>ULYF01027463.1_pt1 | contig 11297 bp, 11 predicted proteins | sample 1961941 | NCBI WGS metagenome assembly ULYF01 (sample SAMEA4835857, study PRJEB28245) | human gut metagenome | biome: gut microbiome; material: fecal sample | place: Denmark | collected 2008 | reverse complement strand
GGCCATGGGGAAGAAGGACGGCGGAAGCTCCGACCGGTACTTCCAGTCGGACAACAAGAAGCTGGTTCCCGAGGGCGTCGAGGGCCGTGTCCCGTACAAGGGGCCGCTGTCCGACACCATCTATCAGATGATGGGCGGCCTGCGTGCAGGAATGGGTTATACCGGTTGCGCCAATATTGCAGAGCTGCATGAGAAGGCGCAGTTTATCCGGATCACCGGCGCTGGCCTGAAGGAAAGCCATCCACACGATATTCAGATCACAAAGGAATCCCCGAACTATTCGCTCAGCGTTTAATACGCCTTTATTGGGAGTTTTGGGATTCCAGAAAACTGTATACAGATAGCCTTGTAAAATGGAAAATCCGGGGTATGACTCATACCTCGGATTTTATTTTTTCAGTTTTTGTGGGATAAATATTCTGAATAGGAGCAAAATGATTGACAAATTAAATATATAATAGCATTATATACATATATAGAATTAAATTTGAAAGGGCGGCTGCTGAGATGCCCAGGGAAGAATACCTCACAAATGGCAGGCGCTTTGAAGAACTCTATCGACACTATTACCGGATGGCGGTTGCCGTTGCACAAAGCTTCTTAAAGAATAAAGAAGCAGCCGAGGATGCCGCCCAAGACTCTTTTTTGAAAATTCTTAAAAATATGAACCGTATTCAAGAGATTCAGTCCAATGAAACGAAGAAATATCTTTATATCACTGTCAAAAATACTTGTTTGGATGTCATACGAAAAGAAAAAGTTGCCTTTGAACCTTGGGAAGAGGAAGGCGCATGGACAGAAGATGCGACAAAGGGACCCTTAGAACAGCTTGTTGAGAAAGAGGGAGGTAATCAGATCGTTGCATCTATTTTAGAGTTGGGAAATACATATCGAACGGTCGGCTGGTTAAAGTTTATATGCGGCTGGTCGGATCGGGAAATTGCCGGAATTCTAGGCTTACCGCTCAAAACGGTCACGATGCGCGCTTATCGAGCCAAAAAAATTTTAAGAGCGAAGCTACTATCAAAATTCCATTAACAAAGGTTTGTCTGTTGTGGAGAGGAAACGCCTCTTTTTAAAGAAGCGTTTCCTCTTATTTCTCTTTACAGACTGGTTGTGGTTGTCCAACTCTCAAACCCCTGTTGTTCAAAGATATGGACACCATAATATTCATCTCCGATCGCTTCTGTCCCTTCACTTGCATGAGATGAATTTTCTTGAGAGTCTGTAAGGCTACAAATCAGCTTATCAAAGCGATAACATCGATCATTGGCAGATATAAAATCGATAGGCCACCGTTTACTGTTTTCTTGGTGCTAATACGAGTCCGAAGGGGCGTAAGTCTGTGTTAATTTCACAACCCAGGACGGCTCTGTAGGAGTGTCGCGATAGATAGCTATTCCGGACTTCTTTGGAGAATATTCCTGATAAGGGGGGCCTTTGGGGATGGAGATGGCGGAAGCTGTGGCAGAATAGGCGCAGATCAGAACAGCCATAGTCAATGATATAAAAGAAATTTTTCTTTTCCTTGAAACTCCTCCTTTCAAATATAAGATTCTTCTACCATCCATATATGCTTACAGTTTACTCAGCATGGGACTCTTCAATCCTATCTTCATATCCTGCATGTCGAAATTCATAATTTCCATAAACTTAACGTTTTGCCTGTACTGAGCCGCTTCCACTGACATGGGCCCTTGCTACAGCTGCATTTTTTTGTTCATCTTCTGCACGGCGGTATAAAGCGTTGTCTTCATATAATCTGCATTTAACGTAAATATAGTCAATTGGATATAACGCCGTTTCATCTGCATTCCATGATTCGGAGTTGGAGTATGCGTCCAAAATATGGTGGCCAGACTCCCAATTGCTATACAGGCCCATCTGGACGTATGTTGGGATTTCGAGGGGGCAGGCGCATATCCTCCGAAAGACCGATAACTGGGGACGCCATTCTCAGCCGGATGCTAGGTACAACCTTCAAAGGGCTTTGGGGCGGCAAATACAGATGTTTGGATTGACAAAGAAAGGGACATGGCAAAAACAACTGCAACAATTTTTTTCCGTTTCATGAAAGTACCCTCTTTTGCTTCATATGAATGAGGCTCTTTGCAAAGTAAATTTGGTCATCCCTCCTTTTCAGAGAAAATGCCAACACCAATCCGTAAAGAGAAATCCACACGGTGCCGGTTGTCTGCTGGCAAATATGGATTTTGGATACAGACCGCTGTCAAATTGTGAACCCCGTCTTCTCCGGGCGTCTGTATCGTCTCTTTAAGAGAAGCCAGGGTATTTGGTTGCAATAAAAAGTAAGAGACAAAGGCGCCGTCTGAAGAGGGGACTTGTTCCCAATCGTAAAGCCAGAATAATGCATAGGGGACTTCTTTGTCAGAAGAATTGCCGATGTGGGCGTAGAAATCCAATGGCTGCATGGGTTTTCCCCGGACGGTCAACAACCGGTCAAGCCCATGGGCAGTATCAGGGGACTGGTTGACCAGAATACCATCCAGCAGGGAAGTCTGGGTAATAGCTGTCTCTGGGAGGGAAATCTGGCTGGGAATATCGGTATTTCCACTGTCCCCTACGGTAAAGGAGTACCGTAAGGACAAAAGGTGGGATAACTCTGTATCTTTTCGGTATTCTTCATCGAGACTTTGATTTGCAGGGTCTTTTACAAACAGAAACAACAGTTGATAGTCGCCATTGGGAAGCGGGGACAACTGGAAGGAGAACTGGCGTGCCTCCTGAGGTCCAGCAGTAAATTCATAGAAGCGTGAGGGCTCCTCCGAATCAATTGAAAAGGCGACCTGTTCGTAATTGAGAAAAACCAAAAGGCGGTATGTGTTTTCTTCATCGACATAATTTCCAAATGATAGGATTTTTTGAAAAGGCTGGCCGTCTTCTAAAAAGAGGTGCCTTTCCGATTCAATTTCTCCGTCCATATCATAAAGCCCCATCGAATATCCACCGTTCTCGCTGGATATAGGAAGGACTTTCCGATTGATTGTAGGTGTAGAAGAAGCAACTGGTGAGCGATCACACGACCATATAAAAAATGGCAGACAGACAACGATCAGACAGCACAAAAATTTCTTAATAGCCATTTTCAAATACCTCCTTTTCAAAACCTTTCTAATTTAGAAAACGTTTTTCCGGTTGTTTTTTCTACAATTTTCATAATGAATATTTTAATAGAGACAATCGCCGCAGAAGGTAGGGGATCTCTATTGCTAATATGCGAATAAATAATTGTAAAAAGAATTAGAACGGTTAGACAACAGTGGAATAATCGTAGTGTATTCCTATTGTTAATACATTTTTATAGACATTAAAAATAGGCATACTTTTATAATAAAGAAAGAGGGTGTCCCCGAACTACGAATTGTTCGATTCATAGAAAAGGGGCATCCTCTTTCTGTTTGGAAAAATATCTGCGTTTCTAAAAAACGAGGGGAGCCTTCCATCCTTTCATGACTTTTGGGACACCCTCTTTTATGTTCTCATTATAAACTTCAACCGAATACAACCATACCTCGCTCATAGGAACAGCGATAGGATGACGGTAATAATCCCACAAATGCCAATGGAAATCCCACTCATTGCGCCTTGTACATCGCCCATTTCCAGCGCCTTTGTGGTTCCAAGGGCGTGGCTGCAAGCGCCCGTGGCCAGCCCTTGTGCGACAGGGCTTTTGATATGGAACCATTTGGCGAACAACGGGGCAGCCACTGCGCCGATCAAGCCGGTGAGTAGGACAGCGACCATGGCGATAGCCACAACGCCACCCTGGCTTTCTGCAATTCCCACGGCGATAGGGGTGGTGCAGCTTTTGGGAAGCAGGGCCCTGGTGATGGATTCGTCGAGGCCGAACGCCTTACACAGAAGGAAAACACTGCCGATGCTGGTGACGCTGCCGGCGGTGCAGCCTGCAACTACGGGCCAGAAGTGCTTTTTTAAAATATCCATCTGGTTGTAGATGTTCAAGGCTAGCACCGCCGTCGCCGGGCCGAGGAAGAGATTGATGATGTCTCCGCCCAGATTATAGGCTTCCAGCGGAATATCAAAGAGCACCAAAATCGCAATACAGAGGATAATGGCAATTACCAAGGGGTTGCAGATGGCTTTTCGGGTCTTTTTCTGTATCCAGATGCCGGCTTCAAAAGCCATGACCGAAAGGACAATACCAAACAACGGGGATTGAATCACAGCTTCAAACATCGGGCTTGTCCTCCTTTGATCCGGTCCATTTCATAACCGCTTGTACGGTCCAGCCAGTCACAAAGAAGACCAAGGGAGTTGTAACCAAGCAAATGACCAACAGGGGGATCAGATTTGCCGCTAAAACATCCAGGTATTTCAAAAGCCCCACACCGGCGGGAATAAAAAAGAAGGCCATGTTCGACAATAAGAAATTGGATTTTTCCCGTATATGATGTGGTTTTAACCACCCACAGGCCAATAGGAGGAACAGCAAAACCATGCCGATCACACTGGCGGGAAATGGGAACGGCAAAACTGCCGCAATGGCTTCCCCCAGAAGGCATACCAATAAAACGACACCAATTTGTGCAATGATTCGCATTTCGAAACACCCTTTGTATGTGGATTTCCGTACATAATACGCCTTATTATGATAACACAACACCCGCGCGCTATGTGCATAAGCTTTTCTCCTGGAAGGCGAAGAAAATAAGCAAAAGCGCAGAAACAAACCGGTCGTATGAAAGTTCTGCTAAACGCGATGAAACAGCGGAAACCTACCGTCTAGTAATTTTTGCCAGAGTTGGTACATGGATATTAAAAGCGCCCCACGACTTTTTGAGTTAAGAAATCTTTCATATCTCTCCTTTAACGCCCATATCGCCTCTTTGACGGTTGTATATAGACGCCGAAACCGCCGGGTTTCCCCACATTTTCCCCGGAAATTAAAAAATTTCAAAAAAAGTGAAAACTTTCTTCGAATGGTTATTGACAAAACCGGACAGGCTGTATTATAATGATAAACGCTTCGCATAGACTGTTTGTTGGTTTTGCGAGACGTTTATGGCGGCATAGCTCAGTTGGCTAGAGCATTCGGTTCATACCCGAAGTGTCACTGGTTCAAATCCAGTTGCCGCTACCAAATGGCCCGGTGGTCAAGCGGTTAAGACACCGCCCTTTCACGGCGGTTTCACGAGTTCGAATCTCGTCCGGGTCACCACTCTTTTATATTCCCGAGCAAGCGCGCGGGATATGGACGCATAGCTCAGCTGGTTAGAGCGCTCGCCTCACACGCGAGAGGTCATGGGTTCGAGTCCCCTTGTGTCCACCACTTTTGAAGCACCTATAGCTTGCGCTATAGGTGTTTTGTATTATTTAAATGCGAGGCGTTTGCAACTCATGTTGCGCCGCACAGTATAGGAGGTCGACTGACGATGAAAAAGATTTTTGCAGTTGTCGCAGCTGCCGCGTTCCTTCTCAGTATTTCCGCCTGCGGGGTGGACGTGGGGACGGTTTCCGGCGCGGACGGAACGACTTCGGATGTAATCCTGAGTTCGGCCCCAGGGGAAGAATCCCAGGCGGGAGAAGAGAGCCAAGCGCCCTCAAAGGACCCGGAAGAAGTGGAAAAGGATGTGGACGACAGCCTGACCGGCCTGTGCACATTTTTAGCACAGAACGGCGGTGTGGACGGGGACCCGGTGGATATGGCGGCGGATTTCATCGGTGCAAAATCGGGCGTGCAATACCGCTTTAGCTACGAGGGAAGCAACAACGTCACTGTGGAATTGTACGAATTTGATCTGGACAATTTGAGCGATGAGGCGCAGGCCGTCCTCAACAGCGTTCAGCAGAACGGTTCCTTTACTGTCATCGGGCAGGAAGTCACGGATGCTTATCTCTCAGAGAGCGGCAAGTACATGATGATCTACAGGGACACCCAGACAAACGAGAAGAACGAGTTGCACAAGAAGGAAATTGTAGAGCTGTTCCAGGGCTTTAAAGCATAGTCGGAGAAACAGATTTATCAAGTGCAATGGTCATGCAAATCGAAATTGCGCGGAAGGAATCAGGCTGCTGTGGGCGATTGCTCCAGCAGCCTTTTTGTATGCCCGAGCGGTTGCAATTGGCCTGGGCACAGGAATCCATTTTCCACTATTTTTGGCCCGTTTGTGGAAAACGCAAAGAAAAGACTGTGATCTTGCAAATGGAAATAACGTAGAAGAAATCAGGCTGCTGTGGGCGGTTGTTCCAGCAGCCTTTTTGTACGCCTGGGCGGTTGCAATCGGACTGGGCACAGGAATCTGTTTTCCACTATTTTATGCCTGCCTGTGGAAAACACAAAGGGAAACACTATGGTCATGCAAAAGAGATAGCGCGGAAGGAATCAGGCTGCTATGGGCGATTGTTCCAGCGGTCTTTTTGTATGCCCGAGTGCTTGCAATCGGACTGGGCACAGGAATCCATTTTCCACTACTTTTGGCCCGTCTGTGGAAAACGTAAAGAGAAGATTATGGTCATGCAAGGGAAATAACGTGGAAGGAATCAGGCTGCTGTGGGCGGTTGCAATTGGCCTGGGCGCAGAAATCCATTTTCCACTATTTTTGGCCTGTTTGTGGAAAATACAAAGGGAAGACTATGGTCGTGCAAGGGAAATAACGCGGAAGGAATCAGGCTGCTATGGACGATTGTTCCAGCGGTCTTTTTGTATGCCCGAGTGCTTGCAATCGGACTGGGCGCAGGAATCCATTTTCCACTACTTTTGGCCCGTTTGTGGAAAACGCAAAGAAAAGACTGTGATCTTGCAAATGGAAATAACGTAGAAGAAATCAGGCTGCTATGGACGGTTATTCCAGCAGCCTTTTTGTATGCCTGAGCGGTTGCAATTGGCCTGGGCGCAGAAACCTGTTTTCCACTATTTTTGGCCTGTTTGTGGAAAATGTAAAGGGAAGACTATGGTCGTGCAAGGGAAATAGCGCGGAAGGAATCAGGCAGCTGTGGGCGGTTGTTCCAGCAGCCTTTTTGTATGCCTGGACGGTTGCAATCGGACCGGGCGCAGAAATCCATTTTCCACTACTTTTGGCCCGTTTGTGGAAAACGCAAAGAGAAGATTATGGTCGTGCAAAGGAAATAACGTGGAAGGAATCAGGCTGCTGTGGGCGGTTGTTCCAGCAGCCTTTTTGTATGCCTGGGCGGTTGCAATCGGACCGGGTGCAGGAACCTGTCTTTCACTATTTTGGCCTGTTTGTGGAAAACGCAAAGGGAATACTCGCTACGAACGGGCCAAACCGGTTTGCCCCCTATAGCATTTAAGTCCGGAATCAGAAGAACGGCCTTGCATGCCCTACAATGGTTTTGATTCTATACCTTTTGGCATTTGGAACGATATTCCCGCGGGGTATAACCGGTTGCAGCACGGAATTGTTTAGAAAAGTAGCTGTGGTTGGAGAACCCACAACAGGCGGCAACTTCTATCACGGGGAGATTCTGGTGTGCAAGGAGGCTCATTGCAGCCAGGATACGCCGCCGCAAAAGGTATTTCTGCGGCGTAGTGTGGAGAAGCTGCTCAAAGGTGCGTTCACATTCGCGTGGAGAAAAGTGGACTGCCTGGGCCAGTGCGCGCAGGGTGAAGGGCTGCATATAGTGACTATCCAACCAGACGATCATCTGTTTTAAACGTTCCTCGCGCAACGCTGGCGGCCTAGTGGCAACTATTTCTCCCGTATGCTGCTGAATCCGTATAAGAATTTGCGAAAGCGCATGCCGAACCGTAAATTCAAAGGCGTAGGGTTCGTCCGAACAGGCGTAAAAAGCCTCTTCAAAGGCGTCGAATACCCCCTTTTGCCAGGATTCCTCGGGCAAAAGCACGAGGGCCGGTGGACCATTCTCGAGAAAAGGACGCGTGTACTTGACGTCAAAGGCGCTTCCGGCTGCCCCGGAAATGATGGAAGGTTCAAAGACCATCGAATGATACCGACAGGGTTTTTCGGTCAGGCAGCGGATTCGGTGAAGCTTGTCCGCGTTGATGAAAATTCCCTGTCCAGCCTGCAAAGAGAACTGCGTCTCAGAGACGGCGGCCTCAATTTCTCCCTCATCAAGCATGAAGATTTCCCATTCATGGTGCCAGTGCGGTGGAATCTGAGCGCCTATGTAATCGTGCACATCTCCCTGATAAGCACAACAGGCAAATAGAGAGTCACGCAACGGTTGGCGCTCCATGCGGTTATCTTCCATCTTGAGTGGACATTTTGCAATCGGCATAGAATCGTTTTCCTCCTTTCTGATCGGTCGTTTTTGTTATAGTATATGGCGCTTTTTGAAAAGAAACAAGGGCCTTTTTGCGCTATACTATCAATAGAGCAAAGCCCATAGAATGAAAGAGGCCTACAAATTGACGCTGGGTGGCGCAGCTATAGAGTCGCCTAAACCAGCATTGAAATCGATGCACATTGTAAAGGAGGAACCCCCATGTTGGAACATGTAGCCATCTGGACAAGAAACTTGGAAGGGATGAAGGACTTTTATTGTTCCTATTTTGATGGAAAAGCAGGGGCAAAATATCAAAGTAAATCCGAGTTTCATACGAATTTCGAGTCGTATTTCCTGACCTTTGGAGATGGAAGCCGGTTGGAGCTGATGGAGATGCCCACTATCCCGGAGAGCGCGTATAAACCCGGGCAGGAAGCGTTGGGCTTGACCCACATTGCATTTGCAGTGGGTGGAAAGGATGAGGTGGATGCTCTGGCCAAGCGCGCTCATGAAGAAGGGCGGAAGGTACTGCTGGAGCCACATCAGACCGGCGACGGGTATTATGAGGCGTGTATCCTGGACCCCGATGGGAACCGTGTGGAGATCACAAAACTCCCGGAATGATTTGTGTAATCGTCTAAGAGCGCTCTTCCCATGGAAGAAAAAGCGGGGGACTTTCGGTTGACAAAGAAGCCGCCCAAACACATAACAAGAAGAACTCGAAAAGGACGCCCAGCAACCGGTACATTGGCCGGAAACGGGGCGTCCTTTTGTATTTTGCAAAGTTGTGTAGAAAAAATGACAGTACGTGTCATGACAGCGGCCTCCGTACTCTCGGAATTCAAAAATTTTTAGGCAGACATGACTGATTACATTTGGTATTTGAAAAGATTGTTCCGTGAAATCCAAACACAGGCGGTTTCCACCCTATGGATGCCTGGCCAACCTCGGCCCTTTCTGTTAAGGATTCCTGTATCAGACTCCGGAATTTCCACAAATATGCGCTCTTACATAGGATTTCCCTAATAAAACAATTGAATTTTGGACGCATATTCATCAGCTATCGATTTGTTTCGATAGAAAGAATATAAAAATGTATGGGTTTCAAGTGTGATCATAAGAGTTTATAATGCCTAAAATACAACATGAACTATTAAATAGGAGGGTGAATCATATTGTAACAAAAGGGAGAAGTCTACCAAGGGATATGGAGACATCCGGCCTTGCGCCTATAGGTTGAAAGGGGGTTGTATGAAAAAGGGGGCTGTCTGGACACACAAAGTGCTTGTCCAGCTTGAGTAAAGTCGATTTAGACCGATCTCTTCTAGCCCGCAAGTGGACAGAAACACGAAGGTGCTTGTGTGGGCTGGGCGAATGAGCCCAGAACAGAATGAATAACATAGATTTTACAGAAAATTAAAGCCTTCTGAACCACGGGGCCTGTCCGATTCGGTATGATAAAGACAAATCTAGCGCGCCCTGCGCGGCCTTTAGGAGGAATTTCAGGAATGAAAAGAACAGCTGCTTTTTTATTGGCGGTGGCCATCTGTGTTGGAACGACGGCGACTGCATTTGCCACAGAAGAGACTGTAAAGGACAGCGCTTCTACGGAATTCCAGTTTACTCTGCGCAATGACCCGAGCTATACCATTACGATTCCCGCTCATGTGACCATGGAACAGGAAGGCACGGATGTGGAAGTGCTTGCGGAGGATGTACAGGACCTCGGCGAAGATCAGAAAATTTCCGTCACGATCGCCGGCACGGACTATTATCGCAACCAGATGGTTCTGGAAGATCCGGAGACTCGTGGCACCATGCGCTATCAGATTGTCACACCGGACGGTCGAACCCTTGAGACAACCGGCGAAAAGGATCAGATGAATGGCCAGGAGATTGTTTCCTTTACTGGCGATGGCAAAGAAACTTACACTGTGAAGCCGGTCATTGCCTTCAATGTAAAGCCTGGCAATTATACCGGTACACTCACATACGGCATCTCTGTGGTAGACATCGCATAAAAATCTTAAAAAACGTACCCCTGTACAAAAAGAGGCTCCATCGCAGATGATCTGTGGTGGGGCCTTCTTTTGGCTTACTACAGTCAGAATAGGGAGAGGATTTACTGGTGAAGTAGCTTATCCATTATTTTTTATCTTTTTAGTATCTTAAAATGATTTATACGGGATAGAAGAGGGAAAAAGAAGGTCCAGATTTCCTGTTCTGCTATGTTGAAAGAAACGATGGTGCGGAATAGGAACCAATACAGCGGATCACGCTTTCCTGTCCGGAATAGATGTTTTTCAGGTATCGCGGGGTGTAAGACCATGCACCGGTCGTAGTTTCTTGCCCGGGAAAGTCTGCTTTCCAAGACGAGGCAAGTATCAATGGATGTACACTCGGACCCCCGGGGTTCGAGGATTGTTGTTTTTCAGGCACAGCAGGGTGTAAGGCCATGAGCCGGTCATAGCTTTTTACCCGGGAAAGTCTGCCTTCCAAGACGGAGCAAGTATGAGCGGATATATACCCGGAATACCGGGGTTCGAGGATTGTTGTTTTTCAGGCACAGCGGGGTGTAAGTTCATACGCCGGTTATGGCTTTTTGCCTGGGAAAGTCTGCTTTCCAAGACGGGGCAAGTATGAGCGGATATATACCCGGAATACCAGGGTTCGGAGACCGCTGTTTTTCAGGCACAGCGGGGTGTAAGTTCGTGCGCCGGTCATAGTTTCTTGCCCGGGAAATTCTGCTTTCCAAGATGGGACAAGTATCAATGGATGTACACTCGGAACCCCGGGGTTCGGAGATCACTGCTTTTCAGGCACAGCGGGGTGTAAGATCATGCGCCGGTCATAGTTTCTTGCCCGGGAAAGTCTGCTTTCCAAGACGGGGCAAGTATGAGCGGATATATACCCGGAATACCGGGGTTCGGAGATCACTGTTTTTCAGGCACAGCAGGGTGTAAGGCCATGCGCCGGTTATGGCTTTTTGCCTGGGAAAGTCTGCCTTTCAAGACGGGGTAAGTATGAACGGATATATACCCGGAACCCCGGGGTTCGGAGATTGTTGTTTT
>ULYF01013881.1_pt1 | contig 11335 bp, 8 predicted proteins | sample 1961941 | NCBI WGS metagenome assembly ULYF01 (sample SAMEA4835857, study PRJEB28245) | human gut metagenome | biome: gut microbiome; material: fecal sample | place: Denmark | collected 2008 | reverse complement strand
TGAACGACCTTCAGCGCTTCATCCGGGCTGATCTTAAACATTTTTGAGCAGTCATTCTGAAGCTCTGCCAGATTGTAAAGAAGCGGCGGATTTTTTGTTTCCTTTTTCTTTTCCTTTGAAACAACGGCAGCTGTAAGCGGTTCCCCTTCCTTTAGATATGCGATCAGTTCTCTGGCCCGTTCTTCCTCCTTAAAGCCGTTGTCCTTATAAAGGCAGGGCGTTCCAAAATATCTGGAACCTTCCACCGCCTTCCATTCAGCCTCCAGCGGAAGGGCTCGGCCATCCTTTGCCACTGCGTCAAAGGTTCCGATCACACGATAAAAGGGAGTCTTTACAAAGCTTCGTATCTCCCTCTCCCTGCGGACAACCATTCCCAGCACACAGGTCATCACACGACCTACGGAAAGAACCGTAAATTTGGTTCCCAGATAGTTTGACATGGCAGGACCGTACCGCAGGGTAAGCACCCGCGAGAAGTTGATCCCCATCAGGTAATCTTCCTTTGCGCGCAGATAGGCAGAAGCAGAAAGATTATCATATTCCGACTCATCCTTTGCTTCCCGGATTCCCCTGAGGATCTCCTCCTCTGTCTGGGAATCGATCCACACACGTTTCTGGCACTTGTCTTTTACTCCTGCCATCTGAGCCACCAGACGGTAGATATATTCTCCTTCCCGCCCGGAGTCCGTGCAGACATAGATCGTATCCACATCCGGACGGTTTAAAAGCCCCTTTACCACTGCAAACTGCCTGGCTACGCCGGGAATAATCTCGTATTTGAATTCCTTCGGCAGAAACGGCAGGGTCTGCAGGCTCCAGCGTTTAAATTTCATGTCATAGGCATCCGGATAGCTCATCGTCACCAGATGGCCCACACACCAGGTTACAATGGCGTCCTCGGATTCAATATATCCGTCTCCCCGCCGTCCCCGGATCTTTAATGCATCTGCAAACTGCTGGGCTACACTGGGCTTTTCCGCGATGTACAATGATTTTGACATGCGATCCCTCATTTTCCTTTTAATATAAATGCCTGCATGCAGGCATATTTATTTAGTATACCATTAAATAGAAAATATAGCAATAATTGAGTAAAAATCTCATGTTAAATTCAACCATTCTTTGTAGTTTTGCAGTTTGCGAGATAAAATCTCGCGATTTTTTTATCTTTGATGGAATCCACACAAATAAAAAGAGCCCTTTGTGAGTTTTTATCTCATCAAAAAGCCCTTTTCTATGTGAATTTTAATATCTGCCTTTTTATTCCGTTTCTGTATAGAACCTATAAACCGTCGTTGTATCGTACACCTCTCCTGCCTTTAAGATCGGGGACGGAAACTCAGGTTTATGACAGGCATCCGGGAAATGCTGGGTTTCAAAACAGAATGCATGGTGTCCCTCATAGCGGACACCGCCTTTTCCGGGAACCGGATCATTCAGGAAATTGGCTGTATAAAGCTGGATACCGGGAAGATCCGTATACGTCTCCATCATACGTCCGCTCTTTGGATCCTTCGCTCTTGCTGCAAGAGATAAAATCCCCGGATCGTGATCTAATACCCAGTTATGGTCATAACCATGTCCCAGGATCAATGCTTCATATGGCTCATCAATATCACGGCCCAGAGGCTTCATTTCCGTAAAGTCCATAGGGGTTCCCTCTACCGGAAGAATCTCTCCGGTAGGAATGGATACCTCATCTGCAGGAGTAAACTTAGAAGCAGCCAGCCATACCTCTTGATCCATAACAGAACCGCCATCATGGCCCGCCAGATTAAAGTAGCAGTGGTTTGTAAAGTTGGCAATGGTATCTGCATCACAGATCATATGGTAATGGATCCGGATGCTGTCATCCTCTGTCAGCGTATAGCTTACCTGGATGGATGCGTTTCCCGGATATCCCTGATCTCCGTCCGGGCTCTTTAAAGAAAAAGTAAGGCAGCTTCCCTCGTCGGTTTCTGCGGCCTCACAGTCCCAAAGGCGTCTGTGATAGAGATCCGGAGCACTGTGAAGATTATTTGGCCCGTTGTTCGCTTCCAGCTTATAGTCCTTTCCGTCAATGGTAATCACTGCCCCCCCGATACGGTTGGCGTTTCTTCCGATAATTGCGCCAAAATGAGGATTGTTGGACAGATACCCCTCCAGGTTATCATATCCCAGGATCACATCTGCCATTTTTCCCTTTTTATCCGGCACATTCATGGTCACCCAGGTTCCTCCAAGGGTGATAAAGTCTGCGCTGACTCCGTGATGATTCGTCAGCGTATACTTATAAACCGTTTCTCCGGACGGCATCACACCGAATGCCTGTTTTGTAATTGCCATAATTGCTATTTACCCCTTCCGTTTATGCAAAGCGCGTCCTTTGCTTATTTTTCCTTAATATATCCCTTTGCAGTCAGAAGCTCTGCGCAGAGAACGGCTCCGCCGGCAGCGCCGCGGACAGTATTATGGGAAAGTCCTACAAATTTATAATCGTAAACCGTATCCTCTCTCAAACGTCCCACAGAAATTCCCATTCCGTTTTCAAAGTCCACATCCAGGCTTACCTGAGGACGGTTATCCTCTTCCATATAACGGATAAACTGAGCAGGGGCACTTGGAAGCTTTAATTCCTGAGGAAGGCCCTTAAAGCTTTCCAGCTTTTCGATCAGTTCTTCCTTTGTAACCTTCTTTTTAAACTTTACAAACACAGCCGCTGTGTGGCCGTTTAATACAGGCACGCGGATGCACTGGCAGGTGATCACAGGAGACTGGGCCTTTACGATCACACCGTCTTCAATATGGCCCCAGATACGCAGAGGCTCCTGCTCGCTCTTTTCTTCCTCTCCGCCGATATAGGGGATAATATTTCCTTCCATCTCCGGCCAGTCCTTAAAAGTCTTTCCGGCGCCGGAAATCGCCTGATATGTAGTAGCCACTACCTCATAAGGCTCAAATTCCTTCCAGGCAGTCAGTACGGGAGCATAGCTCTGAATGGAACAGTTGGGCTTAACGGCAATAAAGCCTCTGGTGGTGCCGAGACGCTTTTTCTGAAATTCGATCACATCAAAGTGCTCCGGATTTACCTCCGGGATTACCATAGGAACGTCCGGCGTCCAGCGGTGAGCGCTGTTGTTGGAAACCACAGGTGTCTCCGTTTTGGCATAAGCCTCCTCAATGGCACGGATCTCTTCCTTTGTCATATCCACTGCACTGAATACGAAATCAACGCCTGCAGCTACCTTTTCTACCTCGTTTACGTTCATTACGATCAGGTTCTTTACCGCCTCAGGCATAGGAGTTGTCATCTTCCAGCGGCCTCCTACAGCCTCTTCGTAAGTCTTTCCGGCAGATCTGGGGCTGGCAGCCACTGTCACTACCTCATACCATGGATGATTTTCCAGCAGGGCGATAAACCTCTGCCCTACCATACCTGTTGCGCCTAATATGCCCACTCTTAATTTTCTTTCCATGTCTCGCTCTCCTCGTCTTTCTTTTTCATAATCCTTCCGCTGATGATATGGGAAGCCTCCCCTGTAGGATTATTTCCTATCCTATACCAAAGTAAAGAAAAATGCAACCAGAAATTCGTGTTTTGCGCACATTTGTATTTCTATGGCGTACTTTTTACTTCTTTGTGCCTTTCGCATCCCGCTTAGTGATCCGCATTCCGCTCAAATTGATCTCCCTGTCTTTATAGGTAATGGCATACGGCTCATCGCCCAGCAGATAAAGCTGCTCCAGCTCTTCATTTTTGGAAAGCTTTATGCCTCTGATACCTCTGGATGCCTTTTTAAGTACGGAAATGTCCTCCAACGGGAACCTCAGGAAATATCCCCCCGTGGTCTGAAGCACGACGGTAGCTGTCTGCTCCTCTACCAGCGCTACAGACAGAACTTCGTCCCCTTCCTGAAGCTTGGTAGCTGCCACCATGCGGTTATTAGTCTCAAACTCTTCTCCCGGCACCTGCTTTACCATAGCAAGCTTTGTGGCAAACACGAGCTTTCTTCCTTTCAGCTCCTGGGCGCAGGTAAGAAGACAGATCCGGTCTTCTCTTCCATCATATTTGCTCAAGTTTTCAATGGGCACACCCTTATCTCTCAGCTTTCCTGAGGGGATATCCAATGCCTTGATCTGATGCAGTGTTCCTGAGGCCGTAAACAGGCAGATCTTATCCGTATTCAGGCAGCGCTTTACATATACCTGCTCCGTATCCACCGTTTCCTGATTCCGTTCGTAAGTAGACTTATCCAAAAGCTTACAATAGCCGAAACGATCCATCACAAAAACAACCTCCTGAACCGGAACTGCATTTTCCACATAAACTGCCTCCGGGCCGTCCTCGATCCGCGTCCGTCTTGGGACTGCAAATTCCTTCCGGATAGCTGCCAGATCGTCCTTGATCACTCGGTTCATCACCCCACGGCTGCCCAGGATCTTTTTGTAGCTTTCAATTCGTTTTAAGGTTTCCTTATGCTCCTTTTCCAGAGCCAGAATTTCCAGACCGATCAGCTTGTACAGCCGCATTTCCAAAATAGCAGACGCCTGGCGCTCTGTAAAGTGGAGCTTCTTTGCCTCCTCCTCAAATCCCGGCATCCGGAAATGGATATTGCTCACATCACCAGATACCAGACAGGCCTTCGCATCCTTTAAGCTTTTAGAACCTCTTAAAATTGCGATAATCAGGTCAATGCAGTCACAGGCGCTTATGAGACCCTCCTGAATTTCCTTCTTTTCCAGTTCCTTTTCCAGAAGCACATTGTATTTACGCTCCGTATTCTGATACTGGAATTCCAGAAAATTGCGGAGAATCCCCTTTAAATTCAGCGTTTCCGGACGTCCGTCCGCAATAGCCAGCATATTGATGCCAAAGGTATCCTCAAGCTTTGTCTTCTTATATAAAATGTTCTTGATCCGGTCAATATCCGCGTCCTTTCTCAGCTCCAGTACGATACGGATCCCGTCCTTATTGGACTGATTGGAAATATCCACCACATCCGTAAGCTTTTTAGACTCTACCAGATCGGCTACGTCCACCAGAAACTTATTGATACCTGCTCCGATCATGGTATAGGGAATTTCCGTGATCACCAGCTTGTCCTTATCTGCCTTGCGCTTTCCAAGCTCCACCTCAAAACGGCCTCTGAGCTTTATTTTTCCCGTTCCGCTTTCATAGATCTCCGGAAGGTCGCTCTTATTTGCGATAATGCCTCCGGTGGGGAAATCCGGCCCCGGCATATGCTCCATCAGCTCTGCCGCAGTGATTGCGGGATTGTCAATATAGGCAGTTACCGCATCAATTACCTCTCCCAGATTGTGAGGGGGGATACTGGTGCTCATGCCCACCGCAATTCCCTCAGCTCCGTTTACCAGAAGGTTCGGCACCCGGACGGGAAGAACCTCCGGCTCCTTCTCCGTTTCATCATAATTGGGAACGAAATTTACGGTCTTATCCAAATCCTTTAAATAGACCTCCTGGGCAAATTTCTCCAGCCTTGCCTCCGTGTATCGCATAGCCGCCGCTCCATCACCCTCAATAGAGCCGAAATTGCCATGGCCGTCTACCAGAGCCATTCCCTTTTTAAATTCCTGGCTCATAACTACCAGCGTATCATAGATAGAACTGTCGCCGTGGGGATGGTATTTACCCATGGTATCGCCTACGATACGGGCGGATTTCCTGTGGGGCTTGTCGTAATCCAGGCGCAGCTGGCTCATATCATAGAGCACCCGGCGCTGAACGGGCTTTAAGCCGTCCCTGGCGTCGGGAATCGCTCTTGCAGTAATGACGCTCATGGAATAATTCATGTAGCTGCGCTGCATTTCCTCGCTGTATTCTGTCCGTAATATCTTTTCTGCCATTTTGTCCTCTCCTGTTATGCGTCGATCTCAGCCTCATCGGCGTGCTCATAGATAAACTGGCGGCGGGGGCCTACCTCGCTGCCCATCAGCATCTCCGTCACCTCAGAAGCCAGTCTTGCGTCCTCGATCTCAACCCGCTTTAATACCCGGCGTTCCGGATCCAGGGTCGTTTCCCAGAGCTGCTCCGCATCCATTTCACCAAGACCCTTATAGCGCTGCAGGGTAAAATCACCCTTGTGGGTCCTGCGATAACGTTCCAGCTCCTTTTCATCATACAGATACTGCTCCTCCCCCTTTTTGGGGATTACCTTAAACAGAGGCGGCATGGCAATATACACATGGCCGTCATAGATCAGCTCCGGCATAAACCGGTATAAAAAGGTAAGAAGCAGCGTATCAATATGGCTTCCGTCCACATCCGCATCCGTCATGAGGATAATCTTGTCATAGCGCAGCTTCGTGATATCAAAATCATTTCCATAACCCTCTGAAAAGCCGCAGCCAAAGGAATTAATCATGGTCTTGATCTCCGCATTCGCCAGCACCTTATCCATAGAAGCCTTTTCTACATTTAAAATCTTTCCGCGGATAGGCAGAATGGCCTGATACTGCCGGTTTCTGGCTGTCTTTGCAGAGCCGCCGGCAGAATCTCCCTCTACGATAAAAATTTCACATTTGGAAGCGTCCCGGCTCTCACAGTTTGCAAGCTTTCCGTTGCTGTCAAAAGAAAAACGGGATTTGGTCAGCATATTTGTCTTTGCCTTTTCCTCAGCCCTGCGGATCTTTGCAGACTTTTCCGCACAGCCGATCACTCCCTTTAAGACCTCCACATTCCGGTCAAAGTACAGCTGCAGCTCATCTCCCGCTACGGTAAATACTGCCTTGGTAGCGTCTGCGCTTGCCAGCTTTGTCTTGGTCTGTCCCTCAAAGATAGGGTCCGGATGCTTCACTGCGATCACAGCTGTCATACCGTTTCGGGTGTCCGCTCCCGTAAAGTTAGGATCTTTTTCCTTTAAAATACCAAGCTCTCTGGCATAAGAATTGATCATAGCAGTAAAACGTGTTTTAAAGCCTGCCAGATGGGTGCCGCCCTCCTGGGTGAAAATATTATTACAGAAGCCAAGGATATTCTCCTCGAAGGTATCTACAAACTGGATAGCTGCCTCAACCTCTACCCGGTCTACCTCTCCTTTAAAATAAATGGGCTCATGAACGGGAGTTTTTCCTGAATTTAATTCTTTCACATAAGAAATAATTCCCTCCGGCTCATGGTAAGTAATGGCTTCCTCTTCTCCACTCCGGTGATTCTCATAAAAAATCGTCAGATTGGGATTCAGATAGGCTGTCTCATGGAGACGGCTTTTCAGCCAGTCTGCCTTAAAGCGTGTCTTTTCAAAGATTTCTCCATCCGGAAGAAAATTGATCTGGGTGCCGCTTTCCCTGCTCTTTCCCACAACCGGAAGAAGGCCCTGCTCCAGCTCAACCACCGGACGGCCCTTCTCATAGGCATCATGATAGACCAGACCGCCCCGGCTGATCTTTACATCCATATATTCCGAAAGGGCATTTACCACAGAGGAGCCTACGCCGTGAAGACCGCCGCTGGTTTTATATGCCTCATTGTCAAACTTGCCGCCCGCATGAAGGGTGGAAAGAACGATTCTGGCTGCCGAAACGCCTTTCTGGTGCATTTCCACCGGAATCCCTCGTCCATTGTCCTTTACAGTGCAGGAACCGTCCTTTTCCAGTTTCACCCAGATCTTAGAGCAAAAGCCAGCCAGATGCTCGTCCACTGCATTATCTACAATCTCATAGATCAGATGGTTCAGTCCCTTGGTACCAACGCCACCTATGTACATACCCGGCCGCTTGCGGACGGCCTCCAGGCCCTCTAAGACGGTAATACTGTCCGCATTATATTGTTCTGTTGCCATTCTTATCCTCCATATTCATGAAGCACGCCCCTTAAAAATTAAGGTGCGCGCCGGTTTGTCTCATAGTATTAAATCATATTTGAATGATTTTTTCAAGTTCATTGGGCCTCAAGCTTCTTTTCCAGCTCTTCTGCAAGGCGTTTCAGCTCCGGCCCCGGAGGATGCATATCAAAATCAAGGTGTGCTAAAAGCTCCCGGACGCGGTCCGGGCGGCCGCCGATCACAAGATCAAGATCCATAACAAGGCAGTCTCTTTCCTGTTTCTTTTTTTCACAGATATCCTTTTTGTACATAACATTTCCCTTCTGAAAAATTATTCTTTTATAAAAAGAATGGCCGGATCTATTCCTGATTATACCTCTGGCTGAATCCGGAAATAAAAACTTGTATTTTTAGAAAAAGTCTGCTAATATGGAACATCCGCGGCTAAAAATACAGGAGGATACGATTCAATGAAACAAACAATGAATGAAACAAAACCAAGCGGCTGGCAGAGACGGACAATCCTGTTTCTGCCCAGCCAGTGCATTACCCTATTTGGTTCCACCCTGGTACAGATGGCCGTGGTCTGGTACGCCACCATGGAAACGGCAAGCGGAGCCTGGGTTGCAGCATTTACAGTGTGCTCCTATCTGCCCCAGTTTCTCATCTCCTTTTCAGGAGGCGTATGGGCGGACCGGTACAGCAGAAAACTGCTGATCGCAGGAGCAGATGCCCTTACGGCGCTGGCTACTCTGGCCATGCTGCTTGCAGTCCCGCACATCACCTCCAAACCGCTTTTTCTTGGAGGGCTTCTTTTAATGTCTGTCATCCGTTCCCTTGGAGCCGGCATACAGACCCCTGCTGTCAATGCAGTCATTCCTCAGCTGGTACCAGAGGAGCACCTGATGCGCTGCAACGGAATCAATGCAGCCATGCAGTCTGCGGTACAGTTTGCCGCTCCTGCTGCCGCCGGAGCCATCTTTGCAGTCAGCACCCTGGATACAACCCTGATGATCGATATTGTGACTGCCATTTTGGGAATCGGCCTTTTATCCTGCCTGTCCATTCCCTCCTGTAAAAGCCAGGGACAGTGTTCCTCATTTATTCAGGATATGAAGGCCGGAGTGAACTATGCCTTTTCCCACCGTACTATCGGAAGGCTTCTGATCCTATATGGGCTTTTTACCTTCCTATGCGTTCCTGCGGGCTTCCTGGCCGGACTTTTTGTGCGCAGAAGCTTTGGGGATACCTACTGGTACCTTACCGCCGTGGAGGTGATCGGCTTTGGAGGAATGATCCTGGGCGGGATCCTGATGAGCCTTAAAAATAACGGCCAAAGCAAAACCCGCCTTTTATCATGGGGGCTTTTCAGCTTTGGAGCCTTTGCTATTGGGATGGGACTGTCTGCTTATTTTATTCCCTATCTTATCATGATGTTTTTCTATGGGATTGCTTTGACCGTGGTGCAAACCTCCATCACCACGCTTATCCAGGAACACACAGACGTCTCCATGCAGGGCCGTGTATTCGGTCTTTTGGGAACCATGTATTCCGGCTTTCTTCCCCTGGGAATGGCCCTCTTTGGTCCCATGGCAGACGCTTTCCCTCTTTCCTGGATCATGATCGGATCCGGCGGCGCTCTGATACTTATGGGATTATATTCTAAATTGTTATAAAATTATAAATTTTTCCAAAAATTCTCTTGCAAAAACCGTTTGGGGCTGATATAATGATTCTATCACGCAGATGTAGTTCATCGGTAGAATATCAGCTTCCCAAGCTGAGGAGGCGGGTTCGATTCCCGTCATCTGCTCTATTTAAAGCCTGGATTATCGTTTTGAACGGTTTTCTGGGTTTTTGTATTCTCATTGATAATAAAATGATACTATTAACTTCATTATCACATGCTTCTATTTTCGAATATTTGATGCTTATATGAATAAACTAATACTACCACTAAAAACAGCTTGACTTTCTGAAGTCAACCCCATATACTATCTTTAGTGGTTGTGCTGCGGATGCTTGAGGGGCCCGTAGCCGGAGGAGCTCATGCGTGGGCTCCTTTTTACTATACAGGAGTAACATATGGAGAAAAAATTTCTTACATACGACCAGCAAATTGAAAAATTACAAAACGAAAAACAATTAACCATTTCAGATGTCCCAACTGCAATCCATACGCTGGAACATATCAGCTACTATTCTTTGATTAGCGGATACAAAAATCCATTTAAACATAAGCCTTCAGGAAACTACTTATATGGTGTTACCTTTGAAGAAATTGTTGCTTTTTATTATTTTGATGAAAAGTTACGGACTTTATTTTTAAAGTATATTCTTCATGTGGAACGGCATCTGAAGTCTTTGATTTCCTATCATTTCTGTGAAAAATTCGGTGAAAATCAGGCAGAATATCTAAATCCTGCAAATTTTAATTCTGCAAAGAAGAACCAAAAAGCGGTCAACCGCCTGATCCATTCCTTGCAAAACTGTATTTCTATGCCTTCTCATTACAACTATATTACTCATTATTCCAGAATATATGGCAATATTCCTCTCTGGGTTGCAATGAATGCTGTTACGTTTGGACAGCTCTCTGCCTTTTATCAATACATGCCGAATGATATTCAAGTAAAAGTCAGCAAACATTTTTCAGGCTATACAGAAAAGCAGTTGCATCAATTTATCACTATTATTGCAAAATGCCGAAATGTATGTGCTCACGGAGAACGGCTGTATGATTTCCGAACTCAAGATACAATTCCAGATACACTCCTGCATCAAAAACTCTCTATTCCGCTAAAAAAGGGAAATTATACGCTTGGTAAACACGATTTATTTGCCGTTGTTCTTTCATTAAGATATCTCATCAGCAATGATGATTTTAAATCTTTTAAAGGTTCTCTTATCCAATTGATTAAGAAAGCACGAAAGCAGTGTCCACATCTGACACAGGCTCAATTATTAAAACAAATGGGATTTCCTGAAAAATGGGAAAATATTTGCAGATACAAATTATATTAAAACCATGCAGAAAAATACAGCCCGACAGGAAATCCCCGCCGGACTGCATCTTTCTTTTTAAGGAGTTTTACTTACCTGCCATCTGGCGCTCCTGGGCCTCGATCATCTTTTTGACCATATAGCCACCTACGGAACCGTTCTGTGCGGAAGTCAGGTTGCCGTTGTAGCCGTTGCTTAACGGTACTCCCAGCTCGCTTGCGACCTCCATCTTAAAGCGATCCATTGCTTCCTTTGCCTCAGGTACGTTTGTTTTGTTTGTGTTGTTAGACATAATAAAACGCCTCCTTATAACAGATCTGCTCCTGCGGTTTTTGTTCCGCTTGAAGCTTGTTTGTTGTTACGTTGTTATTATGTGATTTTCTGAACATAATACACTAGAATGTTTTGCGTAAAATGTCAAAATATAGAAAATATCTGTCTATTCCACTACAACTACTTTTCCGATCCGCTTTTTTTCTGCTTTTACATCATCTGCATATCCCAAAGCAGCCATTCCATATACGATATGATCTGCCGGAATGCCAAAATCATTTAAAATTTCACGAATGGAA
>ULYF01064824.1_pt1 | contig 11341 bp, 19 predicted proteins | sample 1961941 | NCBI WGS metagenome assembly ULYF01 (sample SAMEA4835857, study PRJEB28245) | human gut metagenome | biome: gut microbiome; material: fecal sample | place: Denmark | collected 2008 | reverse complement strand
TCAAGATTCCATGACTGAACCTTTTGAAGAAGTCGAATTGCTTGAGTAATATTATATTGGGTTTCTTGTGATACTTCCAAAGCGATATAATCTGAACTATAATCATTTTCATTTCTTTGGATATCTAAAACCTTTCGACCATCTAAGATTATTTCTATTCTTTTCATAATTATTCAAAATCATCAATAGCAACCGGATGGAGCAATTTTTGGCTCCATTCCGGAAGCTGCATGTCAATTATTCCACGAGCACCTTCTTCCGCATTTGCGTCATAACCGGGGAAAAACTTCTTATCAAAGCAATCCTTTACAATAGAAAGTGCATAGTGATACTTATATTTGCCATTCGCCAAATCGTCCGGTGCCCAGAAAAGAACAGCAACATCATAGGGTTCAACTGTCTGTAACATAATCATTATCGTCACATTAAAGTCTCTGCCTGTTATACTGCTCATTACTTCTTGATACATACCTTCCGACAACTCATATTTGAGTTTGGCACAATCATAATAGAACTTACCGAGATCATCGGCTCGTGTGGTCTTAAAAGAAATTACGGCATTTACACCGATATTCTCTTTTACATTAAAATAATCCGGCCTTACACGTACATTTAATCCTGTTTCTCCATCTTTTCCGTAGAAAGAGACCTCGGAATAAGCACCTTTGAGTATCTGAGGAATTATACCGCCACCATACCAATAATAATTTCTTTCCAGAGCTTTTATTATCATGCTCATTTCTTCACTGATAAAAGAATATCCTAAATCTATACACTGCTGTTTTTTGTGATCCCGATAATCTTTTAAATCGTTGAAATTCCATCTTTCTGATGGGTGATCTTCTTCAACATCTGGAATATAATTCTTATCATTTGAGAGTAGGTCTTCGTAGAATCTTATCATACAGAGAACACCTTCTTTCGAAGATTGGCTACATTTAGGTTCTACCTTTACAAGCTCGAATAAACGTGGTTCTAAAAAAGCCATGTGAGCAAAAGTTCCTAATTGAAAACATGGTCTTTCCTTTTCCTCAAAGACTCTTTCGTAGTCGTAATAGAAAGAACGAGGTGTTTTAAGTGCATTCTTTAAATTTGAAGATGATATATAATCACTCTTCAGATAAAGTTCCATCGGATCACGTTTTACCAATCCGTTTATGCTAAGTTCTTTCAGGTCGATATTAATAGGAGGATTGTTACAATTCAAGGAAATAAAATCAAGCATTTCCTCTTTGGTAGGGTAATCATCCGGATTATAAGCGGAAGGATTGAGTTCTTCACCTTCCTCACAATCGTTCAAATCAATATCATCCCACATCTGGCAAGTTTATGCGTAAAGGTTTGATAGACCAGTTATCAGAAGAATTTGCATTTGTCTTATTCTTCTTTCTGCCCATATATGTTATTTTTAGCATTGTACCTTTTTTAATTATGCCATCTTCAAAATAAGGTTGTAAAGCTCCAACCAACCTTACAGAGCCGTTCATTGTAGTGGTTAAATCACCATTTTCATTTTGCTCTGCAAATATGACACAATCCAAATCGATTAGCTCACCATTGCTTTGAGACAATACTTTTTGAGGTTTGATATCCAAGAAAATAACTTTCTTAAATTCACCCGGATTAACAGGAGACCAATAATTACCACACAAATCTACGGGAAGTTCCTTTGCTTCTTTCAAAGAAGGAATATCCCCAGATAAATCAATTGTCTGTACGTCAAGAGAAGATTCTTGTTCTCTAAGAATCAAATCCTTTTCATTATTATCCATGATCGTAAAAATTTAAAGGGTTATATAATAGAATTATAGACATTACTTGTTAAGTTATGAAAGTTATTCAACTTCGCAGGTATAGCCATTTTCGCGCATATAATCTGAAATATCGTCTTTGGATATGGAATCCAGTAATTTAGTAGAATCTCTTCCATCTACTTCTGCTGTTATCCTGATATATCCATTTCCAGTCATACTGGTCTCTATCTGAACGCTTGTCGCATCCACATCTATTGATATTGTTTTCATACTTTAAAGTATTTTTTAGCCTGTTCCACGGTAAGGAAACCGTCATTCAAAATTTTTGCACATATCTGTGCTATTGAGTCGCTTTCGCATACTATTTCGAAAGAGAGAGGACGTTTGTCACCTATCACGCTTCGCCCATCAACGTGACAGCCTATCGGATCGCCGTCCGTCAAAAGGGATTTAAGCCTTTCGATTTCGATCTGATACATCTCTATTTCTTTTATAAGATCTTTGTTCTCTTCTTGTAATTTCATCTTATTCATAACAATTTCATTCTTAAAGAAAAATCAACCTTTTTCAGTTGTTTTCTTGAAATCAACTAAAATCGATTGATTCTACATATTCTATTAAATATATCTTATTCTCAATAATACCTTTACAGGCCTGTCTACCATAGCAGAAAAAGCATCCAAGATCTGTTCTTTTACAATCTTGACAGGCTTAGAGATGATATCGTGATCTATAATCTCTAAAGGTACTTTCCGCCCATTATATGTGATAAGGGTGGCGGATTGTATGATGTAAGGTTTAATCATATGATACCGATATTACTTTGCAAGACCTTTCAGAATCTTACGGTAAAACCATACAGAATACAGGATACCGAAAACATTTATCCACAAATTCAATTTTCCTGTCTCCGGATCTACATCATTAAACATCAACAAGCATGGCAAAGCCAACAAGTTAAGCAATAGTACGTTCAGTATAATTTTCATTTTTCTTCTTTTTGGGAGATTTACGATATTTGATTATTGCATATTTCAAGACATCAGCTGCATTGCAGTACCACTTTCCATTTTGCTTGTTAGTTGGCTTATCGCTTCTGATCTTACCTTCTTCAATTAATTTTAGAAGTCTACCCAACCCTCCTACCATGCTTGCAGCTTTCCTTTGGCCGAAAGTCTCCCTATCCATGATGGCGAGAATATTCGCCAATCTCATATCCGGAGTACCATCAATAAGTATGTCCGGTTTTTGATTGTTATAAGGATATATCATGATTTAAATTAGTTAAAGCCATTGTTTTTAAGAAAGAAGGAAGTTTGATAAACTCAAATCAACATTCCGCCTACCCGTAATTCTAACTGAAATGGTATTACGGGCACGAGAAGAAAACCGAATTCTACGCATATCAAAGTAGCTACAAGTAATCTGTATAGTAAAAAAAAGGATTGAAAAAAATATTTCCAATCCGTGCTTCCTTATCTCTTTCAGATCAAAGTTCTTCTTCGCCCTGTCACATAGCAAAAATAAGGTTAGTTCAACATTGTTATTAATACCTAACTTTTTATGAATATCCCTTATCTGAGCTTTTATCGTCCACACAGATTTTTGTAAGACATCTGCGATTTCAACAGGAGTATGCCCCTTTGCCACTTCATTTGCTACTTGATATTCACATTGAGTCAAAGGTTCCATTAGGACAACCGTTTAACAAAGTATATTCGTTTCACCTCATCCGCCCCTATCACATCCCATTGCTTTTCACCCCATGAATCACGTTCCTTTGAGGATTTCACAGAGTATAAAGATGATTGCTTCACATTAGTAAATCCAAATATCTGCCCAATTTCCATCTCTTCAAATCCCGGTCTTAAGTCTGAGGTATACTTTGCGACTTCCATACCTCTGGTACGAAGTACATTTTCTGTAAGTACAGGTAATTTATTTGCCATAATATTTATTTTAGTTTATATATAATGTGCCCTGCCCGATTCTCACTACCGGATGCCAGTTACAAGCTGTCAACAGGACTTATAAAGCAAATACCACGATTTGCCGACCTTAGTCTAACTGTTTATTTTTACAACGATGCCTGTTTGACCCTTACAGCAGCATACATCGTTGTCAAGTTATGACTACTTTACATCGTCAGATTTCGTCAGAGGATAACTTGAAAACCTCAATTTTCCATTATGTCAAAGATCGAATTAACATAGTGCCTGTAGAAGATATTCTCTACGCCCCTACAGGCTAAATGACTTTTAAAATTTCCCCGGCTGGTATCCCTTGCTATCAGCGCTGAACATCGCAGGAGCCTTATGCCGGATTACAGGACTACCTTTTTGGAAATCTTAATTTATTTAGGCACATGGTCTATTCTCCATACTGGCATAAAACCAGCAGCAATATCGCTAAGTGAAAGATTCTTAATCGGAAGAAACAGCCCCTTTTCTTTTATCTGTAACTCGTTATGGTATTCGTCTTTTTTTATTTGAGCATCAGCCCAAGACATTCTCATTGCAAAATTCAAAGAGTAGTTATAATTGCGCACATAAATCCAAGCACGCTGTATGATAGCTTTCCTATTGTACTTACCATCAATTACCAGTCTATAATCTCTCTTTTCCATATTACTAATGTTACGTCAATTTATTTAAACACCTTAAGTTGGACTATCGCCTTTCTGCCCTGTAGATGAATAACATTAGTCACTTCCATCTGATAATCAGACCAACAGGTTCCTTGTATGAAAAGACCCAAAAGATCTTTGTATTCAGATTGATTATTCTTCCCGATTAACTTCACTATGCGGCTTATCTCTTCTTTTGAAAGTATTACAATTTCACCTTTGCGCGGAAACACTTCAAGATCTATCTCCACAGCCGTATCTATGTAAATTACATCGTTATCGGACATTACACATACTTGAACTTTCATAATAATCTATTTTACTTTGGTTCTATGATTCACGAACTTATTCATTGCATTAATCTCCTACATAATGTGCTCCATAAAGCCCAGTACTATTTTGATTATAGTAAGCCGAAGATGGAGTAGAGTTATTATTATAGTTAGTAGGCTTATAGTCTGTGAAATATTTACATGAGTAGTTTTTTGCTTCATTCCAAATACGTCTCAGGCATTCACCAAATGAAATTCCTCTTTCTTTCAATGCACGGAAAAGGATGTGTGCATCGGTCATGATCTTTTTCAAATTGTACTTTTTCATTGCCTTACCTATTTTTAGTTATGTAAATAATTTGGTTATCTCAATCAAACTTCTCATCTTTGCGATGTCGTTTGTTATTTGATGTTGCAAAGATAGATATAATATCTAATTTCACAAATGATAATCTAATAATATATTAGATATTAACTCTAATTAACTAATAAAGAGAAAATGGGATTAAAAGAAAGATTATTGTCCTTTATTGAATATAAAAAGTTTTCAGTCCAACGATTCGAGCATGAGGTGGGTTTAAGCAACGCTTCTGTTTCAAAAATGGGAGATAATACAAGAAGGTCAACAATAGATAGAATATCTAACAGATTTCCAGAATTAAATCCTAATTGGTTATTAACCGGAGAAGGCGAAATGCTCAATAATGCGAATCCTGCACCAAAGTACAATGAAGCCGTACCTATTCAACAAGACGTAGTGTATATTCCTCTTGTCAACCAATTCGCATATGCCGGATATCTTGATGGATATTCAGATTGTACTTATTTAGATCAGCTTCCGAAAGTACCTTTTATTGTAGATCATGAAGGACATGGAAATTATATCGCTTTCGAAGTAAAGGGTGACAGCATGAATAACGGAACCGAAGAAAGCTATTTAGAAGGTGATAGGTTGTACTGTCGTGAAATACAACCCCATCTTTGGGCTACATCAAAATTACATCTACGCAAATGGGATTTCGTGATAGTACACGAAGACGGAATTGTAGTAAAACGTATCATTGATCACGATGTAGAAAATCACACCATCACTATACACTCACTAAATGATATGTATCCGGATCGAATTATTGATTTGTGCGATGTTAGACAGATATTTAATGTAATAGAGTCGGTAAGACCAAGAAGAAGATGATTTTTAACCAATAAATATTATACTACTATGATAGAAATTTTAACCATTATACTCCTAATATTCGGAGTATTGCAAATCATTCTCTTTTTCAAAATATGGGGAATGACTGATGATATCAAAGATATCAGAAATAAGTATATCAATTCTCAGCAAAACGATGCGAAACAGCCAAACGATGGCATAGCCAACAGTAACGAGTCTACAAATGACATTTCAGAATATAAATCCCAAACCAGTGATTTCAATATAAACAATTTAAAATGAAAGAAATTATTTTTATAACATTATCCACTATCTTCGTCCTGTCAGGATGTAAATCCAAAGAAGACAAAGCATTAGAAGTCATCAAAAATCAAATGTTCCAAACATTATACGACTTTGAAAGTTATCAACCTATAGAAACCAAAATAGATAGCGCATTTTTATCAATATACACCGATTCCACCATTATTAGACATGGATATATCATTAATGAATTATTGGAGAAAGTAAACAAAGCTTTTGATGAAATCAACGAATATAAAAATTCAATGGAAATTTGGAGCGACTCCTATTCTTCTTATGGAATAAAGAAATTCTATGAAGCAAAAGAAAAATATGGGGAAAAAATAGAGGAAGCTAAATTATATTCAAAAATGATAAATGCGGAATCTGACACAATAAAATTACTTGCGCAAAATATTACCCCAGATTTTTATGGTTGGAAAGTAGCACATAAATTTAGATGTAAAACCAAAGGAGGAAATTCCGAAATTGGTAACTATATATATTACTTCGATAAGAAAATAAAAAATATAATTTACCAAGAAGATATCGACAACGAAGACCTAATAAGAGCAAAAGAGTTTATAAAAGAATCCTTAGAAAAAGACACATTGTTAAGATGGTAGATATGTTATTTCTCATTTTTTAATTAGTATTAAAAACAAAGACGATCTAAAAGTATACAGAAATTAAGTAATTATAATTCATTTACAACCTATGCGCATATATGCGCATATAATAAAAGATATTGACTTTAATCAACTAATAAAAACCTATTTTTTCCAAAAACGAATCTTGGTAGTTTTTAAATTCCTTTGTAACATACTGAATAGCTGTCAGTTTACGTATAAATAAGGTTCATACTGGCAGTGTCGAGGTGACGAGTTCGAGTCTCGTACTCTCCACAAAAAAAGCTGTTAATCAATAAATTAGCAGCTTTTCTTTTTTCTGTAACTTATCTCAACACTACTTCAAAAGTCTTTTTTTAGCGTTTGTTACACTATTTTGTTACACCAAAATGTTACACTTTCTATCATAAAGCTGCTGATAATCAGTGTAGTTCTAAACACGATATGTGTCGAGGTGATCGGTTCGAGTCCGATACTCTCCACAAAAGCTGTTAATCAACAAATTAGCAGCTTTTTTTTCTGTAACTTATCTCAGTACTACTTCAAACTTAGCCGTAAAAGATTTGGTTTTAGATATCAGGAAAGATGCGTTAGCGATGAAGTTGAAGTAGGAATAAATAAAAAAGGAAGATAGTGTAAAAAGCTACCTTCCTTTAATTTCTTTTCCTGTTGGAATAAGTATTACAATATTATGTCTGTCATTATATGAAAAACTATAGTATCCAACAACATTCCTTATAATCGAACGATTTGATTAAAAACGGAAACCTATATAAAAACGGGGACCTGAAACTTTAAACTTAGTTTTTTCATCTGTATCCGAGCGGTCATATTTAACGGTCCCCCAACGCTTCTCCACTCCAACTGAAATAACTTTATAAGCTACGGAAAGACCGGAAACAAAGAAGCTGGCATATCCACCTGAATAATATTCATCGTCTGCATACATTCCTGCATAACTCGGTGCATAACGGAAATAAACACTGGCTTTCAGATTATCTATCGGATTTACCGTTACAGAAGGACCGATATGCATGCCTGCTGTAAAATGATAGGTGTCATCCTTTCCCCCTTCCTCATTATTCATTTCATATCCGGCAGCACTAATATCGAAATAGGTCCAGTCAAGACCAATCTTAATCATATTCAAGATAGGAGTCTTATGCAAATAAAATGTCTTTCCCAATGTAATTGCAGCTCCCCATTCACTTTTAATAGCAGCATCAAAACCATCAATTTCAAGTTTTTCTTTGCTAAAACTAAAGTTACGGTACTTTCCACGCTTCCATACAGTCGCATTTTTGTCAACAGTTTCAATCTGTTTCTGTATGTTCTGCTGATTGGTTCGTAAATCTTGAATAACAGTAGTCAGCGAATCTATTTTTGCCTGTTGTAACTCCTCCTTAGAGGTTTGTGCATTTGCCGTGTAGCCAAGGCCAATAGCTAATAATCCTAATAAAAACGATCTCATATTATTTCTTCTTAAAATTAATTTGGCTGCAAAATTATTGTACAATTCATAAATTCACAAATTTATGAAAGAAATTAACTATTGTTTAAGCATTTACATTACAAATATTAAGATATTACTCATTAATATTCTCCATTATAATTTCAAAATAAGTCTATTTTCTCCGTATCATTCTACAAATGCATTTACTTGGTTAAAGCAAGTATCCTTACATAAAATATAAATGATTTTCTCATGGCATAGTAATCTTTTGGAGTGTGATTTATGTATTCTCTCCAGTTTTTTGTGAGTAGTATTTTATCTGGTTCTTTGATTCTCATTATACCATTTTTATAGGATCATCATTGTAACCCACAGAAAATACAACTTCACGCTTCTTTATTCCATCTGACGCGAATCATAGCCTAGCCATTCTTATGTAAAAATGCTCTACAATTATAACTAATTTCCATCATATATTTTATTCCTTTATTTGTTATTTTGAAACAAATATGAAAAGAAAAAAGGTGGAGAGTAAGTGTCTATTTACTCCCCACTCTTTATTTAATCGTACAAAATTTATGTGCTATTAGAAAATAGAAATAAAGTTATAACATACTGATTCATAACACCATACAAAATCAATAAAAATCAGACAAAGTCAAATTATAAATCCCAGACAGATCACCAAAACCCAATTAAAGCCTTGATTTTTATGTTTTTTTATTAGAGTTTTATCCTACTCCCCTATCAAAGAACAAGCCAAGTAGAAATCTTTGTTGATGATTCTTTTTTATGTTTCCTTTTCCACTCATTATATAATAAAGACGGAAGCGTATAAAGAATTAAAGCACATCGCTGTATTTGCTTTTTAGGTTCACTAAATATTCGATAGACAAACTCTCCGTGTAATCGGACGATCCAGCCAGGGGCACGTCGTACGCTACACCCACTATAAAATTTAAAAACAGCTCCAACAGCAATCATTACTCCTTTCCGTAAATGTGGTTGCAGTCGATTCATGAAAATTTCTTGTTTAGGAGCTCCTAATGCAATCCAAATAATTTCTGCCTTATCTTTCTCTATCATTTGAGCAATATTCTGATAGTCAAAATCTTCCACATCACAGAATGGCAATTCATAAAATGTCATATTATCAATACGCTTATCTATTTGAGACAAATTAGACCGTAGTCCATTCAATATCGTTTGTGATGCTCCCATAAAAAACATCCGATATTTTTTTTGATGAACAAGATCTCTAAATATATCACTCCCGGCATATTGAGAACGCTTTATTCCATAAATCCAACGAAGATAGATTGGTACATAACTACTATCACAAATAGAAAACATACCGTTATTAACCACATGCATATATTCTGCATCGCTATTAACTGTATTTAATATGACCCCATCGGCTACACAAACATAACCAGAAGAGCTTTGTTGAAGCTGTTCCTCAACTGCTGCCAAAATACGAACTTTATCAAACTCGTAATTGATATTAAAATATCGTTCCATAAAATGAATAAAAATGTCAAATATACCCTACGAATGAATAAACAATATCCCCTATTTGCTCATTCAACAGTTCCTGCCATTTCATTGCGGCTTCCCAATCCGGATAAAAAGAGCGATGATTTATATTAGCCGGCCTTATGTAAGTGTTTACCGGATACATATCCAAGTGTATCCCAATTTTAGCAAAGCATTTCAAACTGCGTTTCATATGAGTAACGGAAGTAATAAGTACACATTCCTCTTCTGTTATTCGCTCTGTTTCAAGAATACTCCGAACATATATTACATTTTCACGTGTATTTCGAGCCTGTTGTTCAAGGAGAAAAACAGAACGAGGTACTCCCAACTCTTCCATATAGTTAAGAAACAATTCTTTTGTAGAGGTCCCATCTTTCTGAATAATGGAAGTAGGATCACCTGTAATCAAAATCCTTTCTACAACCCCTTTCTTCCAAAGCCTCACAGCTTCCCAAATTCGGTCTGCCCGATCAAGTTCATATTGCATTTGCCCGGTATTTCTATTCATAGAAGCAAATCCTCCCATCACGATAGCAAGTTTATATTGTTTTCCCACTGAGATTGTCATTGCACTGTATTCTTTTACAGTTAGATATTTTACATAATCTACCAGTAAATTATTAGTAAAAATTATAAACAAAGCAATACAACTGATCAAGCACGCCTTTTTCCTGCGCCTTCTCTTAAACAAACAAAAGCCTATCAACAAGAAAAACATCCAACTGATAGGTGAAATAAGAAAGAAGTTTAGAAATTTGCTAAGTTCAAAAAACATAATTTCATTTTTAGATATAACCTTTTAGCCAATAGACCATAATGCCACCCCATTCGTATAACAACTCTTCCCATTTCTTTAAAATCCTTATATCCGGTTGCCACCAATTGCCAGATATCATAAGAGGTTTTCTTGCATCTACGGAGAAATAATCTATATCGATTCCTTGCTCGGAGAAGCATTTCAAACTACGTCCAACGTGTGATGCCGTTGTTATTAAAAGACAATCCGGTCCTGTAATCTCTCTCTGTTTAAGAATTTCCGATGTGAAAAGGACATTTTCGTATATATTCTTCGATTGCTGTTCAAATACAAAAACTTCCGGAGGAACTCCGGCATACTTTTTCATATAGTACAGAAATAGATTCTTTTCTGAGGTTCCATCTTTATGTATGTTTGCCACCATATCTCCTGTGATCAGTATCTTCTCCAGATGTCCTTCTTTCCATAAACTGATAGCTCTCCACAATCTGTTTCTCATGTCCGGCCTGATTCCATTCTGAGTTCTATTTTCACTATACATCACGTAGCCTATTTTTCCGGTAAATTTATCCATGTATCCGAATCCTCCCATTATGATTCCGATTTTATATTTCTTACATGGATTCCATTGAGGGGTGATATAAGACTTGTCATTCCAATAGCAGACGTAAGAGTAAAATAAGTTATTGGTTAAGAGATAGGAGAACAATAGACAAATGGCAATACACCGTTTAAATATCTTAGACTGTAGTTTTAACACGATTATTAAATATACTCACTCTCAAAGAGAATATTCATTAATATTACAATTAATGAATATTTCTACCTTTACTACTATACACCATTGTCACA
>ULYF01011136.1_pt1 | contig 11347 bp, 9 predicted proteins | sample 1961941 | NCBI WGS metagenome assembly ULYF01 (sample SAMEA4835857, study PRJEB28245) | human gut metagenome | biome: gut microbiome; material: fecal sample | place: Denmark | collected 2008 | reverse complement strand
GCCGGCGGAGGAAGACCTCCTCCAGCACCCGGCGCGACTCCCCGGGGGAAGAGTGCGGCTTCCAGCCCGCATTGTCCCCCAGAAGCGGATTCCGGCAGCAGGCGTACAGCGCCCCGGCGTCGCTTTCGGCGAAGGCGCGCAACAGCAGCCTCCGCGTGCACAGGGCGGGAGCCTCCCGCCGCACTTCATCCTGACCCGTCTCCATCATGACACAAATTATAAAGGAAAAGACCGACTCGGAAAACAAAAAACGGCCTGCATTTCTGCAAGCCGTTGATTTTCAAGTGGTACCACCAGGAATCGAACCGGGGACACAAGGATTTTCAGTCCTTTGCTCTACCAACTGAGCTATGGCACCATCCTGTTGTGTTATAAAACACATTTACAAATGATTACGAAACTTAATCTTTTTCTCTGACACCCGACCTTTTCAGTTCGGTTTACAACGTGGTTTACACAGTCGTTTTTGCAAAGAACGATACCCATTTCGGTTTCATTGCGAGTGCAAAGATAAGCAAATTTCTCAAACTTGCAAAAGTTTCCTCGAAAATTTACAACTTTTCTGCCCTCAAACCTACTTGTAGATGCAATTTTACAGGCTCCAATTGAAGAGCGAATAAGTCTCCCTTATCGACAAAATACATGACATAATTTTTCAAGCGCATTTTATCTAGAACTATTACAAAATCTGTCACCGTCTATTTGAAGTCAATCAACATCAACCATTAATTAATCGTAACTTACAAATATGCCCAATCTTTTGTTTTCGCGCATAAGCCACATTGTTATTATAAACATAACTTATAGCACGGGCCTTCAATATACGTTGAGCAACAGGATTTTTATCAAATTCTATCATTAATGATTCCAATTCTGCTAAATTCATCTTATCGTAATAAGACTTAATCGTAAACGTAATTAATTTAGCAGCTGGGCTATCTATTTTTTTTGCAACCACATCATATATATCATCAAGACCAGACATTCCCACCGAAACAGATAGGTTAGAAAACGAGGACAGGCAAAGTCTATATCCAATGAAATACAAAAAAGTTTGTACCTTATCCCTAATAACCCCTATATCAGACACTTTACTGTTCTTTTCTGAAATCATTTTAATAAGATCTTCCTTATCATCCTCTAATATCTTAGTAAAGAATCCGATATATCTAAAACAAACTAAATATGCATGTTCAACTAGACTCTCCAGTTTGTCTCGCTTTAAATCTCCATATTGATTCTTGATAATTTGGCCAAGAATCTTGATTATTTTAAAAGTAATACTAATGTCTTGAATTTCGGTTTCATTAACGGTATCGTTATGTTCTTTATTAGATGATGTCCTTGCAGATTTTGTCTGTACTCGCTTATCAGCTGCTTTTAAACTTTTTTCTCGATATTCATCTGGATTTGTGTTACATAATAAGACATCATCCTTTATTTTGTCTACAAACCCAGATAAAAATGCAAACAACTGATCATTAGTATCCAATGTTATAGGAGTGGTATTCTCAAACGGAAATAAACTCGTAATCAATATACTATCTAATAAATCAGCACTATTAGTATTATGATGCGAGATAAATATCAATATATTAGCATTTCGTTCTCGGTGTAACGCAGTACATAAATCGACAATTATTGATTTAGCAGCCTCGCGTTCTGCAGGGCTGCCCGTGAGCATATTTGATACTCTTTTTGCAATCAAATAATAGTGGAGGTACTTATACGCATAACATAAGTTTATTCCGTCTTGTTTAATAATATTGCTATTAATCAATATTTCCAATAATTTTTCACTCGAATACTTAATAATAAATGCATTTTTATAACCATCATAAAAACTGTTATAATCTCGAAGATTGATATTATTAAGATTTTTAGAATAGAGATAATATGAGAACTCTGTTAAGAAATTAATTATACTTTTGCAATCATCGCCTGGCACGTTATTTCGCATAAGGCTCACCATTATTAAACTCTGGTAACAATATGCATACGAAGTTGATTTTAAATCAAATGATGGATTTTTAAAATCAAGGCTTTGCAATAACGTCAAAACAAATAAAGGATATGCAGGAATTAATTGTTCCCCTAATAAAGTGGTTATTGTATCAAATGTTAATTTAATCTGCTGCTGAACAGCATTAATATCAACTGTATTTTCATTTTGCCCTATAAGATACCACTTTCTTATTAATTCATTCCTTTTGACATATCCTAATGGAACGATGCGAAAATAGTCATAATCATCAAATAAACGCTTTTTATCAAATAGGGAGCTAATATCTTGTTGTTCAGAAGTTGTTACTATAATCCGCTCGAAAATAGGCTTAAATTTATTCAATAGTTCTACGATAGACGGAAAATTAATAGCACCTTTATCAATATTATCAATCAATAATACTTTGATTTTTTTATCCAATCCCAAATATGTGTCAAATTTTAGTTTATTACCATATTCTGCTTTTAATGCTCGTTTTAAGATATCTTTAACATTAGTACTGGATATAGACTTTCCATTAATATATATTGGGATATTATTTAATTGTATATATTGCTTAAAATATTGATACAATAAAGATGTCTTACCCGACTGTGTATCTCCCTCTATAACTATTGGTTTATGATATTTTGAACTCCCAAAAAGTTCTTTTGCATCAATATACTTTTGCAACGATTCATCTTTTGAATCTTCTTTTATGGGGTCTAAATCAGGATAGATAAAAATATCCTGCATTGTTAAATCCTTTGCGGAATGCCTAATTGGAACCTTTATTGCGTTTAATTCGTTCTCGAAATCCTTAGTAATAGAGAAATCACTCTTATTATCAGTCAAAATGAAAGTTTCTTCTTCATCCGCTCCAAAGAAAATATTTTCCGAACAATTATATTCATAATGCCATAATGAACAACTTTTTTGTTCGATGTCAATTAACATGAAATTGAACTTTGAATGTTCATCAGAATCGCAGAATGCCCCTCCTTCCAAATAAACAAAATCAGTATTCTTTTTCAACGAAGAAACTCTAACACCATTAATTGTATGTTCATGCCCACATAAAACAATATTTGACTCTTTGAGTATGTGTTGCTCAAACAATGTTTTATTATTTTGCTCTGTACTTGGATTAAACCATCCTGTTGGGTGGTGAAATATAGAAATAACAATATTCCCTCCTTTATGATCTTCTGTTAAAAATGCGCTTGTAGGGAGAATAATTGAGCCTGGCTTTTCATTCAACACTGAACACCAACTCGTGTTATAACAGTGAAAGATAATGGAACTCGCCAAAGAACATTGCGATTCTACCTTATACGACAATCTATTAAAATCAAGAGCATCAATATTATTGGCATAAAAAGACCAAAAATCTTTTTGAACCTCGGAACACAAATCAGTAATGGATTCGTCAATATCATCTTTAGTTCGACTAGTCTCTAATAAAGCTGTACGCACTGAATTATTTTGAATCAATTGACAATCATGATTGCCAGGAACAACAATTAATTCTATCGTATTTATAACCTTAAAACGGTGTTTAATATTTTCCTTCAAACTTGAAAAAAAATTAACAGCTAAGGCATATTCATTTTGAACCCCCGTATTAGCAATATCCCCTGAAACTACTATATAAAGTTTAAATATTCCACTTAGTTGAATCTGACAAGAATTAACTAAAGGTTCTATTCGCTTATTTATTATATCAATATTCTTATTTGAAATATGTAGGTCAGTTAAATGCAGAATTCCAATATTCATAGCTAAAAGTATTTATTGTAACAAATATAAGCATCTTGGATAAGATAAACAATAAATAACCTTATTGAAATTAGACAGGAATACTATCATGCATGGAATATTATATGAACTGCTCTAAATATTTCTCGTTGAATCCAGCCAACGGGAATTTGAATACACTCGGTTTTCCCTCTTTTGTCGTATAATCGAATACGATTGTATCGCTGTCGATATGCGACTGAAACATATTCACGGTTTCAGTAGATTCTGTAAACGTTACGATGTTGGGAAAAGCCATTGCAGGAATTTCAATTGCTGGATTTATCTGAAAAGACATGCCTATAAACCCTCGTCCTCGTTTCTGAAAAGTCATGGATACTTGCTGTGATAGGTCTATATCCAAAGCAAACATATATCAAAACTCTACGGGTGTAGGATTGTCTTTTTTGCGTGCAACGATAAGCGTCATTGCACAATCATCGTCATAACTTACGGATTTGGCTACATAGGCTAATTCCATGCCCTCTTTTGTTTCCGTGCCTACCTTTCATTCAATTCTTGGTGTTTTTCTTTTCATTTTAGCTAAAATTTATAGTGTTATTAAATATTTGATTATGATGTAAATATAGTAAAAATTTATGAGATATGCAAGTAATATAAAAAGGACAAACTTGGGCAGAGCGGTATAATATAGACCGTCTTTCCAAGTCTGTCCCTTATGTAAATCAGATTCAGATACGCTTATAAGTACGAACCTCTTTCCCGTTGTAACCGTCTTCCTCGTCGATGTCGATAATATTAAGCGTTGTGGAGTTCGTCATTTCAATAACAGACTGTTCGGTATAACCGTCGTCTTTATCGTCGTGATAGATTTTTGTAAGTTTATCCCCACTTATTGAGTATGTTCCTTTTGATGTATACCCTGAGTTTGGGTATTCCTCTGTCCAAGTCCCATTACTATTGAATGTCAGATAGTGCATCGGTTCATCGTCTTTTGGAATATCTTTATCTACGACAATCACACCGTTATCATAGCCCGTAAGATGCGTGTATTCCCACTTACCAATGATTGATTTTTTTCGTCTTTATTATCATCAGAGCAAGCCGAGAATGAAACTGCCACAAACATAATGGCGGCAAGCAAAAGTATCTTTTTCATCGTTTGCTGAATGTTTTAAGTTCGTATTCTTCCCAACCATCACCCTTTTCGTGGTACTCCAATTTAAGGGTCGATGCCGTCAGTTCCGTAATTGTAAAGGTTTGCGGGTCGCCATATTGGCTATATCGTACCGTCAATTTATTATTGGACGATACCGAATAGTCGATGCTTTCCGATGAATCCATTTCCTTGTAAGACCCTGTATTATCGGAATTGAACACGAAATAGATTTGCGCATCGTTCATGTCCTCGTTCCATTCGTCCTTTACACCCTCGTCGATCTCGTAACCAACAGAATGTGTGTAACGCCATGTCCCGACAAGTTCATCTAAATTGATTTGCACTTTATCGTCGTCATCGGAACAGGCGACAAAGGCTGTTGTGGCGAATAGAGCCACCAATAGAAACAACTTTTTCATAGTTGCAATAAGTTTAGGTTGTCGCTCTTGCACCTATGCGACGATTTATTTTTGGATTTAAGGAAACAGAAAGCGTGGTGCTGAAAACTTATTTAGGATACAGGTTCTGACAAAACCTCGACAATAAATAAGCAACAACACCACGCCTATATCCACGAATGGATATGACGCGGCAAGATGTCTGCCTATTCTCTTGTCTATTGAACTGTCAGATTCGTATCCGAGAACAAGCTACACTTTCCGTGTATTCAATATGTTACTGCAAAAGTAGCATATTCAGTGGAAATTGCAAAACATCTTACCCTTGCGGGTGTTGTTGCCGTATCAAAATTCGTTAAAACAAAGCATCTTTCCAATAGCCGAGACTATGGATTCAAAACTTTGTTCTTTATAGATTGGGATAAAAGATTTGGAGTCTATGCCTGCATAACCTTCAAAATCCTATATCCTGTCAGTCAGTTGTATCAGATTATCGGGTTCCTGTCCGCATAAAGTCCGTATTTCTACAAGAGTGATGACATTACAGAATACAATAGTTGTTATTTCAGACACTTATCGAACTTATTAAGTATCTATCCGCTTTGTTCTTTCGTAAAAGAGAATACCCCTGCCGTCGTGAAACAGCAAGGGTGTTCTTCTTCGTTCGGTTATTCCACAAACCACCTGTACTGTGCATCACCCTCGATGGCTCTGCCTATACCCGTGATAAGCTCGGCAGCGTTCAGCGACCTGTCGAGGAACGTGTCGATGTAACTCGACTTGTTGGCTCCCGTAAAGAGGTTGTAAAGCCTCCAAAGGTCGATCTCTGGATTGTCCCCTCTGGAAAAGTTCTCGTCCGTGTAGTACGCCTTTGCCACGGCGTTGATATGGCAGTCCGTAAACTCCATGGCAGGAAGCTGTCGTTTCTCCACTGTGGGCAGGTATTGATACAACCGTGTCTTGCCGATAAGCTGGGCGAACTGGTGTTCGGTAAGGCATCGTTCCTGCATCGCGGCCATCCGCTTTACATGGCGTTCGGCATCGTATTGCTGGAATAACTGCAACGAGGCATCGAACAATTCCTGCACGCCCGCCACCCGCAGCTCGCTTTTGAATCCGTCCGTCGATACACAGAGGTTACAGCACACGAGGTTCTTGAAGCCGATGAAGACCTTGAATTTCTCCACCGTCTTCTTGGAATAGAGGTTCTCGTGGTTGTAGGCTCTTACACCTCCTATCGAGAGGTTCAGTCTGTTTCCCGCCACATCCTCGTAAATCGTAGGTATCTCGAAGCAGAAAGCCATCCGTTCGTAGTAGATGGTCTTGTCGGTTTCCAAGAGCTGGTTCACGGGTTTGTGTATGGCCTCTGGAATCCGTCCCTTGATGATATGGGACACGACGATATCGGGAGCGTCGATTACCTCCTGCGGAAACATACGGTGTGCAGCACCTAACACCGTTTCGATAAAGCTCTGGTGGGAGATGGTCACCTCGTTGTCCTTGCTGAATACGGGAACGACGCAATCGTTCTTCAGATGGGCTATATCCACGGGCTTGGTGTTAGCCTCGATAAAGTGGCGGTTATGACGTACACCCAAAGGAACGACAACACCCGTCGTTGCAGATTGGGCTGGTTGTTCCTCTGCGGTCGTTGCCACCTCTGCGGCAGGATTATCGAGGAAAGGGTTGTCGGAGTTCAGACCGACGGCAAATTCTGCATTAGGCTGAAACGCTGGGTACATGGTTGTAAGGAGTTTGAGGTTGAACATTCGGTTGTGCTGGCTGTGTCATGTTGCACCATTTGAGGATGGCTTGCCCCACAGCAGGCGTGATGAGGAATTCGGGACGCCCCGTGAACAGTCCCGTGCGGTCTTTGGATGTGGTGGCCTTGTGGTTCATGGCTATATCCAAAACCGCGGTGAACTCGTAATCCACGTTATCGCGCTGTACGGCTTTCAAGCCCACCTTCTCTGGAACCATCTTACCGTTCTTGTCCGAGAGGATATAATCCTGCTTGCTACGCATGGTGCAGATAACATGACAGGAGGATGTCAAAATGCGCTGGATAAAGGCGTTCTGACGGGGTGTAACCTTGGCCCAGTTTGCAAAGGAGTTGCCTTGCAGGTTGGCATGGAAATCCAGCAGATAGTCCCAGCAATGGGAGATGCTGTCGATGATGATTACCTCGGCTCCTGCCTGCTCGCAAATGCCGATGGCCTCGATGTAGGTTTCGGGAGCATAGTTTTCGAGGGTGAGGACTTGATAACCGCCCAGATGGGCATAAAGGTCTGCCGAGCAGTTCTCGGAATCAATGACGGCGATTTTAGACCAGTCGCCTGTCATTCCGTAAGCGATCAGAAGCGACGAATAAGTCTTGCCCGAACCCGAAGCTCCCGCCAGTGCAAGCCGCATCTTGGCTGCCCGACGCATGGATTGTCTCAATTGCATAACTCTACAAATTAGATGATTAGTAAATGATTAAACTAATCATCCCCGTTGCGGCTTTTGTATTCGTTCTGCAATTTTTCTCGATAATCTGCCAGAAAAATTCGCCTCTGTAATATTGTTTCCCCAACCTCAATGGGGAGGGGGATTTGATTCATGCATCTGGTTGTGTGCGGTATATATGCGATTTTTATATTCTTGGGCTTATTGAGTGAGTGCCTACGGCACGCCATATAAAGATGAATAACACAATTAAAAGGTCTATATAAATCGAATATCCACAAAATATGTCATTCTCTTATTAAATGGGAAAAGCCCTGCATGCGTAAGCATGAGGGCTGTATATGGATTCTTTATTTGCTGACTATCTAAAATGCAAAACCTTTGAAATTTTCCTTATCGAGTTTGTTTTGCTCTGCCTGTTCTATTACCTCTCGATATTGTTCTTGCATATCGAGGGCTTTTATAAAGTAGGGTAACGACACCTTTTCGGGCAGGTTCTTGCACCGTTTATTAAGTTGGTAACTTATGCTTATTGGCTCTGTTCTCGATAAGCCTATTGCATTATACTTTGTAAGCAGTACGGACATAGCCCGTTTATCCCACTTGGGAGCGGTAACACCTTTCACCTTGCAAAAATCGCATATCTCCTTATAAATCCCTGCATCTGTCTTTTTAACAGAAGAATTGATAAAACAGTCTACCGTTAGTTCGTAGCCGTTAGAAATAGGCTTTATAAGCCCTAATTGCTGACACTCATTTAATAATACAGTTGTTGCATTACGGGATAATCCGATACTCTTTGCAATCTGGCTGTTGCTTCATTGAATGGCATCCGTATTATTAAGGCATATTGCCTTTAATAAGAGCAGAAACCCTGCAATCTTGGCGGGATAGTTCCTCTTAAAGTAATTGTTATCGAGGAAGAAATAGTCTTTAATAACAGGCTTTATAAAGTAAGAATTCCGTTTTATAAATCCTCTGTCTGCATCTTCTTTAACGGTAGTCTGTACGGTCAGATAGCCTGCGTCTTTTAAGCGTTTAATACTCCTTCTAATGGAGCGTTCATCCAAGCCAGTAAGCAGGGATAATTTTTCCTCGGTTATATGGGATATGTTCGTCTTGTAATTGGAGCAATATTTAATGGTCGCTCACACGTAAATATCAATAGGCTTATTGTTGCCCGTCTGAAAGTTCACGATTGATTTGGGGATTACTGTATAATTCATCGTTGGCAATGGAATTTTGATTGTTCGTAAATATAATCTCTTTTAAGTGCAGTAGTTTACGGAAGCAGGCCACGCCGTAATGGTCTTTGGCCTGTTTGCGGTTCTCGAATCACCTGCGGTCTTTGATGTGATAGTACATGGTCGGTACGACTTTAATAGGTAGTGTATAAGTAGGTAATGTATATATAGGACACTTTTGAGCAGTTTGCATAGGACAGATTTGAGCAACTCTCTATTCCGTCATTCAAAAACCTACTATCTCTTTAATTGGAATCTTCCACATTTTCTGATTCTGAAATACTCTTTTTATAGAGAATACTTGATTCGTACTCAAAAAATGAGGTAAAGGATTTCACCGCATTTTTTCTGTGTGTGAAATATCTTTTATTAAGGGAATTTCATTTCCGACACAAAAAATATGCGACTATCAACCAAAGACAAGGACAGCATATAATGCCGTCCTTATCCGTCCTATAACATATTTTCTATGGAAGAAACAAGAATTACCCTTGTCTGTGACAATGATATGCAAATATATAAATAATTTAATCAATAATCAAATATTTTAACATTGTTTTTAAGGAAATTTTGCAGGAAAAATCGCTACCTTTGAAAATAACCTTAAACTATCTGTATTTATGGAAATTTATGAATATGTGCATAGCATCGGCAATCGAATGTTCCCTACATACGAAATTGAGGAGGATGGAAAGGAATACCAAGTCGATACCGCTTGCACGGGGGATTTTATCGTACCACACAAGGACGGAAAACTGGATATGTCGAAATTCCCTTTTACCAAAGAGCAGTTCTTGGAAAACACGTCAGTAATTCGTTCGTTACAGGCATTGGGCATCGACATCGAAAAATTCTGGGTGGCATTGCTCTTTGTTTATTACCTTACACAGAAGAAAACCGAGAACGTAATGGCGATTCCTGCACCTGCTTTCGACCAGTTCCGAGCGTTCGCCAAGTATCTCCATGCCAATCCCGATGCCAAAATTCGTATCTGGCGGGGACGTGAACACGGTGTAACCATCGAATCACAAGAGGCAATACAGATGTTGGGTGCTATTTTGGCAGAAAATTCTGCCACACTCTTTGCCAACCTGTCACGCAATGTGGAGTTTGGCTGGGGCGATTTCTCGATAAATTTGAAAGATTGCTATAAAATTACCTTTGTTGTTGCGTGTCTGCTGCCATTTCTGGAGCAATTCAAAGCCGAGGATAAACGCAGTACAAATCCTACCCAAGTTTCATATAATCTTATGCTCTTAATCTCTCGCATCGTCTATATGTTCGGCTATACAGAGAATAAGAAATATCTTGATAATGATGAAAATATAAAAGCTATCTGGCAACGATACAAGGACGAAGAATGGCATACCATAGGGAGTGGTTTATATTGATAATCTCTAAATTTAGATGGAATGGGACGGCGAAAAGCCGTCCTTTTTTATGCTGCAAATTAAGGGGTAACAGAAATAATACATTTTTCTGTTATCCGACAATAATTTGTGTCACAATGAGTTATGCATGATTTTCGATCATATTAACAGCAGAAACGCAAACGAACGCTCCTTGACATACACCCCTCTTCTCGGTTGGGAGGGAATATCCGAACCGAAAGGCCGAGGGTCGAATCGAACGACGGGACGATGATGGGAGTTTGCCCAAGCCATCATCCGACCGCCGCCAGAGCTGGCAAGAGCTCACCAGTCAGACCCTACGCCGAGAATATAGCAGTATCAAAACCTTGAGGGTGGTACAGGAAAACCCTACCTATTATATAACAAAAATTCAATAAATAACTTAATACCTCGTGGGCGTATAGGTAAACCCGCACATGAAATATGAAAAAATTTCAAATTGTAGCAGAAAATGAAAATCGCCAGTTCGCATTTGTGAAAGGCAACCGTCAGATCAATGCAAAGGCTGTTGCTGCCAAAGTGAAATCCATCCGAGAATATGGGCAGTTATCACCGATCACCGTGGTTAAGGGAGAGGATGTCTACCTCTCGGGAGGACATCTGGTCGATCTGGACGGGAACGACATTCCCGATGAACAGACCGAAAACTATTTTGCCGTGCTGGATGGTCAGCACCGTTTGATGGCTTACTTAAAACTGGGGCTGAATCTGGATAACCTCGTAATTTGCGAACCGCTGAATGTCGAAATGTCAATTGCGGCACTAATTGCAGAAATGAATATCTGTACAAAGACGTGGACAGGTACGGATTATATGGCGGCTCCAGCAATGATGCTTGCCAATAAAAATGAGGTCTTTGAATTTGCGATGCACCTCCGTAGCAAAGGCTGTCCGCTGGCAACTATCTCTCTCTGGTGTACGGGAGCAAACTCCCTCAAGCCGAA
>ULYF01032016.1_pt1 | contig 11405 bp, 10 predicted proteins | sample 1961941 | NCBI WGS metagenome assembly ULYF01 (sample SAMEA4835857, study PRJEB28245) | human gut metagenome | biome: gut microbiome; material: fecal sample | place: Denmark | collected 2008 | reverse complement strand
TCCCAAGATACAAGGAGGAGAATTTTATGCTACATATTTTAAAGAATGTAAGATTAATGACGAGATTGTTGATGCCATAGGATTGTTCAAATCTGAGAACAAAGACACATTCTTAAAAGTATATCAGTCAGGAGGGAAATTTGAAATTCAAAGTGATGAGGGGATTAACATTAATAAATTAGATAAGGGGTGCATTATCTTTAATATGAATAAAGAATCTGGGTATATAGTCCTGAACGTAGATAATAAAAACAAAGGAGAAGAAGCAAAGTATTGGACTAATGATTTTTTGCATATCCAACCACGAAAGGATGATTTTTATTACACCCAGAATATTTTGTCTTTGTGCAAAACATTTGTCACAAATGAACTTCCTAAGGAGTTCGAGGTCACAAAAGCGGATCAAGCAATACTCTTGAATAAAAGTTTAAATGCTTTAAAAAATGGAGAGCAAATCGAATTAAAGAAGTTTGCTAAAGACGTTTTTACACAATCTAATATCATTGATAGTTTTGAACGATATAAAAGTCAGTATTTAGAAGAAAGGAATATTCAACTTGAAGACACATTTAATGTCTCAGAAACTGCTATAAAGAAAAAGGCAAAAGGATTAATGGCTACTATTAAATTGGATAGAAATTTTGAGATTAATATTCATGGAGGAGATGAGTATATGGAAAGAGGATATGACAAAGAAAAAAAGTTGAATTTTTATCGGTTATTCTTCGTAAATGAAAAATAGAGAAACAACATAATTACAAACAAGGATTAAAACAAGGATTAAAAATTTGGCGGACTATGATAAGCTATGATATACTAATTTCTCAAACTTCATCCTTCTTGGTAGATTTAGAGAGAATTAGCCAATCAGTACAATTATCGGCAAATTAAACAATAGACTCGCCAGGAACCTCAATAGTAGTAAAGCGCTAATTACTGATAAATAAGTAATTAGCGCTTTTTTATTTTAAGTCTTGAAGTGGCACTACAATATTCCGGGGTCAACGTAAAAATCTGAGGGGTAAATTTTAAAATTAGTATTTTTGCCTTTAAATTTATTTAGTATGGATTCCAATGGTTATCGCCTTTTGCTTCCTGAAGGTACTTTAGATTACTTTGATCTTGTAGATGTGCAGGAAACCTGTTACAGATTCTATCAAGAAGGATATTAATGAACTGAAAGGTAGGGTTCAGTATTATGAGGGGAAAAGTATAATAGGGAACAATCAAATCTAACCATAGGTTACAATTGTCTTATGGTTATGGAACAGATATTTAATGAGGAACAGCAGGAAAAAGCGCAATTCATTTCGAATCATCCTTTGGCTAAGTTATCGGACTTGCGCTCAAATGAAATAAAAGATTTGGCGACAGTGTAGTGTTGCTATTCAGGCAAGATTGACGGTAATGGTTGTGCTTTCCGACTGTTGACGAATTTATACTTCTTCTCAATAGCTACGTTGTTATTACCTTGAAGGGTAGTAATGATGCCAAAATTGACTATTGTAAGGCATTGGAAAAGTCACACACGGAACATTCGACGGAAGGCTTTCAGCAGTTGGTTGTTGAAGTGGAGATAGCTGCTTTGCAGAGGTTTTGTCTATCATAGCTTAACAGGTTATTTGAGAAGAAGTAAATTGTAGACATATGGATATTAAGGATAAAATAACTCAAACCCTCATAGGTATAACTGCTCAATTGCAGGAAATAAGTTCAGAGTTCTATATTATAGGTGCGTCTGCTATGATTTTGTCGAATATAAAGATAGGAGAAACATCAGATATTGATATTCTGACAACTGAAATGAATGCATCTAAGTTGCAATATTTACTGAAAGCGTATATGGAAGTTTCCCCTGAAACCAAAGAGAATGATTTATTTCACTCTAATTTTGCCAGATTTAATCTTCCTCTAATGGATATAGAGGTCATGGGAAACCTCCAAGTCAAGAAGAATAATATTTGGCAACCTGTTTGTGTACAAGAATATAGAGAAGTTTCAGTTGGAAAAATGATTGTCAGAATACCAACAATTGAAGAGCAAAAAAGAATTTTATCTCTTTTTGGTAGAGAAAAAGATTTAAAAAGACTTCAAATATTGAATCAGTACTCTTTATGATGTGTCATATAGGGAGTATCATTGGATATCAGATTATATTATAATGGAGCAGACTCTCCGGAAAGGAGAGATTCTATATTTATCAGTACCTGTATAATTATTCAAGTACTTGTTTCTCAGCTTTTAAAGATGAAGTACATTTTATCATAGGAGTGTATTTCAGCCCATCGGTTTCTTGCTTTTCATTTATTTTTGAAAAGCCTAAACTTTCGTAGAACCTCACAGCATAGGATGAAGAATTTACAGTTATTTTGTCTGCTATTTGATTTGCATAAGCATAGTCGAACAATTTTCTGCCTATACCTTTGCGATGATGGTCGGGATTTATAAAAAACAGAGAGATATGTGCACCGTTGAGCTTAGTCCCGATAATACCGATAAGCTCATTGTTATCAAAAGCTCCGCAAACAGTGAGTTCATTCATCAGCTTTTTGTTGTGGATGAACTTTTTAAATGTTTCTAATCCGTTGGTGTCAAAGTCGGTTGTTCCGCACTTGGTAAATACATCAAGTGATAGTGCAACCGCTTTGTCATATTCCTCATGATTTAATTGTCGGATATTCATACTTTATTTTGTTAAATTCTTCGCCATCCAGTAATTAGTCAGACAAAGCTGATTAGCCCTGCGCTTTTGTTCTACTTCTACTATGTAACCCTGTTTTTCAAAAAAAGGACGGGCGGTTATGCTTACTTCTGATGTAATGCGCATAATCCCTTCTTTAATAGCATATCGTTCTATTTCTTCCAAAAGCATAGTTGCGATACCTTTACCTTGAAAGTCTTTGTGGACGAACATAGAGTGTAGGTATCCTTGTGGGGTGATGGATGAGAAACCTACGAGTTGAGACTGCTGATTAACGGCAACAATAAAATAGTGAGTTTCTATCATCTTTCCTATTTTGGAAAGATCATCTCCGCACGATGCCCAGTCTTCAACTTCCTCTTGTGAATAATCATGCCTGTTTATTACAAGTACGGTATTTTTATATAAATCCTTTAGCTCAACGATGTCCGATTGTTGTGCTACTCTGATCGTGAAATCTGTTTTCATTTTCTATTTTGAATCAGTGATTGAATGTTAGAACGTATATCTGCTTTTCCGAAGTGTCCTTAAATACTTCTTCTTCAAAACTTCCAAACTTGTGGATGATATTAAATCCGGCCCATTTCAGATATGAATCTAATTCCTGAGGGAAAAATAATCTCATATCCATATTTTGAATTGACTGAAACTCACCATTTATAAAATAATGCCATTTTATACGGTTTATTTGAGTTGCATTTTCATAATGCATTATTTGTTTTATCAATACTTCCCTACCATCATTGGTTGTATATTCGGCAATTACTTTTTGTTCTTTTTCGCTTTCGACAATATACTGAATATTGGGATTAAAGCAGTCTAACAGAAATAATCCTCCTTTTTTGAGATGATTTTCAACACTCTTTAGTGCTTTAAATAAATCTTCATTTTTATATAAATGATGGATTGAATTGAAAGGAATAAAGATAAGGTCGAATTTCTCTTGTAAATTTAATGTCCTGATGTCTGCTTCAATAAAATTGATCTCTAATCCTGCTTCGAAAGCTTTTATTTTTGCTTGCTTCAGCATTGATGGAGTGTAATCAACTCCACTGATATGGTATCCGTCTTTTGCGATTGGAATCGTAAGCCTGCCTGTGCCACAGCAGAGTTCAAGTATTTTAGCATTCTTGTTTTGAGGTAACCACTTCTTATAAAATTGCAAATCAGATAAGAAGATGTTTAATCCATCATATATATTTGCGTCATAAATCAAATCACCAACTCTATAATCTGTATTCATTTTATTTTTAAATTATATTTATTGTACAATCTTATTGAAGTGCATTTTTATTAGTGCTAACTTGTTTATGGGTATAACTCAGATATCTTTATCATGCTATACGTTAGTAATAGTGTGTGCCTTTTCCTGAAATTTATGTATATATGCGCAAAATTAATAATTTCAATCATAATCTTGTGAATCAAATAAATAAAAAAACAACTCTTCTGAGAAATATCTTGTATTCCTAAAAGCATTCAACCGAAAAGACGCACTCTTTTATATGCTAAATAGCATAGCTAATGGGGGCTACGTATGACCTTGCCGTTGGATTTATAAGTAATAGCCTTGTGAAAGTGATTTGTTTATATGGTAAATGCCTTATTATACGAAGCGCTATTATGGTGGAATATCTATGCGAAAAGAGGGATTAATAAATAAGTTCCTCTTTTCGCATTAGATATTCTACCTTTATTTTTCTCATGGATGGTAATTTTGCTGATATAGATTTATTAATGAATATAAATACCATGAAGAAAAAAACAATTACTCTTACAGCAGTGTCACTTGTGGTGGCAAGTTGCGTAATGGCGCAAACTCATCCCTTTCAAGATGAGTCGCTCAGTTTTCACGAACGTGCCAAGAATCTGGTGTCGTTACTTACTTTGGAGGAAAAAATCAATCAGGTAGGACATCAGACATTGGCTATTCCCCGTCTGAATATAAAGGGATATAATTATTGGAATGAGGCCATTCACGGTGTTGCCCGTTCCGGACTGGCTACTTCGTTCCCGGTATCGAAAGCGATGTCGAGTACTTGGGATTTACCGTTGATATTCGATTGTGCTGTGGCTACATCAGATGAGGCACGTGTATATAGTAATACAAAGGATAAAGGTCTTATTTACTGGTGTCCTACTATTAATATGAGCCGTGACCCGCGTTGGGGACGTGATGAAGAGAACTATGGTGAAGATCCGTTCCTGACGGGAAAAATAGCGGTGGAATATATAAAAGGTATGCAGGGAGACGATCCGAAATATTATAAGACAATAGCGACAGCCAAGCATTTTGCTGCAAATAATTATGAGAAAGGACGCCATAGTACATCGTCGGATATGGATGCGCGTAACTTACGTGAATATTATCTGCCTGCTTTTGAGATGGCCGTTAAGGAGGGCAATGTACGCTCTGTCATGAGTGCGTATAATGCACTAAACGGTATTCCTTGTGGTGCTAATCATGAATTGCTTATCGATATTTTACGTACAGAATGGGGATTCAACGGCTTTGTTACTTCGGATTGCGGTGCGGTAGATGATGTTTACCAATCGAACAGGCACCATTTTGTGAATACTGCTGCTGAGGCTTCTGCGGTATCTATTGTGAATGGAGAAGATTTGAATTGCGGAAATACCTTTCAGGACTATTGTAAAGAAGCGATTGAAAAGGGATATATGCAAGAAGCGGATCTTGACACTGCTCTTGTAAGAGTATTTGAGGCGCGTTTCTCTGTCGGTGAATTTGACAATGCTTCCAATGTTCCTTGGAGAAGTATTTCTGACGATGTTCTTGATTGTGAAGAGCACCGTCAATTGGCATATAAGGCAGCACAGGAGGCTATCGTTTTGCTGAAAAATGACAATAATATACTCCCGCTCGATAAAACGAAAAGTGTTGCCGTTATCGGTCCTTTTGGTAATACAATCACTCTTGGAGGGTACTCCGGTTCACCAACGGCGCTAACTACTCCGTTTGGTGGCATTGCTGAAAAGATTGGGTACGTGGTAAATGACGGAACCATACAGTTTGAAGATTGTGAGGAACAAAGTGTACCGTCGGATAGCAAACGATTGACACATGAAGCTAACGGGTCTGCCGGAAATTTGGGATATATTTTCAATGGCGATTGGGTTGCTTTTAATGATATTAATTTGGGAGAAGGAAAATCAAGAGTTGACATTTATTCGGGTGCCAAGAACAACAATGCGACCATTGTAAAGTTCTATCTTGATGAAATAGATGATACACCGGAGGCGACTGTCACATGCCCTGCAACCGGTAACTGGAGTAAGTATGAAATAACGACTGCGGAAGTCGACCCGAATGTATTCAAGGGGGTACACAAGGTGTACGTACAGTTTGAAGGCGGAACAAACGGGGATAAGTATTGTGCGAATATGGACTGGTTTAAATTCTATGATCCGAATGCAAACAATCCGCTTGAAGAGGACGGTCCGCTTTACCTTTATAAGGGATGTGCAGTTACGGGGACGGCTGAAACAAACCTTGAGAGAGCCAAAGAAATAGCTGCCAAGGCGGATGTCGTTATATTTGCTGCCGGGACAGACCTTACCGTTTCCGATGAAAGTCATGACCGCACTAATCTTAATTTGCCGGGTGACCAACAAAAACTTTTGGAAGCTGTTTATTCGGCTAATCCGAACGTCATATTGCTGTTGCAGACTTGTTCGTCCGTGACAATCAATTGGGCTAAGGAGCATGTTCCGGCTATTATCGAAGCCTGGTACGGTGGGCAGGCACAAGGAAAAGCGATTGCTGATGTTTTGTATGGAGATTATAATCCTTCCGGTAAACTGACTTCTACTTGGTATAATGCGCTGAGTGATTTACCCAACGGTATGCTCAATTATGATATCCGCGATGCAAAATATACTTATATGTATCATGACAAGACTCCGCTTTATCCATTTGGATATGGTATGAGTTATACCACATTCGAATATCAAAAATTGAATATTAGCAAGAGCAGGCTCGCGGCAGGAGAGGAGTTGATTGTTAGTGCGGACATTACCAATACGGGCAAGTATGCCGGTGCGGAAATCGTTCAGTTATATGCTCATGTAAATTCAAGTATAGAACGTCCGCTTAAACAGCTTGTCGGATTTGCACGTGTAGAATTGGAGCCCGGTGAAACGAAAACTGTCACAATGCCATTGAAGCACGAACAATTGTCTTATTTTAATGAACAGACGAATACATTTGATGTGGAAGAAGGAAGCGTTGATATTTACGTTGCTGCAAGTTCGGCTGATGTACGGTTGACAGGTAAAATCAATACGGAAGCTGCAACTGTTAAAACCACTTATAAATCGGCTCCTACCGGTATACAGGATGTAATAAATAATCTTAAATTGCAAAACGACCGGATATACAATATTTCCGGTTATTGTGTCGGTACTGTTGAAGACTTCGAAAGATTGCCTAAAGGTTTTTATATTGTCGGTAATAAGAAAGTGATTAAGCAATGACTGTCTGGACATTTTAAGAACTTGTTTCAATTTTCCTCTTAAAATTAACCTCAGTCCGCTATAAGAATCATCTTGTAGCTTTTAGGAAAAACAGTTGCTAATACAAAGCAAGATTTCAGCAAAGTTTTGCATCAAAATATGGAAAGGGTGTCAAAAGTCGAACTTTTGACACCCTTTATGGTTATTTTCGTTGAACGAAAAGCGATTATGCTTTTTCTTTTAAGATCACATCATGGGCGCCACCTTCAACAATACTTGTTGAAGAAACCATTGTGATTTTAGCATTTTTCTGTAATTCAGGGATATTGATGGCGCCGCAGCTACACATCGTTGCTTTTATCTTGCCTAATGTTACGGCAAGGTTGTCCTTCATTTTGCCGGCATAAGGTACGTAGCTGTCTACTCCTTCTTCAAATTTCAATGATTCCGTTCCTCCCATATCATATCGTTGCCAATTTTGTGCGCGATTGGAACCTTCGCCCCAATATTCCTTCACATAGTTGTTTTTGATACAAAGTTTTTTAGTAGGTGATTCATCGAAACGGGCAAAATAACGTCCCATCATCAGGAAATCGGCTCCCATTGCCAAAGCAAGTACCATGTGATAGTCCTGAACCAAACCGCCATCGCTGCAAATAGGTACATATATGCCTGTACGGGCTTTGTATTCGTCACGAGCTTTGGCTACGTCTTGCAAGGCGGTAGCCTGTCCGCGACCAATGCCTTTCTGTTCGCGGGTGATGCAGATGGATCCCCCTCCGATACCTACTTTGATAAAATCTGCACCAGCTTCCACTAAATATTGGAATCCTTCTTTGTCGACAACATTTCCGGCACCGACCAGCACTTTATTGCCATACTCTTTTTTAATCCATGTCAATGTTTCGTATTGCCATTCCGAATATCCATCGGAAGAGTCAATACAAAGTACATCTACTCCGGCTTCAATTAATGCGGGTACGCGGTCTTTGTAATCGCGACTGTTGATGCCGGCACCGACTAATAATTTTTTGTCCGGACTGGATACTTCGTTCGGATTTTCTTTATGGCTGTCGTAGTCTTTGCGAAATACGAAATAGGCTAAGTTTTGATCTTTATCGATTATGGGGAGGGTGTTGAGTTTATGATCCCAGATAATCTGATTGGCTTCACTGAGAGTCAGGCCGACTTCACCCACGATCAGCTTTTCAAAAGGGGTCATGAAATCTTTGATCTTTTTGTCGCGGGCATCTCTTGAAATACGGTAATCACGGCTGGTGACGAGTCCGAGCAATTTGCCGTTCGGAGTACCGTCATGGGTGATTCCGATAGTAGAATGGCCGGTCTGTGCGAGTAAACGGAGTACATCGTCCAATGTGTGTTCCGGAGTCAGGTTGGAATCACTGGTTACAAAACCGGCTTTGAACTTTTTGACCTTCCGAACCATCTCAGCCTGGTTGGCGATGGGTTGTGAACCGAAAATGAAAGAGAGACCTCCGTTACGTGCCAGTTCGATGGCCAATTCGGGGCCTGATACTGATTGCATAATTGCCGAAACGAAAGGAATGTTCAATTCAATTGCTGATTGTGTACCGAGATTGTACTTTACCAATGGTGTTCGTAGCGAAACATTAGAAGGTACACACTGTTTGGTAGTAAGACCGGGAATAAGTAAATATTCACCAAAAGTTCTGGAAACTTCTTCTACATAAATAGCCATAATATTTCTTGTTTTATGGCGTGCAAAATTACTCATTTTTTTTATATTTAAAGATAAGCGGAGAGTTTTTTGTGAGATAGCGGCTAATATTAGTCTGGTTACCGGTTGAAACGGTTGTAGCTTCTCTGTTTTAAGACAACTTAGTAAAATCGCAATTATCAGTGATGGCCTTTAGGGTATGCGAATGATAATTATCCGTTTTGATTGCCGGATAGTATTGGTTATGTTGCTTATTTCCAAAGGAATATAGGAATGCAACTTTATTGGCCAAAAGTATGTATTTAATAGAGAGTTAAATATATACTTTTGGATACATAAAGTATATACTTTTACACCTTAATAGTATATATTCTTATTCTATGAGAAATGGATGGCTTATTTTCCTGTTAACATTGTTAATTAGTTTAAAGCCTATCCCCAATCCTCTCCGTGGGAGAGGGAGTACAGATACTCTTGTTTATTAATCAGTTACAAAACTAACTTAGCTTCCTCTTCCACGGGGAGGGTTGGGGAGAGGCTTGCCGCTTTTTCTTATCCGAAACAGAAGTGATACTCCGAACCGTTACTAAGATAAATAGTATTTTCTCTTTTTTCGATGAATATACTATTTTCCCGTGCTAACCATCCGATGGCTAACATGGCATCCTCAATAGCCAAATTGGTTCTTGAACAGAGCTCCTGTATTGAGATTCTTTTCATTTCATTGAGCACATGCCATACTTTTCTTGAGTTTTCTCCAATTTTTACTTTTTCCATAATGTTGGGTTTTAGTGTTGTCTCAGTTAAAACAAAAAACAGACATAAAAAAGCAGGAAATTGTTTTTCTGAATGAACATATCGGGTGGATTTTGTATTTCTTATTCTATAAACGTGGATTTGAAAAGATGCGCAGATAGAAATAATTGCGGGAAATGAAAAAGCATTTCCCGAATTTCGGAAAATGCTTGTAGATTGGTGAGCCTCTTGTCGGATTCGAACCAACGACCCCGAGATTACAAATCACGTGCTCTGGCCAACTGAGCTAAAGAGGCATTTTGGGGTTTTTCGGGTGCAAAGGTAGTAATTCTTTTGATTTTTCCAAAAGTGGAATTTGAAAAAATACTTTGGACAGGCTGTTTTGATAAGTCACATGATTTGTTTACTTTTGCAAATCAATATATTATATAGAAAAGGAATGAAGAAGATTTTTTTTAAAGTTTGCTGTCTGGCATTATTGACGGCGGGCAATATTGCTTGTACCGGACAGGGAAAAATAAATAAGGGAGAATCTGCTACGGCTGATAGTGTGGCAGTAGTTATGGAAAATGAGACGGCTTTGCAGGCTGACAGTACGGGATATATTGTGAAGGTAGGGAATATGGCGCCCGACTTTACCGTGACATTGACGGATGGAAAATCAGTGAGTCTTTCGGCACTTCGCGGGAAAGTGGTAATGTTGCAGTTTACTGCCAGTTGGTGTGGAGTCTGTCGTAAAGAGATGCCTTTTATTGAAAAGGATATCTGGCTGAAACATAAGAATAATCCTGAGTTTGCACTGATCGGTATCGACCGTGACGAACCTTTGGACAAAGTGCTTGCTTTTGCAAAAACCACCGGGGTCACTTATCCTTTGGGACTGGATCCGGGTGCTGATATTTTTGCAAAATATGCTTTGCGTAATTCCGGAATTACACGTAATGTGTTGATAGACCGTGAAGGAAAGATAGTTAAACTGACCCGTTTGTATAATGAAGAAGAATTTGCTTCATTGGTTCGGCAAATCGACGAAATGTTGAAAAAGTGATATTTATGGTAAGAGGCCGGTAAATGCCGGCTTTTTGCTTTTTATTTTGTGTATGTGAGAATTTCAATATCTGTTATTATCAATTACCCTATTATTTTATGGTTATAACTCTTATTATTTTGGTACTGTCTGCTGTCTTCTTCATGAGTGGCAAGGTACGCTCTGACTTAGTGGCCCTCTGTGCCTTGATTTCTCTTCTTATTTTTCAGATATTAACACCGGAAGAGGCGCTTTCCGGTTTTTCCAATTCGGTAGTGATTATGATGGTCGGTTTGTTTGTGGTTGGTGGAGCCATTTTTCAGACAGGATTGGCAAAGATGATAAGTAGCAAAATATTGAAGCTTGCAGGCAAGAGTGAGTTGCGACTTTTTTTGTTGGTGATGCTCGTGACTTCTGCTATCGGTGCTTTTGTAAGTAATACCGGTACGGTGGCATTGATGCTTCCTATTGTGGTAAGTCTGGCAGTTAGTGCCGGTATGAATCCCAGCCGGTTGCTTATGCCTTTAGCGTTTGCAAGCAGTATGGGAGGTATGATGACTCTGATCGGTACACCACCGAACCTTGTCATTCAGAATGCGTTGACCAGTGCGGGATTTGAACCTTTGTCTTTTTTCTCTTTCTTACCCGTAGGTCTTATTTGTGTGACGATAGGTACACTTGTATTGATGCCCCTCACCAAATGGTTCCTTTCCAAGAAAGGGAAAAAACAGGAGGTTAATGCTTCCGGA
>ULYF01061394.1_pt1 | contig 11427 bp, 9 predicted proteins | sample 1961941 | NCBI WGS metagenome assembly ULYF01 (sample SAMEA4835857, study PRJEB28245) | human gut metagenome | biome: gut microbiome; material: fecal sample | place: Denmark | collected 2008 | reverse complement strand
GAGGGCAGTCCGGCGGATGAGGCTGGACTGAAGGCGAATGATGTGATCACGGCTGTGAACGGAACGGATGTAACGGAAATGACACCTGCTGAGGTCTCAAAGATGATACGGGAAAAGGAGGACGGTACTTCTATTCTGACCGTTTATCACCAGGAGGCAGATGAACCGGAAGAAATAACAGTGACTTTGAGCGATGTGGAGCTGCCCACTGTTTCTTATGAAATGCTGGAGGATTCTATAGGGTATTTGCGAATTACAGAGTTTACCATGGTGACACCCCAGCAGTTTGAGGATGCTTACAAAGATCTTCAGGCAAAAGGCATGGAGAAGCTGATCGTGGATCTTCGTGACAATCCAGGTGGGGTGCTTTCTTCTGTGTGCGATGTGCTGCGCCAGATTCTGCCCGAAGGACTGATCGTGTATACAGAGGACAAATATGGGGAAAAACAGGAGATGAAGTGTGACGGCGACACCCCGATCGACATTCCGCTGGCAGTGCTGGTAAATGAGAACAGCGCCAGTGCATCGGAGATTTTCGCCGGAGCTGTGAAGGATTATGAGATTGGAACGATTGTGGGAACCACCACTTATGGAAAGGGAATCGTTCAGAGCATCCGCCAGCTCTCTGATGGAAGTGCGGTGAAGCTGACTACAGCGAAATATTTTACCCCCAAGGGCAATGATATCCACAAGGTGGGAATCACACCGGATGTGGAGGTAAAACTGGATGCCAGCCTTTTGAACCGGACGGATTATACCCATGACGAGGATAATCAGCTTCAGGCCGCAATAGAGGCGGTTTCTCGTTGACAAAACCACTATGTTGGATTAGAATGGTAAAAGGATTTTTGCAAAATAACGTGCCTGATCTGCGCGATAAACAGGCAGATCAGCCGACGGTTATTTTGTTGACAGGCAATAGCTGTGGAAGTATTAAACAGTTATGACAGGCAATAGCTGTGAAGGTATTAAACAGTTATGATAGGCAATAACTGTGAAGGCATTGAACAGTTATGACAGGCACAATAAATGTGGAGGAACCATCAATGAAACACAATTTTAAGAAAATCGAGCCGAAATGGCAGAAAAAGTGGGAAGAGCAGCAGGCATTTAAAGCTGTTGACGGAAGTGATAAACCGAAATTCTACGGCCTTGTAGAGTTCCCATACCCAAGTGGTGCGGGAATGCACGTCGGACATATTAAGGCATATTCCAGTATCGAGGTACTTTCCAGAAAGAGAAGAATGCAGGGATACAATGTACTGTTCCCCATCGGATTCGATGCATTCGGACTTCCTACTGAGAATTATGCGATTAAGACGAATACACATCCTCGTGAGATCACAGACCAGAACATTGCGAAATTCACCAATCAGCTGAAGAGTGTTGGATTCTCCTTTGACTGGAGCCGTGTGATCGATACCACACAGGAAGATTTCTATAAATGGACCCAGTGGATTTTCCTGAAAATGTTTGAGAACGGACTTGTTTTCCGTGATAAGACATTAGTTAACTATTGCCCATCCTGTAAGGTTGTTCTTTCCAATGAGGATAGTCAGGGCGGCAAATGCGATATCTGCCACAGCGACGTTATCCAGAAGTCCAAGGATGTCTGGTATTTAAGAATCACCCAGTATGCAGACAAGCTTCTTGAGGGACTGGAGGATGTGGACTATCCGGCGAACATCAAGCAGCAGCAGGTAAACTGGATCGGTAAATCCACAGGTGCTTTCGTAAACTTCTCAGTTGACGGAATTGATGAGACCCTGCAGATTTACACCACCAGACCAGATACCCTGTTCGGTGTAACCTTCATGGTTATCGCACCGGAGCATCCGCTGATCGACAAGTATGCTGACCGCATCACAAACATGGATGCGATCAAGGCTTACCGTGAAGAGTGTGCGAAGAAGACTGAGTTCGAGAGAACCCAGCTTGTAAAAGAGAAAACAGGTGTATGCATCCAGGGACTTGAAGGCGTAAATCCTGTAAATGGCAAGAAGATCCCGATCTACATTGCAGACTATGTAATGATGGGATATGGTACCGGCGCGATCATGGCGGTACCGGCACATGACCAGAGAGACTATGATTTCGCCAAGAAATTTGGTATTGACATTATCCAGGTTATCAAGGGCGGCGATATTGAGAAAGAAGCCTACACAGGTGACGGCGAGATGATCAACTCCGATTTCCTGAATGGCTATACAAATAAGAAGGATTCCATCAAGCGCATGCTGGAAGAGCTTGAGAAGAAGGGCATTGGTAAAGCTGGTGTTCAGTATAAGATGAAAGACTGGGCATTCAACCGTCAGAGATACTGGGGCGAGCCAATCCCGATTGTTCATTGTCCGAAGTGCGGTGACGTAGCGGTTCCATATGAGGAGCTTCCGCTTCGTCTGCCGAAGATCAAGGATTTCCAGCCAGGTGAGGACGGACAGTCTCCACTTGCAAAGATCGATTCCTTCGTAAACTGCAAATGCCCGAAATGCGGCGGCGATGCCAAGAGAGAGACTGATACCATGCCACAGTGGGCTGGATCTTCCTGGTATTTCCTTCGTTATGTGGATCCACACAATACAGAAGCTCTTGCAGACCGCAAGAAGATGGAATACTGGATGCCGGTTGACTGGTACAACGGCGGTATGGAGCATGTAACCAGACATATGATCTACTCCAGATTCTGGCATCATTTCCTGTATGACATGGGAATTGTCAATACTCCGGAGCCATATGCGAAACGTTCTGCACAGGGTATGATCCTTGGCTCAGACGGTGACAAGATGAGTAAATCCAAGGGCAACGTTGTTGACCCGCTTGACATTGTAAATGAGTATGGTGCAGATGCACTTCGTACTTACGTTCTCTTCATGGGTGACTACGGCGCAGCTGCTCCGTGGAACGACAGCTCCGTAAGAGGCTGCAAGCGTTTCCTTGAGAGAGTTGCAGGACTGACCGATATTATGACAGAGGAGCCGGCAGCCAAGGATATGGAGGTTAAGATCCATAAGGCAATCAAGAAGGTATCCTCCGATATTGAGGCTATGAAGTTCAACACTGCAATTGCCTGCCTGATGACTCTGATCAATGAGATTTATGCAGTTGGCAAGATCAGCAAGAATGACCTTGTAATCTTCATCAAGCTCCTTTGCCCGTTTGCACCTCATCTTTGCGAGGAAATCTGGGAGACCATCGGCGGAGAAGGCTTACTTTCCCTTTCCCAGTGGCCGGAATATGAAGAGAGCAAGACTGTAGAGGACTCCATAGAAATCGGTGTCCAGGTCAACGGTAAGGTTCGTGGAACCATCGTAATCCCGAACGGCTGTGCGAAAGAGGAAGCTCTTGAGCTGGCGAAGAAGGACGAGAGAGTAGCTTCCTTCCTGGAAGGCAAGACTCTTGTAAAAGAGATTTATGTACCGAATAAGATCGTAAACTTTGTTGCGAAATAAAGATTACTGGAATAGAGAAACTCCCCACTGAATGATCGGTGGGGAGTTTTTTGAATTACAGCAGTTATCTTCAAATAAAAGAATAAAAGACTATCTTATAAAAGAAGATCAGTGGTCAGATAATATGAAGACTGACGGCACACTTGGAAAATTATAGCCAGAGAAAATGCAGAGATAGTCCACTGCTGGCTATAGAAGTATATAGAAAATGCATAAAACGATTATGACTGTTTTAAGAAATTAAACGCCTGCTCATAATGGAGAATGCGGTTTTTTTGATTTTCCAATAAGGTGGTTCGCTTTAATTCAATGGCAATTGTGTAATCTACAAGTTCTTTTCCAGTGCAGTCGAGAAGACGATATTTCTCGATAAGCTGCTGTTCGGAGATGGATTGAACATCGACAGCTGTAGTCGCTCTTTCTTCTGTTAACCCTAACAGGTAATCTGTAGAGACATGAAAAAGCTGCGACATCTTTATAAGGAATGGAAAGCCTGGTTCCCGAATGTCCATTTCGTAATTACGCAAAGTGTTGGCAGGAATGCCAAGCTCGGCAGCGAAAGCGTCGCGATTGCGATAACCATGTTCTTTACGCAGCTGCATAAGTCTTTTTCCAAAAGTCATGATAAAAATCCCTCCATTTTCTATTATTGATTGACAAAATCATATAGAATAGATATAATATACTCACCAAAACAGCTGGAAGGTAGATGCTCTCTACCTGATCCTGTTATATTGGGTGTTGACTATTGAGATAGCCGTTCCGCAACTTTCCGAGGGTTAGGACGGCTATTTCTTATGTATGGCGAATTCCAGAGCCTGTTTGAAAAAGCATTCCTGCAATCTGCACGCCCCACTTTGCGGTATATTTTGTCCGAATTCGGTTGCCGTAGCCCGCTACGGCGCCCTCATCCGGGCAAAATCTCCCACAAATTGTGACGCACATCTTGCAGAAAGCCTTTTTCAAACATGCTCTGGAATAGAAACAAGTAAAATACCTGCGGTTAAAATAACCATAAATTCTTCATAGGTTGACATAAGTATCACCTCCTCCATAAAAACTCGGATGGGTGAGAGCACGTCCCCCAACTGCTCGGGAAAATATATTAAATTTGAAATACATATATTTATTATATAGAATAATTCGAATTACGTCAATAAAAAATACCCAAAAAGGAATAGAATATATAAATGCACTCAAAATGAGTAAAGAATAAGGAGCTGAAAAACGATGAACGGTCTCAGCCGAAAAATATATCTCGAACTCCCCCTCCCAACCGAAGACGATCCCCGCTCAGACCAGCAGCGGATCCTGGATAGTCTGGCGGCAGCAGGTGTGGAAGAGCGGGTTCATATACCTGTCCACATTTTGCGGGAGTTATACCCCTTGCTGGACAACGCAAAGTGGAAAATAACGGTTTCCCTTGCCTGGAATGGGGAAAACTGGGAAATGGTGGAGATTGAGGAAGGAGATACCACCGCGCAGCATTATGGGCTGGCGGTGGATCTGGGAAGTACCACTGTGGTGGCGAGACTTCTGGACTGCAACAGTGGAGAGATTTTGAGGGAAGTCAGCTGCTTCAATAAGCAGATCCAGTGGGGGACAGATATTCTGTCCAGGATTTTTTACTGTAAAGATAATAGGGAAAAGCTAGAAGAAGTGCGGCGGGCTACGGTGGAATCCATATGTGAATGTTTGGATAAGCTGGATGCAAGCCACTCCGCGCTCTCCATGGTAATCGCGGGCAACACCACTATGATTCACTTCCTTCTGGGAATGGACGCTTTCTGCGTCTTTTATACCCCACACGCAGTTCATGCCGATCGCCCCGGCTTCCAGCTGGCGCGCGATCTGGACATTCCGCTGAAAGGCTACGTTTATTGTTATCCTGCCAAGTCAAACTACCTTGGTGGCGATATTATCAGCGGCATGATTGACACTGAATTATACAAGAAAAACGAGATCAGTGTTTTCTTCGATATCGGAACCAACGGCGAGCTGGTGATTGGAAATAAAGAATTTCTTCTATGCGGCGCAGGCGCAGCAGGACCAGCGCTGGAGGGAGGCGTGGTGCGTACCGGAATGCGGGCGGACATAGGGGCAGTAGATGAAGTGAAGATAAGGGATGGAAACATCTTTGTGCATGTAATTGGAAATTCTGCGCCTCAGGGAATCTGCGGTTCCGGCATTATCGACCTGATCGCAGAGCTTTTTCTGGAGGGCTGGATCGACATACGCGGCAAGTTTTCCCCGGAAAAAAGCCCTCTCATTCAGGAGAGAGACAACCAGCTCTGTGTGGAATATGCCCCCGGTCTGTACTTCTACCAGAAGGACATCGACGAATTTATCCGCACCAAATCCGCCGCCCACACCATGGTAGAAATCATGCTCCGTGAATCCGGTCTTGACTTAAACCAGGCCGACCGCTTCTATGTAGCCGGAGCCTTTGGTAAACACGTATCCAAAGAATCCGCCATCACCATCGGCATGTATCCCGATATGGATCGCGACCACATTATCAACGCTGGAAACTCCTCACTGGAAGGAGCTCAGAAGCTTCTTTTAAACCGAAGTCTCCTCACTGACATCGACCAGATCCTGGAAGAAATGGTTTATATTCAGTTCGCCGAAGTGGAGGATTTCCTGGAATTAATGGTAGCAGCCCAGGCTTTGCCCCATACAGATTATAAGCGGTATCCTACGGTTATGGAGAAACTAAAAGAACGGCAGAAAGATATAAAGCTATAAACAGCTTTTTGATTTATATCAATGAAAATTCATTTTCAGTAAGAGAATACTGGATCATAGATGCGGTTAAGAATCAGATATTTGTATATAATTTTGAAAAAGGAGATGCGGAACAATATACACTGCAGGATTCGGTAAAAGCAGGAATTTATGAGAACCTGGTGATTGATTTTAGTAAACTTGATATTTAGAAAATGTATGTAAGGGCAGGTCTGTTTTTCGGCTTGCCCTTTTTGCAATTCGTACAGCAATAATGAGAAAATTGTAAAAAATGTCTAAATTTATAGTAATTTCTCACAAAATATGCTATACTACTCCCAAACCAACAGACAGGAAGTGTACGAAATGACAGCACCCAAGAAACCACCAATTACGAAAAGTTTCGGATACGCATTTGAAGGAATTTTCACCTGCATCCGCAAGGAACGGAACATGAAGATCCACTGTATCATGGCAGTCCTGGTAGTGATCGCAGGCATCATCCTGAAGCTTTCCCCAGTGGAATGGTGCATCTGTCTTGGCCTTTTCGGACTGGTGATGGCACTGGAGCTTGTGAACACCGCCGTAGAATCCGTGGTGGATCTGGTGACCAGCGAGTACAAGCCCCTGGCGAAGATCGCCAAGGACACTGCCGCCGGAGCCGTCCTGATCGCCGCCATCATGGCCGCCATCGCCGGACTGATCATTTTCGTACCTAAAGGGCTGGTATTTCTTGGACTTTTATGAGAAGTCCGATCTGCTGAAAACGAAAATCCCACAGGGAGTTGGCAGATATAGCTGTAAATAAGAAAGGAGCACACACTATGGAACTTGGAGAAGGCATCAAAAAAATTTTACTTGCAGGAATCGGCACTGCAGCAGTGACCGCAGAGAAATCCAAAGAAGTTCTGGATGAACTGGTAAAGAAAGGTGAGCTCACTGTAGAACAGGGCAAGGTCCTCAATCAGGAACTGAAGCACAATATCAAAGAGAGCGTGAAGAAGAACGTAAACGTAACTCTGAAGCCATCCAACCCGGACGAGCTGAAGGAAGTCCTTGGAAAAATGACCCCGGATCAGCTGGCTGCCCTGAAAGAGCAGATCAGCAAGATGCAGGCGAAAGACGTAGACGCAGAGGAGACTGCCGAAGAAGAGGAAGAGGCAGAAGAAGTGGAGGAAGCCAAAGAAGAATACGAGGACGACCCTCAGGAATAAGCAATAACATTTTCCGAAAAAGAAATAGTATTGCCTTGTTTAAGAAGTGCAGCAGGAAATCCTGAACGGCATTGCAGAACGAAATAAAGAAATTTATGAAGGCAGGATGAGGAGAAAGAGTACCCGAATCCTGCCTTTTCAGTAAGGGGAACAGACATGGGTGTGACAAAGAATGACAGTACGATGAAGGCAGAAGCAGACCAGGCACAAAGAAAGAATCTGGAAGTGGAAATCCAACAGGATAAAAATGAGAAAAACAGCACAGCTGGTAAGAAGTCAAACGGTAAAGACACCGGCACGTATAAAGAAAGGCTAAAAGAAATTACAGCCGTTCTCCACAAGCATGCCATCACCCGAGGCGTCTCCCCGGAGAAGCTCCGCCTCATTCTCACAGATCTCGGCCCCACCTTCATCAAGCTGGGACAGATCATGTCCATGCGCTCCGACATTTTGCCCAAGCGCTACTGCGACGAGCTGATGAAGCTTTGCTCTGATGTAGACCCCATGCCATTTGCAGAAGTAGAAGAAGTCCTCCGGGAAGCCTTCGGCTGTCCCTGGCAGGAAGAATTTCAGGAAATCCAGGAGAAGCCCCTTGGCTCAGCCTCTATCGCCCAGGTGCACCGCGCCGTCCTGAAAACCGGCGAGGAGGTTGTGATAAAGGTTCAGCGAAAGGGCATCTACGAGATCATGGCCCGGGATATCGGCCTGATGAAAAAGGCAGTGAAGCTCCTTCCCCCTGTAAGCATCAAGGAAGCGGTAGATCTGAATCTTGTGCTGGAAGAGCTGTGGCGCGTCACCCAGGAAGAGATGAATTTCCTGACGGAAGCGGCCAATATGGAAGAATTTTCCAGGAAAAATAAAAAGGTGGCATTTGTGAAAACGCCTATTCTTTACAGGGAATATACCACAGCCAGCGTCCTTGTTATGGAATACATTGATGGTATTCCCATCGACCATAAGGAAGAGCTTCTTGCAGGCGGCTACGACCTTGATGAGATCGGCAGCAAATTTGTAGATAATTTTATCAAGCAGGTTATGGACGACGGCTTTTTCCACGCAGATCCTCATCCTGGAAATGTGATGATCCAGGGCGGCAAGATCGTGTGGATTGACATGGGAATGATGGGACGGCTGAATGATCGTGACCGCGAGCTGATCGGGCAGGCTATCGAAGGGGTGGCACTGAATGACATTGGAAAAATCCAGGATGCAGTGCTGGCTCTTGGAGAATTCAAGGGGAAACCCAATCAGAGCCGCCTTTACACAGACATCCGCGACCTTATGGCGAAATACGGCACCGCAGATTTTGGCGAAATCGATATCGTAGAAATCCTTACAGATCTGATGGACGTAATGAAGGAGAACAAAATCGTCATGCCCCATGGCCTTACCATGCTTGCAAGAGGACTGACCCATATGGAAGGGGTACTGGCAGATATCAGCCCGGAGATCAATATGGTACAGATTGCAGCTGCCCGTCTGAAGGGGAACCTTCTGGAGGAGGGGAACTGGAAGAAGCAGATGAAGGGCACCGGGAAAAAGCTGTACCGCTCCATGCTCCGCGCTGTGGATATCCCTGCGCTGGCAGCAGATTTCCTGCAAGGCTGTATGAAAGGCCAGACCAAGATCAATCTGGATCTCCACGCCTCTGACGACCTGGCGTGGCTGATGCGCCGTCTGATCCGGAACATTGTGCTTGGTCTTTGGGTCATGGCACTTCTGATCAGCTCCAGTATTATCTGCACCACAGACATGACACCGAAGATAATGGGAATTCCGGCCTTTGGAGTGCTGGGGTACTTTGGGGCAATGGTGATCCTTATGTACCTGTTTATCAAACACTTTATGAAAAAGTAGTGGAAAAAACCAGTGGGAAAATCGGGTTAAGTGGATAAAATTACCAAACTTTGCTGGAAAAGCCAGAAAGAAACCTGGGGGGGTTGACACTAATAGGGCAGGGTGGTATTCTCTTGAGAAGACTGGAATGGTAAAATTTGTCGAAATTGGAAATAAATAATACCGCTAACGCATAAACGGTGGTTACAGAGTAGGAGAGATGTGACCTAAATATGCCTGAGAAAAGGCATAACCTGGAAGCGTTGGCGGGAAAATATGAAGTTAGATAAGTTATAAATATAAGACGAAAAATAGATTTTGCCATTGCATTTTAGAGAATGGAAGGATTCTGTCAGCTGTATTTACCTAAGCTGAACGGAAGAAAAGTACTTGGGAGGGAAAAGAAAAATATGTATCGGAAGGACTCAGAGGGCTGGTTAAAGCATGGGGATTTTATTGTTCTGGATATGATCTGTCTGCAGCTGGCATTTATTTTGGCATATGCATTCCGTGGGTACGGATTCAATGTGTATGGAGATATTTTGTATCGAAATATGGCAATATTTCTTGGCTTTGCCGACCTGGTGGTGATCTTCACCTCCGGTACCATGAAAAGCGTTCTGAAAAGAGGTCACTATAAGGAATTTGTCACCACCTTGAAAAATGCTGTGGCAGTAGGTGCTCTTGCAATCGCTTATCTGTTCATAATCCAGGAAGGCCAGAGCTTTTCCAGAATGATCCTGATCACCACAATTGTGATCTACCTGATCCTCACCTATGCCATAAGAGAAATCTGGAAAAATTCCTTACATAAAAAAATGGAAAACGGCGGTGATAAAAAGCTGCTGATCATCACTTCCAAAGCGGTAGCAGAGAACGTAGTGCACAGCATGCAGGAAAACAATTATGCAAGATATTCCCTTGCCGGAGTGGTTGTGATCGATGAGGACTGCACCGGTGAGAAAATCTGTGGCGTCCCTGTTGTGGCAGGCGAAAGTGACGTGCCTATGTATGTCTGCCAGGAGTGGATTGACGAGGTGCTGATCGTCATCTCCGAAGATCTGCCATACCCGGATGGGCTTATCGACAAGCTCACCGAAACCGGCGTAACCGTTCATCTGAACCTTGCAAAAATCACCAACCAGACTGGCAAAAGACAGTTTGTAGAAAAGGTTGGAAGCTATACCGTTCTGACCACCAGCCTGAACTATGCATCCTTCGGACAGCTTTTCCTGAAGCGCCTGATGGACATCTGTGGTGGACTGGTTGGCTGTATTTTTACAGGAATTATTACCATTTTTGTCGGTCCCGCCATCTATCTGGCATCCCCGGGCCCGATTTTCTTCTCCCAGGAACGCGTGGGAAAGAACGGAAAGAAATTCAAAATGTACAAATTCCGCAGCATGTACATGGATGCGGAAGCGCGGAAAGCCGAGCTTATGAAAGAGAACAAACTGGGCGATGGAAAAATGTTCAAGATGGACTTCGACCCGCGAGTTATTGGAAATAAGGTGCTGCCGGATGGGACACATAAGACCGGGGTGGGCGACTTCATCAGACGGACAAGTCTGGATGAGTTTCCGCAGTTCTTTAATGTGCTGAAAGGAGTCAGCGGTATAATAGAGCCAACCGAGAAAAAGCTTGATTTTACAGGGTTTTCGCTGGCTTAGCTAGGTTCCTTAGTATGATTCTTATGATTTATCATTAGAGGAAACCAATCGTATTTCCAGCGGGAATATATATAATAAAGTGGTTTCCTGGATGCTTATTTTGACCCAATCATAAATAAGTAAATGAGAATCATAAATAATAGGAAGGTAATGGCTGAGCCTGCGAATGTCCCTCGAAAGACGTTCACAGGTTATCTGTCGTTGGAGAAAAATATAAGAAATAAATGAGAAAAAAGAGATAAGAAAGTAGCCCTCGATTTTGTCGGGGGGGGGTACAGTAAGGGAGATATGAAATGCTTGGAATATCAAAACGAAAGTGTACGATGGATACCCCAGTACATATTAATGGGAATGAAAAGAAAAAGAAAACTGAATATCGAAATTCTTATATCGCATATCTAAATATTCAAAATGTGATTCCCATGTGCTGCTTACTTGTGTTTGGGGCATGGCTATGGACGGAATTACATATCTCAACAAATCTTAACATATTCCGGATTAATGCTCTTCTTTGTGTAGCAATAATCCTAT
>ULYF01003881.1_pt1 | contig 11488 bp, 6 predicted proteins | sample 1961941 | NCBI WGS metagenome assembly ULYF01 (sample SAMEA4835857, study PRJEB28245) | human gut metagenome | biome: gut microbiome; material: fecal sample | place: Denmark | collected 2008 | reverse complement strand
CCTGCGGACCGCCGCCTGCATCCTGCTGGCCGCATCCCTGACGCTGGGCTCGTTGATGGCGGTGAGCCCCACAGTCCGGGCGGCGGTGCTGAACTGGCTGCGGGAGATCAGCGGAAACCTGATGACCTATACCTCCAGCCAGCCTGCCAAGACCAATGCCCTGCCCTCCAACTGGCGCATCACCTGGCTGCCGGAGGGCTGGACGCTCCAGCACATGTATACCGACACATGGAAATACTGGGGTCCGTATGGAAAGGGCCATTTGACCTTTGCCTGTTACACGCCTGGGGACAATGAGATCACCACCAACCTCGATGACGTAGTAGATGCGGAGATGGCGCGGGAGCGCATCCAGGTGGGAGACGCCGCCGCAGACTACTATGTATCTGACAAATATAAGGTGTTGCTGTGGGAGAATAAGGAGGGCTTCCTCTTCATGCTCCTTGGCGATGCTTTCCTGGACCAGGAGAGCTTCCTGCGAATCGCAGAGAGCGTTGCTTACTACGAGGGGCCGGACACCACCTACACGCTGGAGTGGGTGCCGGAGAATTACAAGTCCTTCGGGCAGGACGATTTGGTCGGGGCAGGCCAGGAGCTGTGGGCCTATCATGGAGTCAGTCTGACCTGGCGCTATCTGACGGATGGCATTTGCGGCTTTACCCTGCCGATGGACGAGCCGGAGGAGATCCCCCTAGGAAACGGAACCGCTTGGTACTGGGCAGCGGAACAGCTGCCCTCTGAGAACGAAGAGCCCCCGGAGGATTTTTCCACCACGGTGGGAGACGTCTCCGTCTCTGTTTCCGTCAGCGGCCCGGACGGCATCAGAACCGCCACGTTACTATGGACAGACCCGGCAACAAACACGGCGTTTTTCCTAGAGGGGGAACTTGGCCGAGAGGACCTGGTGCGGATGGCAGAAAGCGTGATACAAACAGCACCAGAACCATCCGCTCGCCCCGCCGGCAGCTGAGAAGTCTTTTCCAAAATTGTCCCGAAAAAAATTTGAAAATCGTGAGACGCCGCGCCCTCCCCGTTCGTTTCTCTGATAGAAGCGAATGAGGAGGGCGCTCCTCATTCCCAAAAAAACAGAGAGGATGATCGATATGACGAAAAAACGGATTCCGAGCTTTTTGTGCGGGTGCCTCACAACGCTGACCGCTCTGGCCCTCGGCACCACGGTTTTTGCCGCCAGCGGGCAGGTGAGCTTCAACTTCGCCAACGTATCCCTGGACGGGGAACAGAAATTCTCCGCAGGCAGCACCATCACCGCCGCCAACGGCCAGCAGGTCCCCTCCACGATCCTCTACACCGATGCCGCCGGCGGCAAGACCAACTATCTGCCCATTCGGGCGGTCAGCGAGCTGCTGGGGGTGGAGATCGGCTACGACTCCGCCACAAAAACCGTCCTGCTGGGGAAACAGCCCGCTGAGAGCCAAGCCAGACACTGGAAACGGGTCGTGGACGACACGTCCTTCTCCTATGTCAGCCAGCGCCCCTCCACGCCGTATACCACCCCTCCCGCATGGCGGCCTGCCTGGCTGCCAGAGGGCTGGAAGCTCTCGGATGTCTATGCCGGTTCTACCCAGACCACCCAGCGATTTTCAAACGCGAGCGAAACTGTGAGATTTATATGCGCCTACCCGGACAAGGGTTCCATCGGGTCCTCCGTGCGGCATCCCGAGACGATTCAGAATTGCAAGCAGGTAACTATCCAAGGATATTCGGCGGATCTCTATGAAGAGGATGGCTGGGTCTATCTGGCCTGGGAGGATCAGGACGGCATCCTGTTCTGGTTCTCCGGAAACGGGATCAGTGTGGAAGACCTGATCCAAATGGCGCAGAGCGTGAAGCCCGACACGGAAAAACTCCCAGAGTATCAGCTCTCCTGGATGCCTGCGGGATACGTCCGGCAGGAGCGGTCCGTGCAGAACGCCGCGGTGCAGGAGATCTGGATGAAAGACGGCATGGCGCTGACCTGGATTTACAGCGGCAGTGCTGTGGAGGTCCCCACAGGCAAACCGGACGCCGTGACCGTCGGCGGTCAGTCGGGACAGTTCTGGGCCGCCACGGAGCCGTATGAGGCCGGGGACGAAGAGGACCACACCGCCAGCGTGAACGGTGTCACCATCACCAGCGGCATCGTTCCCGGCGTCCACGCGAAGGACGTGAACACTCTGGCATGGGCCAAAGACGGCGTCCATTTCCGGCTCCAGAGTATTTTGGGCCAAGATTCCATGCTCCGAATCGCCGAAAACGTCAAGTGAGCATGTCGAGACCCGAATGGTGGCCGGCCATTATGTTCCAGCCTGATGCCGTTTTGGCTCTTCTGTGGATTCAAAAAATACAAGCAGGGCTGCCGGAAAGAATCCGGCAGCCCTGCCTTTTCATGTTTACATCTGATCCCTTACTTCACGAACCGGTACAGGATCACCGCGAACTGGGCGCGGGAAGCGGTGCCAGCGGGATTCAGGGTACCCTGGGCCGTGCCGCCCACGATCTCGTTCTTCACAGACCAGGCCATGGCCTCCTTGGCGTAGTCCGCCACAGAGGCGTGATCCGGGAAGGCCGTCAGATCCGCGGCGCCGGTGGTATCGTAGCCCATCAGCTTGGCGTAGCGATACAATGTCGCCACCATCTGCTGGCGGCTGATGGCGCCGCCGGGGTTGCTGCCGTCGGAGATGCCGTTGCCGATGGCCCACTCTCTGGCCTCCGCCATGCTGGCGGGAGATGCGCCGCTGAGCCGGGCCAGGATCATCCACAGCTGCTGGCGGGAGACGTTGCCGCCGGGATTGAACGCGGTGGCAGAGGTGCCGTTCATATAGCCGTTCTCATAGGCCCAGGCGATCTCGTCATAGGCCCAGTAATCGGCGGAGACGTCGGCGAAGGGCAGCTGAGAGGCGCTCTCCTTGACGAACTTGGCCTCCACGGTGACCTTGGAGCCGGGCATGGTGAAGGAGAACTTGCCGTTGCCCTTGTCCTTGAACTTCACGGTGTCGCCGTTCTTGTCGGTAACCACCAGCTCGTCCAGCTCATAGCCCTTGTCAGGCTTTACGGTGATGGTCACGGTGTCGCCCTTGTCGGCCCGCTTGGGGCTGACGGTCACGGTGCCGTGCTTGCCGGTATCCACGCTGACGATATAATCCCCATCAGAGCTGCTGGAGCTGTCGGAGCCGCCGCTGGGCCGGTCATCCGGCTGGGGCGGGGTCACAGGGGGAACGTAGGTAAAGGTAACCGTTTTGCCCTTGGAAACCGTCTTGGTCTCGCCGTTGATCGTCACGGTAATACCCTCGCCGCCGGCGGCGTTCTTCACCCTGACGGTCTTACCTGCGGAAGCGGTGTAGCTGCCAGCCTGCAGCACATCAATGGTATCGTTGCTGCCCGCGGCATTTACCGCATCCTGGAAGCTGGTATAGGAATTACCATTGACCTTGGCCACTGCGGCAGAGGTGGTGGACAGAGTGAATTTGCTGAACCCGTGAGGATTGGTGAACGTGGCTACAAATGTCTGGCTGCCACCCTTACCGACCTGGCTGACCATCGCGGCATACTCATAGCCCTTGTGCTGGACATAGACCTTTGCGTTGGTATCTGCCACAAATTCAGCAGGCAGGGGGATAGAGACCTGAACGGGGCCGGTGATATTCTTCAACACGCCGCTGGTTCCCGCCGTCGTGATCTCCACGGCATTTTTCTGATCACCAGAGGTTTCGATCTGACCCAGATCAGCAGCCGTGGTTGCCACGGTCTTGTACATAGGAGTAATATCCAAAGTCAGCGTCCGTTTTGTAACCACATCGCCGTTCTTTTCCACAGAGGCATCCGTGATTTTGATATCCATATAGGTCTGGATCACGACCTTGACTGCTGTTCCCTCTGGAACAGGAATATTTGCGTCATTCAGTGCGGACTTAGCTTCATCCTGGGTCACCTGATTCTGATTGGCCTGCTGAACCGCGGCGGCGTCCATGGCCGGGCCGGTGATCGCGGCGCTGTCCGCAGCCTGGTTCAAAGCAGCCTTAGTTTTCTCAGCCAGTTCCTTTTCATCCTTGCTTGCGTTGTCCGGCAGCTGGTTGTTGACCTCCGGCTCCGCAACGGCCACCTCGGCCTTGTTGACGGACTTTGGTCCAATGGTGAACGGATAGTCCGCTCTGCCGGAGGCAATACCAGTCAAGCCATCCGCGCAGTACGCACTGGGATCGGAGGTAAAATAGCCGCCGGAGATGGAAAGCTTTTTATTTGTAGAATATACTCCGCCGGAGAAAGTGCCGCCGGTGACGGAGATAGAAACATCCTTGGCTACATCTTCAGAGCTCTCGTTCGGAACGGTATCGATCTCATAAAGTGCGTAGCCGTTTGTTCCTGTCTCAGAAATATTGCCGCCCTTAATTTCTACTTTAATCGGCAGATTGGTGGTGTGCTGAGAAACAGCAATCGCTGCTCCGGTCACGGTGAATCCATTCCCGTTGGGGACAGGATTCGAAAATGCACCGCTTGCCGTAATGGTTGCGGTATCTTCAACGGTCAGCTCACCAGCACGGATCTCAATACCAAAACTTTTACCTTCAAGAGAACCGGCAACATGATATTTAGCGTAGCCAGCAGCATAAATGGCACCGCCATCACTACTATATATGGAACCTGTCTGTTTTACAACGATTTCAGGCAGATTGCTCCCTGTCGTAGCCTTCGCGTTTCCAGTCACGCTAAAGCCATATTTCGCTTTGACCCGACCTGCAATAACAACTTTTGCACCATAAGCCTTGTAATTTGTATGCCCGATCCCAATGCCATAGCCGGTGAGATTCTGGACAGTCACATCCTTACCAATGGTGATTACGGAATGATCTGCCTCATCCGTTTCACCACCATAAGCATACAGAACCGGAACATTAACCTTGGGATCATTTCCGTGGCTAGACTCCACCATGCCTTGACCAGTAAAATTCAAAACGCCGTGGGTCACTTTGAAAAGATTATCTGTTGCAAATTTCAAATCAAACCCATTCAGATTCAGGTCAATGGTGTTGCCACTATCCAAAGTGAGCGTTTGCACATTAGTGACTGTTTTCAGCAGCTTCACCGTGTCACCGTTCTGGGCGGCAGTGATGGCTTTCTGCAAGGTTTCATACTTGTTGGTTGTACCATCTGCGGTGGTGATTTCGGCAACAGCTACCTCATCCAGCTTGCGGACCTCGCCGTTGGCGTTCTGCACATAACCATCGGCCAGATAGGCGCTCACATCACTGGAGAATGTACCGCCGCTAACTTGAACTTTTTGGGCAGATTCATCTTTAATGTTACTTACTAACACCGCAGCTGAATGGTCGCCGGAAAAGGTTCCGCCCTTGATTTCAAGAGAAATGGGGCGTTCTCCGCTATCAACTTGGCTCTTATAGCCACCCTCCACATAAATTGCAGTTCCCGTCTGGGGGAAGGATTCGGGATTATTGGGATCGCCTTCATATGGCGGTTTTTCATCGGCCGATGGCTTCCCCGTTGCGTGGATAGTTGTTTTATCACCGCTGATTTCTACGGTTCCGCCCTTTATAACAATCGCGTTATTAACTCCGGTGATTTCAGAATTTTCAATCGTGAGTTTTCCACTAAGCGGGGGGAAATAGATTGCCGTGGTTTGGGATGTGATCGTGGAATTTTTGACTGTCAGATTATTGTCCGAATTCAGCCCCTGCACCCCCAGAGTCTGATCGGTCACGTCCATCGTCACGCCATCCAATGTTACATTGACACGATCGTAGCCTTTTCCTGTGCTCTTGTTATTGTAAACATACAGACCGTATGTCTCTGTTCCTGTTCCCTTGATGGTGCCATTGACGATCTGCAAGTCCAGATCGCCAGCCTTTACCATAATAACATCGGACTGATGGGTGCAGGTATATGTGCAGTTATTCAAATTCAGCAAATACTTGCCGCTCTGGTCAAATGTCACCGCATCGGCGGTTTCGATACTCTCCAGCAGCTTGATTTCTACAATTTCGCTGGATGTTTTTGCTGCTTCCTCAGCGGCATCAATAGCCTTTTGCAGTGTTTCATACCGCTGTCCATTGACCTCCGCCACATATGTCGTGTTTCCCTCAGAGGGCGTCTCCGGTCCTTGGTTCTGCGGCTCTTCTACGGAATTCTGCGTCTCATCGACCGGTTCTTCCGCCGCCAGCGCCGCAGGCATCAGCGACAGGGCCATGGTCAGTGCCAGGAACATTGCGAATAGTCGTTTTTTCATAGTCTCCTTCTCCTTCGTGATATTCTTCTCAGCAGCCAGGGACCATTATTTTCGCGAAGCGAAAATAAAACGGCACGTGCCGTTTTGCAGGCCGCTGTTTCAGATGATTTCATCATACCCCATATCAATTCAAAAAGCAATCGAAATGTCCATCATCTTTCAAAAAAATCGGACGGTCACCCGATTTTTGTCCCAAAATCGTACACTTTTGTATTATAAACAAAATCTCCCCCGGAGCCGCGGCCAAGCGCGCAAGAAAGCCACGCGTCAAACGCGTGGCTTTCGTCAAAACGCAGGATTCCGCCCGTGGGACTCACTTCCTGATCTGGAAGAGATCCAGCGCCTGGGCCAGCGTGGCGGCGGATAGATAGGTCACGCCCTGCTGGATCACGCAGGTGCCGTACAGCTCCTCATCTTCGCCCTGGCTGTTGGTGGTCAGGATCTTGCCGCCGGGCATGGCGGTAAAGAGCACGTTGCTCTCCAGGGGCTGGGGCTTGATCATGGCCTCGCCGTAGGAGACCACCGCGCCCTTGGCGCTGTCCCAGTGGACCTCCATGCCAAGGGCCTCCGCCGCGGCCCGGAGGGGCACCAGCACGTCGCCGTCCTCCGTGGTCTTCACCGGCGTGGTCAGGGGGATGTCATTGACAGAAACCCGGTCCTCCCCATAGGGGGCCAGATAGCCCCGGTATTGGTAGGCAAACACCAGCGCCTTGGTCACCGTGCCCTGGCTGTTCCGCCAGAGCAGCAGCTCCGTGCCGGGGTGGATGCTCTCAAGCGTGACCATGTTCCGGGTCAGATGGGGCGTGAGCTGGGCCTTGTCGGTGATCTTCACCTCGGTGCCGTCGGTGGCGGTGAACTCCACATAGGTCAGCGGCGGGGGCGGGTAGATGGCGATCATCATCTGGGGCTTGACCTCCGCCACCTGGTAGAACTGGGGGGCGGCGGCATCGGCGGGGAGATTGCCCACCACCACCGTGGCGTGGGCCTGGGGCGGCATACTGAGCATCATGGCGGGCCCCACCCAGGCATAGACCGTATCGCCGTCCTTCAGGTCTTCAGCGGCCATGGAGAGACCGGTAACAGCGTCGATCACCCATGTCTCCTGGTCGATGTGGACCACGATTTCTCGGTTGGGGTCGTTTTCGTTGCTGTTTTTCAGCAGCAGGCTGCCATTTTCCAGGCGGGTGACAGCACCCCATACCCGGACGGGGGCATGGTAGGCAGGGGCCTCTTCGGCCTTGTCGGAGCTGGTCTCTGCGGCGGCGGCAGGCAGGCACAGCAGAGCAGCCAGAAGGGTGGCGGCCATCAGGCCGGCGAACAGTCGTTTCATAGGATCAATCCTTTCTGAGTGATTTGTGGGTTTAGACGAAGCATCCGGAAAAAAGTTCCCAGTTTTCATAAATATTTCAAGCCTCGCCCCTCCGCCGGATGCGCAGGCCGCCAAGACGCAGGAATCCCCCGGTCCCCACAGAGGGGCCGGGGGATCAGGATCACTTCTTCCCGTGGAGGGCCTTCATCCGCTTCTCGTGGTCCAGGATGGACTTGCGCATCCGCAGGTTCTTGGGAGTGACCTCCAGCAGCTCGTCGTCCGCCAGGAACTCCAAACACTGCTCCAGGCTCATCTGCTTGGGGGGCACCAGACGCAGCGCCTCGTCGGAGCCGGAGGCCCGGGTGTTGGTCAGCTGCTTCTTCTTGCACACGTTCACGGTCATGTCCTCGCTCCGGGGGCTGACGCCGATGACCATACCGCCGTACACCGCCACGCCGGCGCCGATGAAGAGCGTACCCCGCTCCTGGGCGTTGTACAGGCCGTAGGTGATGGATTCGCCGGTCTCAAAGGAGATGATGGAGCCGTTGCCCCGGCGGGAGATCTCGCCCTTATAGGGGGCGTAGGAGTCAAAGACGGAGGCCATGATGCCCTCGCCCTTGGTGTCGGTGAGGAAGTCGTTGCGGTAGCCGAACAGGCCCCGGGCGGGAACCAGGAACTCGATCTTCATCCGGTCGCCCACGGGCGTCATCTCCACCAGGTCCGCCTTCCGCTGGCCCAGCTTGTCGATGACAGCGCCCACGCAGTCGCCGGGCACGTCCACCACCAGCCGCTCGATGGGCTCGCACTTGACGCCGTCGATCTCCTTGTACAGCACACGGGCGGGAGAAACCTGGAACTCATAGCCCTCCCGGCGCATGGTCTCGATGAGGATGGAGAGGGACATCTCGCCCCGGCCCGCCACATTGAAGGCGGTCTCCCGGTCAGTGTCGGTGACCCGGAGGGACACATCTTTCAGCGTCTCCCGGTACAGCCGCTCCCGGATCTGACGGGAGGTGACAAACTTGCCCTCCCGTCCGGCGAAGGGGGAGTCGTTGACAGAGAAGGTCATCTCCAGGGTGGGGGCGCTGATCTTCACAAAGGGCAGCGCCTCCACAGCGGAGGGGGCGCAGATGGTGTCGCCGATGGTGATGTCGCCGATGCCGCTCATGGCGATGATGTTGCCGGCGGTGGACTCGGTGACCGTCTTTTTGGCCAGGCCGTCAAACTCATAGATGGCAGTGGCCTTGGCCTTCTTGGGGGCTGCGTCAGGGGCGTGGTAGTTGCACACCACGATCTCCTGGTTCTGCTTCAGGGTGCCCCGCTCAATGCGGCCGATGGCGATGCGGCCCACGAAGTCGTTATAGTCGATGGCGCTCACCAGCATCTGGAAGGGCTCGTCCACATTGGCCTCGGGGGCGGGGATATACTCCAGAATAGTCTCGAACAGAGGCGTCAGGTCGGTGCCCACGGTCTCGGGAGAATAGGAGGCGGTGCCGTTGCGGCCGGAGCAGAAGAGCATGGGGCTGTCCAGCTGCTCGGGGGTGGCGTCCAGATCCATCAGCAGCTCCAGCACCTCGTCCACCACCTCGTGGATGCGCTGGTCGGGGCGGTCGATCTTGTTGACCACCACGATGACCCGGTGGCCCAGCTCCAGGGCGCGGCTGAGGACGAAGCGGGTCTGGGGCATGGGGCCCTCGGCGGCGTCCACCAGCAAAATGACGCCGTTGACCATCTTCAAGATCCGCTCCACCTCGCCGCCGAAGTCAGCGTGGCCCGGGGTGTCCACCACGTTGATCTTGGTATCCTTATACTGGATCGCGGTGTTTTTGGCCAGGATGGTAATGCCACGCTCCCGCTCCAGGTCGCCGGAGTCCATGACCCGGTCCACGGTCTCCTGGTTCTCCCGGTACGCGCCGCCCTGCTTGAGCATCTCGTCCACCAGGGTGGTCTTGCCGTGATCAACGTGGGCGATGATGGCGACATTTCTCAACTTCTCGTTCTGCATACATTCTTCTCCTTCACAGTGGGGCGCGGCCAGCTGCCAGCCGGCCCCCACAAGCATTTCACAGACAATTCCTCCGGCGCAGGGCGAAGCCGTGCGTCTTTGAACCGAGGGAGTCTCCCTCTCTCGACATATCAATGCACTATTATAATCACATTTTTTTCATATTGCAATGAAAAAATCCCACAGGATTTCCCGAAAATCCGCAGTTTTTTCCGCTCCCGGGGCCGGATGCGCCGGAGAACAAAACAAGACAGGCCGTCAGCCTGTCTTGTTCCCGGAAAAAGGGGGCTCATTCTGCCGCAAGCACTGCCACGTGCATCTGGACGCTCTCCCCGTTTTCCACCCATTTGGCCAGGTTGTGGGCGGTGGCCTCCTGGCCGGAATAGGGGCCCAGCTCCCCGGTCTGCTCGTTGCTGAAAAGGGCGGCCTCGCTGATGGGGTGGGATGTGCCGTTGAGCCGGATGGCCTGGTCCGCAGAGGTGATCACCGCGCCCAGGGTCTCACAGGAGACCTCCGGCATTTCGCAGAAGATCATGAACTTGGGCAGGTCTGTGTCCATGGTGGCCTCCTGGATCACAGGCTCCAGAAGGCAGGCCGCGCCGTCGTCAAATGCGCAGTCCTCATCCAGAAAGACCCGGGCGCCCTCGCCGCCCCGGTGGATGAGGGTGCCCTGGAAAAGGCAGTTTTGGAATACGATCCTGCCGTGTTCTCCGGAGATGGTGACATCCTCCTGAAAGATCAGATTTTCCACGACAGCCGTTTCCTCTCCGGAGAGGTCGTAGGCAAAGACGTCCGCATGGGTCCTCCCGGCCTGATCTGCGCCGGGGTCCTCCGCAGGGACCGTCTCCGGCTGAGGCGGCTCTTTGGTGCCGCAGGCCGCCAGGCTCAGCACCAGAAGCAGGAGCAGTCCTGCCAGGACAGAATTGGGAAGTCTGTGAGTTCTCATGGTTGATTGTCCTCTCTTTTTTGTTTATTTGCACTTATATAGGTGCAAAAGAAGTATAGCATTGTTCTACGATTGAGTCAATCAAAACGTGCCTAAACAGGTGCAAAAGAGGTTGATGATGAACAAGGAGATCGAGGCCCAGGTGGGCCGCAATATTCGGCAGCTCCGGGAGGATCAGCACATGACACAGGACGCGCTGGCCGCTCAGCTCCAGCTCTGCGGATGCGATATCACCAGAAGCGCCGTGGCAAAAATCGAAGTGGGCCAGCGCCATCTATACCCGGACGAGATCATTCTGATCCGCCGGATTCTGGGCGTCAGCTATGAGGAGATCTTTGCCCTTTGAACAGCCGCCGGGCTGTCCCGGTGTTCCTTCGGCAGAGGCAGACAGCAAAAGCGGCACGCCCGGGCGTGCCGCTTTTGTTGAAAAAGGCCCCACGGGTCTCCGCCCCGAAAAGCGGACGGCGTCAGGGACCCCAGGGCAAAAAAACCGCCGCGAAGCGGCGGACCCAAACCGAAGCCCAGCGACAGCGGGGCCGGTTCGGAAAGAATGTGCAAGGAAACAAGCAGATGCCGTTCTTTTGTTCCGCAGGAAGAAAAAAATGTCGGAGCAAAGCGAACTTTGCTCCGACGCTGGAGCGGCTAATGGGAGTCGAACCCACCTATGCAGCTTGGGAAGCTGCCGTTCTACCGATGAACTATAGCCGCGTCTGGGGTACATTATAGCAGAGCCCGCCGGGAAATGCAACACGAAAAATGGCGGCGGCGAGATCATTTTTCAGGGCCGGGCCTGCGCATCCCCCGGATACAGCGTCCGGGAGACACGCAGGCCGGATTCCTTTGGAGAACCGCACTCAGCCCATGGCCACAGCCCGGGCCACGGCCTGCCCCATGGCGGCGCAGCCCACGGGAGTCGTTCCGACTTCCAGGATGTCCCCAGTCCGAAGGCCCCGCTCCAGCACGGCGCTGACGGCGGCTTCCACCGCGTCG
>ULYF01014471.1_pt1 | contig 11614 bp, 10 predicted proteins | sample 1961941 | NCBI WGS metagenome assembly ULYF01 (sample SAMEA4835857, study PRJEB28245) | human gut metagenome | biome: gut microbiome; material: fecal sample | place: Denmark | collected 2008 | reverse complement strand
TTGGATATTATAGAACATGAATATAATATTCCAATCAGTCAGGAATTTAGAGAGGATGTGAGAATTATGTGTAATCTGAGTACAGGAATTGAAGAAAGAGCTACTGAAAGAGCTACTGAAAAGACAAGCGAAAAGTTTATTCTGAATATGTATAAAAAGGGTTATACATTGGATCAGATCGCAGATGTAGCTGAAACAGGTGTTGATGAAGTTGAGGCAATTATTAAGAAGAAAGAGCCTGCAATGGCGTAACTATCATTATCAAAAATAAAACGTAATTTCTTGCATAACTCCATAGTATATGTTACGATTTTACTGTTGTTAAGACGAATCTAAAGGATGATGCTTGCACGCATCATCCTTTTTAAATACAGGAGAAGTAAATGGATATCAAAAGACAGGAAAGAGCGCCGATTTATGAGGCTCTTGAGGAGTTTAAGAAGAAGAGAGTGGTGCCGTTTGACGTGCCGGGACACAAGAGAGGCAGGGGAAATCCTGAGCTGGTGCATCTGCTCGGAGAAAAGTGTGTAGGGCTTGATGTCAATTCAATGAAGCCGCTTGACAATTTGTGCCATCCGGTTTCGGTAATCAGAGAGGCGGAGGAGCTTGCGGCGGATGCCTTTGGAGCGGCAAATGCCTTTCTTATGGTAGGAGGCACCACCTCTGCGGTGCAGGCCATGATTTTGTCCACCTGCAAGGCAGGAGACAAGATTATACTTCCGAGAAATGTTCATAAAAGTGCTCTTAATGCACTCGTGCTTTGCGGAGCGATACCGGTTTATGTCAATCCGCAGATGAATGCCAAGCTTGGTATTTCGCTTGGAATGGAGATTGACCAGGTGGCGAGGGCTATCGAGGAAAATCCAGATGCAAAGGCTGTGCTTGTAAACAATCCGACGTATTACGGAATCTGTTCTGACCTTAAGTCGATAGTTGCGCTGGCTCATTCGAAGGGAATCAAGGTGCTCACGGATGAGGCACATGGTACACATCTTTATTTTGGAAAGGGGCTTCCGATATCAGGAATGGCAGCCGGGGCAGATATGTCTGCGGTATCGATGCACAAATCGGGAGGAAGCCTGACACAGAGCTCTATTCTACTCACCGGAAGGGATGTAAATGCTGATTATGTGAGGCAGATTATCAACCTCACACAGACCACGAGCGCATCTTATCTGCTATTGTCAAGCCTTGATATATCAAGAAGAAATCTGGCACTCAGAGGCGAGGAATCCTTTGCCAAGGTGGCACAGATGTCGGAGTACGCAAGGCAGGAGATTAATTCAATAGGCGGATATTATGCGTATGGGCGTGACCTTGTAAACGGCACGAGCATATATGATTATGATGTGACAAAGCTGTCCATCTATACACTCGATATAGGGCTTGCCGGAATAGAGGTATATGATCTGCTGCGTGATGAGTATGATATCCAGATAGAGTTTGGAGATATCTGTAATATACTTGCGTATATATCAATTGGTGACAGAATACAGGATATAGAGAGGCTTGTAGGTGCGCTGGAGGATATCAAGCGCCTTTACAGCAAGGACAAGACCGGACTTTTGTCGGGAGAGTACATAAATCCAAAGGTGGCGGTATCGCCGCAGGAGGCGTTTTATTCGCAGAAGAAATCAGTGCGCATTATGGACGCGGTAGGCGCTGTAAGTGGTGAGTTTGTCATGTGTTATCCACCGGGAATCCCGATTCTTGCACCGGGAGAGCTTATCACAAAAGAGATTGCGCAATACATTGTCTACGCAAAGGAAAAGGGCTGTTCAATGCAGGGAACAGAGGATCCTGCGGTAGAATATCTTAAGGTATTAAAGCAGTAAACAGGAGGAAAAGCTATGCAAATGTGGTTTTCACAATATCATACTGCCAATGTCAAGCTGGATGTAAGGATACAGGAGCAGCTTTTTTCAGGGCAGAGTGATTATCAGAAAATAGATGTGTTTAAATCATATGAGTTTGGCAAAATGGTCGCGCTGGATGGCGAGATTGTTTTTTCGGACACAGATGAGTTTATATATGATGAGATGGTCACACATGTGCCGATGGCGGTCCACCCGAATGCAAAAAAGATACTTATAATAGGTGGCGGCGACGGCGGCGTGGCAAAGGAGCTCATCAAATATCCGTCTGTCGAGCATATTGATGTGGTTGAGACAGACAAGATGTTTGTCGATGTATGCAGGCGGTTTTTCCCAGAGGTAGCATGTGGACTTGAGGATGAAAGAATTTCCATGTTTTATGATGATGGTCTGCGATTCTTACGCAGAAAGCATGATGAATATGATCTGATAATCAACGATTCCACAGACCCGCTCGGACATACGGAGGGACTTTTCACAAAAGAGTTTTACGGAAGCTGTTATAAGGCACTAAAGGATGATGGAATCATGGTTTACCAGCACGGCAGTCCTTTTTATGATGAGGATGAGCTTGAGTGCCGGAAAATGCACAGAAAGGTGTATAAATCATTTCCTATAAGCAGGGTATATCAGGCACATATTCCAACCTGTCCGTCAGGCTACTGGCTGTTTGGGTTTGCATCGAAGAAATATCATCCGCTTTATGATCTGGATGCAAAAAGATGGGATGAACTGGGGCTTAAAACCTGGTATTATACAACACATTTACACAGGGGAGCCTTCATGCTTCCGAAATATGTGGAGGATTTACTCGAGGAAGAGGAAACAAAGTAAAACAAATTAGAAAAACTATATCATAACCAAAGCGAATCAGGAGGGACAAAAATGAGCAGATTACTTATTATCGGATGTGGTGGAGTTGCGCAGGTGGCAATCAGAAAATGCTGCCAGAACAGCGAGGTATTTACCGAGATTATGATTGCAAGCAGAACCAAGTCAAAATGTGATGACTTAAAGGCAAAGCTCGAGGGAAAGACAAGCACAAAAATTGAGACTGCAAAGGTTGATGCCGACAATGTGGAAGAATTAAAAGAGCTGATTAATGCATACAAGCCGGATGCGGTTTTAAATGTTGCGCTTCCGTATCAGGATCTTACAATCATGGATGCATGTCTTGCGTGTGGAGTTGACTACATCGATACTGCCAACTATGAGTGTGAGGATACTGAGGATCCAAAGTGGAGAGCAATCTACGAAAAGCGCTGCAAGGAGCTTGGATTTACGGCATATTTTGATTATTCATGGCAGTGGGCATATCAGGAGAAATTTAAGGAGGCAGGGCTTACAGCTATTCTTGGAAGCGGATTTGACCCGGGTGTGACCTCTGTTTATTCTGCATATGCGCTTAAGCATTATTTTGATGAAATACATACAATAGACATTCTCGACTGCAATGGCGGTGACCATGGATACCCATTTGCGACAAACTTTAACCCTGAGATAAATCTGCGTGAGGTTTCTGCGAACGGCTCATACTGGACAGACGGCCACTGGGTAGAGACAAAGCCTATGGAGTGGAGAGCGCAGTACAATTTTGACCAGGTCGGAGAAAAGGATATGTATCTGCTTCACCACGAGGAGATTGAGTCACTGGCCAAAAATATTCCGGGAATAAAGAGAATCAGATTCTTCATGACCTTTGGACAGAGCTATCTCACACACATGAAGTGTCTTGAGGATGTAGGCATGCTAAGGACAGACCCGATCATGGTGGATGGAAAGGAAATAGTGCCAATACAGGTGCTTAAGGAACTGCTTCCTGACCCTGCATCCTTGGGACCTCGTACAGTCGGAAAGACAAATATCGGATGTATTTTTACAGGTGTCAAGGACGGAAAGGAAAAGTCAATCTACATCTATAATGTATGTGACCATCAGGAGTGCTACAAGGAGGTTGAATCGCAGGCAATTTCCTATACCACAGGTGTGCCGGCAATGATTGGAGCCATGATGGTGGTAAAGGGACTTTGGAAGAAGCCGGGAGTGTTCAACCTCGAGGAGATGGATCCGGATCCATACATGGAGGCTCTTAATAAGTTCGGACTGCCTTGGCAGGTAGTGGAGAATCCGGTTCCTGTGGATTGCTATAAGACTGAGGATGAGTCAGTACATATGGATTAGTCCGGAGGCCGGTATGAAGATAAATGAATTAAGAACTCCCTGTTATGTGATAGACGAGGGAAAATTAACTGAAAATCTTTTGATATTAAACGGTGTCATGCAAAGGACAGGTGCAAGGATTCTTCTGGCACAGAAGGCATTCAGCGCATTTTATGAATATCCTCTTATCGGCAGATATCTAAGCGGGACAACTGCAAGCGGGCTTTTTGAGGCCCGCCTTGCACATGAAGAAATGGGAAAGGAAAACCATGTATTCTGTCCCGCTTTTTTGCCGCAGGAGATGGATGAGCTGGTAGAAATATGTGACCATATTGTATTTAATTCCGTATCGCAGTATCTGCTTCACAGGGATAAAATAGAAAAGGCTGATAAAAAAATAAGTGTCGGGCTCAGAATAAACCCTGAGTGCTCCACACAGGAGGGGCATGAGATATATGACCCATGTGCGCCGGGCTCAAGGCTTGGGATAACGAGAGAGGCACTCGATAAGGCTATTAAAAACGGGCTTGATTTATCACGTATAGAGGGCTTTCATTTTCACACGCTCTGTGAACAGGATTCGGATGCGCTCGAAACGACTCTTGCAGCGGTAGAGGAGAAATTCGCAGATCTGCTGTATGGGCTTAAGTGGCTCAATATGGGAGGCGGACACCACATCACAAGGGCAGACTATGACATTGAAAGGCTTGAAAAATGCATTAAGCATATGCGTGACAAATACGACCTGGAAATCTATCTGGAGCCGGGAGAGGCAGTTGCGCTTGATGCAGGATATCTGGAGACAACGGTGCTTGATATAGTTGAAAACAATGGCATAAAGATACTCATTCTGGATACCTCCGCAGCCTGCCATATGCCGGACGTGCTTGAGATGCCGTACCGTCCGCCGCTTATGGACAGTGGCGAGCCGGGTGAGAAGAAGTATACCTACAGATTGTCCTCATGTACCTGCCTGGCAGGTGATGTGATAGGGGATTATTCATTTGACAGAGAGATAAAAACCGGCGACAGGCTGTGCTTTTGCGATATGGCAATCTACTCGATGGTCAAAAATAATACCTTTAACGGCATGCCGCTTCCGGACATTGCAGTAATGGATGAAAATAACGATTGTAAGGTTATCAGGAGATTCGAATATGAAGATTTTAAATGCAGGCTGTCCTAGAGCAGACGGCTTTTATATGCCGGCAGAGTATGCTCCCCACAAGGGTACCATCATTATCTGGCCAAAGCGCCCGGGCTCATGGATTTACGGTGCCAGGCGGGCAAGAGAGGCTTTTGCGGAGGTGATATGTGCAATAGCAGAGTCTGAGCAGGCATATGTGCTCGCTGAGGCAGATGTGATAGACAATGCAAGGTCTGTTGTGGAAGCTGTAAGAAAGCAGAAAAATTATCAGGAAAATTTCCCGGTGAAATATATACAAATGGAGTCAGATGATGCCTGGGCCAGAGATGTGGGGCCGACCTTCGTGAAAAATGAGGATGGCGCTGTCAGGGGAATCGACTGGTGCTTTAATGCCTGGGGCGGCAAGGTGGACGGACTGTATGCAGACTGGACAAAGGATGACAGAGTAGCGGCTTTATTTTGCAACAAAGCTGGATACGACATGTATGATGCGCATCCGTTTGTCTTAGAGGGTGGAGCCATCCACACAGACGGAGAGAAAACTGTGATAGTGACGGAAAGCTGTCTGCTAAGCAAGGGCAGAAATCCGGAATTATCGAAGTCTGAAATAGAACAGAAATTAAAGGATTATCTCGGTGCCGAAAAAATTATCTGGATTCCTTATGGAATATACAATGATGAAACCAACGAGCATGTCGACAACGTATGTGCATTTACAAGCCCGGGGCATGTGGTGCTTGCGTGGACTGATGACATGGATGACCCACAGTATCAGATGTCCTCAGCGGACCTTGAAATATTGGAAAATGAAACTGATGCAAGGGGTAGAAAAATTGAGGTTCACAAGGTTTACATTCCAAAGAATCCGGTGTGTATCACAGAATATGAGCTTTCGGGCTTCACCTTTGAGGAGGGTGAGGATGAGCGCGAGGCAGGAGAACGCTTAGCGGCAAGCTATGTGAATTTTTACATCACAAACGGCGGTGTGCTCATTCCACAGTTTGGTGATGTGATGGATGAGCCTGCGCTTAAGGCAATCGGAAGCCTTTTTGAGGGAAGAAAAGTGTATCCGATATATGCGCGCGACATAATTGTCGGCGGGGGAAATATACACTGTATCACACAGCAGATACCGCAGTAATTTAATTCAGGATGAGAAAGGTGAATAGTATGAGAGAGGTTATAATTGCTGCAATCCAGATGAGCTGCAGCCGTGACGTAAAAGAAAATATTGAAAAAGCAGCAAAGCTTATAAGGGCTGCGGCAGAGGCAGGAGCACAGATAATACTTCCTTCGGAGCTATTTGAGAGACAGTATTTCTGTCAGGAGAGGCGCTACGATTATTATGACTATGCAAAGCCGCTTTCTGAAAATGATGCGGTGCAGAGCATGAAGGCACTTGCAAAGGAGCTTGGCGTAGTGATTCCTGTGAGCTTTTATGAGGCGGGAGAGGGCAGACAGCTTTTCAACTCAGTGGCGGTGATAGATGCCGATGGAGAGGTGCTTGGAATATACCGAAAGACACATATCCCGGACGATCATTATTATCAGGAGAAGTTTTACTTCACACCGGGAAATACAGGCTTTAAAGCTTTTAAGACAAGATATGCAACAATTGGAGTCGGCATATGCTGGGATCAGTGGTTCCCGGAAACGGCAAGAGGCATGGCTTTAAAGGGCGCGGAGATACTTTTTTACCCTACAGCCATAGGCAGCGAGCCGATACTGGAATGTGACAGCATGCCACACTGGAGAAGGTGTATGACCGGACATGCAGCCTGCAATCTGATGCCGGTAGTGGCGGCAAACAGGATAGGCACAGAGGAGGTTGTACCGTGTGCAGAAAACGGAAACCAGAGCTCTGCACTGACATTTTATGGTTCTTCGTTTATCACAGACGCAACCGGAGAGGTTGTTGAGCAGATGGACAGAGTATCGGAGGGCTTCATACTCCACAGTTTTGATTTGGATGAGCTGGAGAGTGAGAGAAAGAGCTGGGGGCTGTTCAGGGACAGGCGTCCGGAGATGTATGGGGAGAATTAGCTTAGATTACCCTAATGATTGCAAATTAATTTAAAGTTAATTTAAAACACAGGATACAGCAAAGGCGCTATATCCTGTGTTTTTTATAGTTCCATATTAGTGTATTAGAACATCGGAAAAAATACATATTATTGTTTCAACAGCACTTTGATGTCTTCCTCCGGTGTGGTAATAGGTGCAATACCATAGTTTTCTACCAGAAAGTTCAGAATGTTAGGAGAAAGGAACGCCGGTAGAGAAGGACCGAGACGGATATTTTTTATACCAAGATGTAACAGTGTTAAGAGGATGCAGACTGCTTTCTGTTCATACCAGGAGAGTACAAAGGAAAGCGGAAGCTCGTTTACTGAACATCCAAATGCATCCGCAAGTGCTATTGCAACCTGTATCGCGCCATAAGCGTCATTACACTGTCCCATATCCATCAGTCGCGGAAGACCACCAATTTCTCCGAGATTTAGATCGTTGAAACGAAATTTTCCACATGCCAGAGTCAGGACGATACTGTCAGAAGGCGTCTGTTTTACAAATTCTGTATAGTAATTTCTGCCCGGTTTGGCACCATCACAGCCGGCAACCAGGAAGAAATGACGGATAGCTCCTGATTTTACGGCCTCTATTACCGTATCCGCATGGGACAGGATTGCTGAATGACCAAAACCGGTTGTTACCTGTGTGCCGCCATTTATGCCTGTGAATGTCTGATCCTCCTTGTAACCACCGAGCTCAAGTGCTTTTTCAATAACAGGAGTGAAATCCTTCTGTTCATCGATATGAACAGTACCCGGGAAGGCAACCACTTCTGTTGTGAACACTCTGTCGATGTAGCTGCTTTTTGGAGGCATCAGACAATTTGTGGTGTAGAGAATAGGAGCAGGAATATGATCAAATTCTTTTTGCTGATTCTGCCATGCTGTTCCGAAATTTCCTTTCAAGTGAGGGAATTTCTTTAAGAGTGGATATGCATGGGCAGGGAGCATTTCACCATGAGTGTAGATATTGATTCCCTTTCCGTTTGTCTGTTCAAGCAAAAGCTGCAGGTCCTTTAAATCGTGTCCGGTTACTACGATAAAAGGTCCCTTTTCCACCGTAAGCGTAACATCTGTTGGCTCCGGTGTTCCATAGGTTTGTGTATTTGCCTTGTCTAGAAGTGCCATGCACTTTAGATTGATTTCACCTACCTTGAGAACTGTTGGAAGCAGTTCATCCATACTTTCTGCGTAACCAATCTTGAACAAGGCTTCACAGAAAAACTGATTTACCTCGGGATCTTCAAAATTCAGGACATATGCATGATAGGCATATGCAGCCATTCCGCGAATACCAAAGAGAATAAGTGACTTCAGGGAACGGATATCTTCATCAGCATTCCATAGCTGTTGCATATCATATTCGTCAGTTCGTCCACAAGGAGACTGACATTTATTACAGTCGCCAACCAGAGAGGCTTTTTCTGCTCTGACCTTTTGTATCATATCTTCGATTGCTGCATTATCAAAGCTTACATTTGTAATTGTGGTAAATAAGCCCTCGATAATGGTCTGCCAGGTCTTTTTTGAAACAGCAGATGTGTCATCGACAGCTCTCGCCAGACCAATCAGTGCGCCTGTCAATTCATCCTGTAACTGTGCAGTATCTGCTTTTTTTCCGCAGACACCTATATTTCCGGTACAGCCGGTGCATCCGGCCGTTTGTTCACATTGAAAACAAAACATCTTTTTTTCCTCCATCAGTAGTTTTTTATGTTTCTGACAGAATAATAGCGTTATAAAAACAACTTGTATGTTTGATTTCCAACATAAAGAATACTTTTGAAAAAATTTGTCTATTTCAATCAAGCAATTCAATCAATTTATCAAGAAATGCCTCTTCCCCAAAAGTATTAAGCTTGAAAAAAACAGCCTGGCTTCCACCTGCCGTAATTGCGGAAAGGTGAACAGGCTCCTCGCCATTTTGAAAAAGTGTAACATTGAGACTTACCCTGTTACTACCGGTATAGCTGTAGCGTTCAAATACCCTGACGCTGCAACGCGCATCTTGGCTTCGAAAGTCACTGGAATCCTCCAGAGATGCTGACACACTGCCATTTATTATTCCGTCTTCAATCGTGGAAAGTAACTGGTCAAAATCTTTATTGATAATTCTCTCTATTTTTGCCATATACAAGCCCTCCTCTTTCATCATATATCATAATTGTGATAGGTTTTCTTAATCATAAGTATATCACATGGAAAATAAGTATGCACGAAAATAGTTCATCTACACCTATAGCCTGCATCTACAGCTTAAGCTGCCTTAATCCTTTAACAATAATAAACATAGTCACAAATTCAGCTGCCGGAAAAGCAAGCCAAACACCTGTCATGCCGAAGGCGGCTGAAAGTGCGAATGCGAAAATGCTTATAGCGATAAAACCACGCATGATAGATGCCGCAAATGCATATTTTACGGACTCAACGGCGCTTAGGATAGCAGAACCTACTATATTAATTCCGGCAAAAATAAAGCCTGTAAAGTAAAGGCGCAGTCCGCTCTCGGCATACGAAGCAAGCCTGGCATCGTGCTCGCTGTTGAAAACAGATGTCACAAAAGGTGCAAAGGTGCATATGAACAAAATGAGCAGTGCAGCAATTAAGAGAGATGAAACGACAGCCATCCTGAGTATCGAACCTACATTTTTTCTAAGTCCTCTGCCGTAATAGTCGCTGATAAGAGGCTGTGAACCCTGTGCTATTCCGTTGAACAAAGCTACAGCTACCAGTGACGTATTGGCAACCACACCGTATGCTGCCACGCCGATATTTCCTGCAAGCCTCAGGATAACCATATTGAAGACAACAGTTATGACACCTGATGATATTTCAGCAACAAAGGAAGAAACACCAACCTGGCAGGAGTAAAAGAGTCTCTTGACAGATGGAACCGTCGGCTTAAGCTTTACGGAGCATTTGTCTGAGCAGAAATGAATACAGCATATCAGGATGCCTATAATCGGTGAAATAGCGGTAGCTAAAGCGGCTCCCTCCATACCAAGTCCAAGCGGGAACATGAGTATGTAATCAAAAACAATATTAAAAAGGCTGCTGAAAAGTGTGGCGCACATGGCAATGGATGGTGCGCCATCATTTCTTACGAAAGCGTTGCACACATAGTTGCACATGAAAAACGGCGTAAAAAGCATGAAAATACGTGTATAGTTTTTACCGGTATTTATAATTGCTGAATCTCCGCCGAGCAGCCCTACGAGCCTGTCCGGAATGAAAATACCAATCAATATGAATATAACGCTTATTATAATACACCACAGGAGGGCATGAAAAAAGTAGCTCTCGCTGGATGTGTCGCCCTTATTTTTCTCTACGACATATCTGATAGCGGAGCCGACTCCGATCATTGCGCCTATGGCAAAAATCAAATTGTATACAGGCAGCACCAGATTGAGCGCGGTGATACCGTTTGAGCCGACTGCCTTTGATATAAAGAAGGTGTCGGCAAGTATATATAATGACATACCCACCATGCCGAGTATGTTTTGTGAGACATATTTTACAAATAATTTTTTCATAATAGCTATATTGTAAATGCATCTGTCATTTAAATCAATGATATTTTTGATTAGCCCGGATGTAAAAAGTTTCAAAATGAGACCTTTTGACTATTGAAATATTTTTCAAGTACATTATAATGAATATGTTGAAATAAAATTGGGATTACTAAAGGAGGATAATTATGGAAAACAATAAGCTTTCAACAGGTTTAACCGTATGGTTATGGATTATTTTCGTGGTGAATGTTCTTGCAGCAATTGGCGGTATTGTCGTTGCACTGGGTGCTTCAGTCGTAGGAGCTGCTTTAGGATTAGGTTCGATATATGTCGTACTGAGTTTCATTGGCGTTATACTACAGATTGTCATAACTGTTTCTATCGGTATTTTGCTTTTCGCACACAAAAAGATTGGTTTGGTGCTTATTTTTGCATTTGCAGCCCTGGGATTCATTGTAAGTATGGTTACATATTCTATTGCAGCACAGCTTAGTGCCGTTAATATTGTCAAAGCAATTATTTCAGCCATTCTTATGCCGGTTATTACATATTTATTTGCAAAGAACGACATTGCAAATGGTACAATAGCTTAGAGCAGTAAAAAATAAGATGAAAATTGAATAATGTTTTTTTAATCCGCTATACGATAGGTGAGTATAGCGGATTTTTAAGTTTGCGCGCCATGGGCGCGCTCTAACGGGTGCAAGTCCCGAATACTCCTAGATAGTGGGAAGTGTATAGCCGAACAGCAAGGGTGTCTACCGTGAGGTAGAATCTGAAGGAAGCTGTAAGCAAATCTCTGGTACGACGAACAGAAATCACATATAAGGCTAGGCTACGAGAGAT
>ULYF01055497.1_pt1 | contig 11645 bp, 9 predicted proteins | sample 1961941 | NCBI WGS metagenome assembly ULYF01 (sample SAMEA4835857, study PRJEB28245) | human gut metagenome | biome: gut microbiome; material: fecal sample | place: Denmark | collected 2008 | reverse complement strand
ATTTCCAGAGGAGCCTCAGGATTCATTCCCAGACGTTCTGCCGCCAGATCTGCCATACACCCTGGAGCTGCATCAAAATTCGTATGCATGGCAAAATAACAGATGTCCGCCTGGATCAATTTTACGATCCTGCTGCTGATAAAATTCTGATCATTTACCCTCTTTAATGGCTTAAAAATCAGAGGATGATGGGTTACCAGAAGATCCACCTGCTCCGAAACTGCCTGTTCCACAACCTGATCCGTTGCATCCAGTGCAACCAAAACCCTGCGAATCTCCTTTTCACTGCGCCCTGCCTGAAAACCAGGATTGTCCCATTCGCAGGCATAGGCCTCCGGCGCCAGCTTATTTAATTCTTCAATCCACTGTCTGCATTGCATTCCTTGCTTCCTCCACCTGTCTGATTTCTTCCTGAATCTGTGCTGCCCGAAGCCGCGCCCCTTCCTTCTCCTGCCTTTCCAAATGCTCCAAAAGCTGGCGGTACTGAATCAGCTCCCGCTCCAAAAGCTCCGCCAGAACCGGAGATTTCGCCTCAATCAGAAGGGCTCCGTATCGGTAATCCGCTTCCTTTTCATAATGCATCTGTCCCGGCTCTGCTGTGAGGATCGTATAGTATTTGCCGTCCTCCTCAACCATCTCCTCACGGATAATCGTAAGGCCCAGCTCCTCCAGACCATGCCGGAACAAAGACAGCTCCGACTGGGGAGACAAAATCCAGTGGCGGATTTCCTTTCTCACATGGCTTCCTTCCCGGAGAATCCGAAGCATCAGTTCTCCGCCCATCCCCGCAATAATCACCGTTTTGGCCTCTCCCGGCATCAGCTTTTCCAGCCCGTCGCTTAAACGGGTTTCAATCTGTGCTTCCATACCAAACTGTATTACATGCTCCTTTGCCCTCTCCAGAGGCCCCTTTCGCACATCCATGGCAATCACCCGGTCAGCCGCCCCCTCTTCAATCAGGCGGATCGGAACAAACCCGTGATCGGTTCCTACATCTGCAGCCGCTTCTCCCCCGCATACAAGGGCGGCCTGCTTTACAATCGTCTCCAGTCGCTTTGACAATCTCATCTGCCGCTGTAGCTCCTTTAATCAAGATAATCTTTTAATTTTTTGCTCCGGCTGGGATGCCGGAGTTTTCTGAGAGCCTTTGCCTCAATCTGGCGAATTCTCTCTCTGGTGACGTGAAATACCCGTCCCACCTCCTCCAGAGTTCTGGGCCGTCCGTCATCCAGGCCAAATCGGAGACGCAGCACCTGCTGCTCCCGCTCCGTCAATGTCTCCAGGCTTTCCATCAGCTGTTCATGAAGCAGCGTAAATGTCGCCTGGTCCGCAGGAACCATTACATTATCATCCTGGATAAAATCCCCCAGATGACTGTCCTCCTCTTCTCCAATGGGCGTTTCCAATGAAACCGGATCCTGGGAAATCTTTTTAATTTCCCGCACCCGTTCTACCGGCATGTCCAGCTTTTTTGCCAGCTCCTCCGGCGTTGGCTCCCGTCCCAGCTCCTGAACCATCTGTCGGGAAGTTCGGATCAAACGGTTGATCGTTTCTACCATATGAACCGGAATCCGAATGGTTCTGGCCTGGTCTGCAATTGCTCTGGTAATAGCCTGCCGGATCCACCAGGTTGCATAGGTGCTGAATTTGTAGCCCTTCCGGTAATCAAATTTTTCCACAGCCTTAATCAGCCCCAGGTTTCCCTCCTGAATCAAATCAAGGAACTGCATCCCTCTCCCTGCATACCGCTTGGCAATGCTGACCACCAGCCGGAGATTGGCTTCTGCCAGCTTTTTTCTGGCCTCCTCATCACCCTTCTCCATCCGCTTTGCCAGTTCAATTTCCTCCTCTGTTGACAGCAGAGGGATTTTCCCGATTTCTTTCAAATACATACGGATAGGATCAGCAAGAGAAATTCCATCCGGCACGGATAAATCCATTGAATCAACGGTAATCTCCTCTTCCTCCTCCATCTCCTCTTCCAGAAACAGATCCGGCTCTATCTCCTCCTCATCCAGACGCAGTACATCCACATGCTGACTGTCCAGAAAATCATAGATCCGATCCAGCTTTTCCGGATCCAGAATTTCTCCTCGGAAAAAATCCAGGATCTCCCTGTTTTCCAGCACATTTTTTTTGATTTTCGCCAGCTCTGCCAGCTTCTGAAGCTTTTCCTCAAAGGTCATCTGTACCTGTTGTTCCATATCCATCCGCCTGCCCTTTCCATGCATGTTCTCAGTCAATGGTTATTTTCAGGGTTTTTAATGCCGCCTGTTCCCGGATAATCTGCTGAAGCTGTCCGATGTCTGTTGCTCTCCGGCTTGCCTCATCCAGACTGTTTTTCTTCACCTTTAAAACAGTTTCCAGAAATGCCTTTTTCTGCTCCTCATTGTTTAGAGACTCCTGAAGACTGGCATTAAAAAGCGCTGCTGCCTCTTTGTATTGTTCTTCATCGTTAATAAAATGATTCAAAATAGCCGCTGGATTTAAATTCCCCTTTTCATGGTCCTCAAACACCATCTGCGCCACCTGATGATAAAGCGGCTCCTTAAAATCCTCCGCATCCACAATGCCCTTGATTTTCTCAAACAGCTCTGGCCGTTCAATCAGCCAGGTCAGCAAAAGCCGCTGGGAACGGCGGATTCCATCATCCTTTTCCTTTTTCTTCCTGCTGTCCGTATCTCTGCCATAGCCATCTCCGGAAGTCTTAGACGTCCGGGCCGGCTGTATTCCCGCCTGCATTCCCATATGGTTCACCAGCCGCTTTAAATCTTCATAGGGGATAAACTGAGCCTGGGCTACTGCCCGGATATAGTTGTCCCGCTCCAGCGCCTCAGGAAATTCCAGAAGCTTTCTGGCTACTGCATTGTGAAACCTGGTTTTCTCCTCCGGGTCCTCCAGCTGAAAATCCCGCTTCAGTACATCAATTTCAAACAGAAAGCTGTTCTGAGCCGCCTGGATTCTTTCCCGGAACGCATCTGCCCCCATATTTTTAATAAATTCATCTGGATCCTTATATGGCTTCAGGCTGAGCACACGGGTGGAAATTCCCACTTCCTTTAAAATCGGAATGGCTCTCAGAGCCGCCCGGACACCTGCCCCGTCGCTGTCATAGGTCAGAATCACCGTATCCGTATAACGCTTCAGCAAAGCCGCCTGCTGGGAAGTAAACGCAGTACCCAGGGACGCCACTGCATTGGTAAAACCAGCCTGGTGCATGGCGATTACATCCATATATCCCTCACAGGCCAGAATGTATTTTTCTCTGCTGGTCCTGGCATAATTCAATCCATACAGATTCCTGCTTTTATCAAAAATCAGGGTCTCCGGCGAATTCAGATACTTGGGTGTGCCATCTCCCATTACCCGGCCTCCAAAGCCAATCACCCGGTTATTTACATCCATAATAGGGAACATGACCCGATTCCAGAACTTGTCATGAGTTCCTCTCTCTTCGACTGCAACCAGACCAGTATCCTTTAAAATATCGTCCCCATATCCCTTTGCCCGAAGATACTGATAGAGATCACTGCTGGTTTTATTTGCAAAACCCAGCCCAAATCTTCTGATGGTATCGTCAGACAGCTGGCGATTTCGAAAATACTCATATCCCATTTTCCCCTGGGGCTGATGAAGCTGATAATAAAAATAATTAGCCGCCAGCTTGTTGATTTCCAAAAGGATAGAACGCCTGTCCGCTTTTATCCGTTCCTCTTTGGAATACTCCACCTCGGGAAGCTTGACTCCCGCCCTGTCCGCCAGAATCTTTAAGGCCTCAGGAAACGTATAGCTTTCATATTCCATCAAAAAGGTAATCACATTGCCTCCAGCTCCGCAGCCAAAACAGTAATACATCTGCTTCTGAGGGGATACGGAAAAAGACGGAGATTTTTCGTTATGGAACGGACAGAGACCAAAATAATTGCTTCCCTTCTTCTGAAGCTTTACATATCCGGAAATCACATCAACAATGTCATTTCTGGAACGCACCTCTTCCACAATTTCTTCCGGATAATACATCTTGCTTCCTCCTCTTTCCTAGTACACCTTCCACGCCTTTGGCACAAACAGCTGCTCAAACCGGTCAATGGCATAGCTGTCGCTCATACCCGCAATATAGTCGCAGACCACTCGTTCCTTTGATTCGTTTTGCTGCACCATCATCAGCAGATACTCCTCCGGCAGTTCGATAACATGCTCCATATAATATCGGTAAAGAGATACTATCAGCTGCTGTGCCCGTCCCTCCTCCGCTTTGGGAACTTCGTTCTTATATACATGCTGAAACAGCCATGAACGAAGCCCCTGCATAGCCTCTTCCATACCGGGAGACATCAAAATCTTCGGCTGATCCATGCTCTGATAAATAATATCGTGAATCATGGTATTCAGACGTTCCCGAACACTATGTCCTAAAACCTTCGTGTATTCAGACGGAATCTCTTCCTCTGTAAAAATCCTCGCCCGAATGGCATCGTCGATATCATGATTTATGTACGCAATCTTGTCAGACAGGCGCACAACGCCGCCCTCCAGAGTAGAGGGGTGGCCGCTGGTTCTGTGATTCAAAATCCCATCCCGAACCTCCTTCGTCAGGTTCAGCCCCTTTCCATCCTTTTCCAGAACCTCTACCACTCGCACGCTCTGCTGGTAGTGAGCAAACCCATAAGGACAAAGCTCATTCAAAATCTGCTCTCCGGAATGTCCAAAGGGCGTATGGCCCAGATCATGGCCCAGGGCAATCGCCTCTGTCAAATCCTCATTTAAACGAAGAGAACGGGAGATCGTTCTGGCAATCTGAGCTACTTCAAGCGTGTGCGTCAGACGGGTTCGGTAGTGATCTCCCTCCGGAGCCAAAAATACCTGGGTTTTGTGCTTCAGCCGCCGAAAAGCCTTACAGTGAAGAATCCGATCCCGATCCCGCTGATATTCCGTCCGGATGTCACAGGGTTCCTCTTTGCGGTCTCTGCCCTGTGTTCGGCCGGACAGAGCAGCATAAGGGCTCAGGTATGTTTCTTCCCACGCTTCCCGGGTTTCTCTGATGTTCATCCTACCACTCCCTTTCTCCGTCTGCTCTTTCAAACAAATAAGAAATCTGCTCTGACACAGAATCTGCTTTCCTGCAGCGCAAAATATACAATGCAAATTATCCACAGTTACGTAATAGTATATCATAAATTCTGAATTTTTAACACTGTTTTTCGCGCTTTTTGAAAACTAAAGACAAATTGCCTCGAAGAAATGAAGAAAGGGAAGATCTCTCTTGATCCTCCCTCATTTGTATCTGTCTTACTTTAAAAATCCGTTTACAATCTGTGCTTCTGCCTCTTCCTCTGTCAGTCCCAAAGTCATCAGCTTAATAATCTGCTCACCGGCAATCTTTCCAATCGCCGCCTCATGAATCAGAGCTGCATCAATATTGTTTGCCTCCAGCTGGGGAACTGCAACAATTTTTGCATTTCCCATAATAATAGCATCACACTCTGTATGGCCGCTGCATTTTGCATTCCCCACAATCTGAGAATCAAACTTCTGATAGGAATCATCCTTTGCCACAGACCGGGAAACCACATCTGCACTTGCATCGGCGCCATTTAAACGAACCACATAATCACTGACTGCCTGCTGGCTTCCATGAGTCAGAAGACGTTCCCGAACCACCAATCTGGCTCCTGCTGCCAGCTCTGCAACAGTAGTACGGATCGTGGAATCCACACCTTTGATCTGAACCATCTCCATCTCCATGGAGCTGCCTTCTTCCATGTAAACCTCTGTGCCAGGGTTTAAGATCCTCTTTCCGTTTCCATCTCCCTCGCCGTAATGCTTTTCTACATATTTGACCTTGGCATTTTTCCCTACATAAAACCGATGGATACCGTCATGCTCAGAATCCTGATTGCCGCAGTTGTGAATGCCGCAGCCTGCCACAATCACAATATCGCTGTCCTCTCCAATATAAAAATCATTGTAAACCGTTTCCTTAATACCACTCTCGCTCAATACGACAGGGATATGAACGCTTTCATGCTTGGTGCCCGGCTTAATGCGGATATCAATTCCGCTTACATCTGTCTTGGAAACAATGTCAATATTTGCCGTTGTATTGCGTCCTGCCGACGCGCCGTTGGCGCGGATGTTGTAAGCCCCCTCCGGAACTGTGTGCAAATCAGCAACCTCTTCCAGGATCCTCTTCTGAATCTGATCTATCATTTCTGCACTCCTCCCTGGTAAAATCTTTCACAGGCATCCACTGCGGAAGCCGTTCCAAGAAGCTTCGGAAGAATCTCGTCCTTCGGCCCCTGACTGGTAATAGAACCATCAGCAATCACCACAATCTCATCTGCAATATTGAGGATCCGCTCCTGATGGGAAATAATCAAAATAGAACCATCTGTTTTCTCCCGCATTCGCTCAAACACCTGAATCAGATTCTGGAAACTCCACAGATCGATTCCTGCTTCCGGCTCATCAAATACGGACATTTTTGTACCTCTTGCCAGAACCGTAGCAATCTCAATTCGCTTCAGCTCACCGCCGGAAAGGCTGCCGTTTACCTCACGATTGATATAATCCCTGGCACATAAGCCTACCTCAGACAAATACTGACAGGCATCTGCTGCAGACAGATTTTTCTTTGCTGCCAGACGAATCAAATCCAGCACCTGAATCCCTTTAAACCGGACAGGCTGCTGAAATGCAAAGCTGATTCCCATGTTAGCCCGCTCGGTAATGGACATCTCCGTAATATCTGTTCCGTTAAAATAAATCTTCCCCGCAGTCGGCTTCTCAATACCTGCAATCAGCTTGGCCAGGGTAGACTTTCCGCCTCCGTTGGGGCCTGTAATAACAACAAACTTCCGATCATCGATCGTCAGATTCATGTTTCTGATAATTTCTTTCTGGCCCTTCTCCGCCTGTACCTCAAAAGAAACATTTTCTAATGTCAGCATGACGTCCTCCAATATCTTATTTCTGCAGTCTGGTTTCTCTGGCCGCAGTTTTCTTTATTTTCTCGTAACTATTCAGAACGGCGGGAGAACTGGAAGAAAAATCCGTGTCAAGCTTGTTTGTAAGCGGGTCTTTCTTCCAGTTCTCACATCGGAGGAATCTCCGATGCTTCTTGTTCGGCTTTGCCGGACAAGAAGATGCCCCGTCCTGAACAGTTACATTTCCTCAATTCCCAAAACCCTTCCAGATCTTGGCCCGCAGTTGCTATTATATACTATTTTGCTATATTTTAACAAGCCTTTTTGAGAATGAATTGTGGAAAATACAAGAAATCTGCCATTATTTTTCCCATTTACCCTCAAGCCAGCTGTAAAATTTCCTCTCAATCACAGCTTTCAGCTTCTCTTTTTCTTCTTCAGGCAAAAAAGCTGCCTCCGCTGCTGAAAGAGCCAGTCCCTTCAGGATTCCCCGGTCAAGCCCCTGCTGGATTCCAATCAGGCGATACTCCTGTTTTAAAGTCGTTCCTGACACAGTCATATTATCTGTATTCACCGTCACCCGGACTCCCTTCTCCATAAAACGGCGAAGCGGGTAGGTCTCCGGAGAATTAGCTGCTTTCGTCTGAAGATTGCTGGTATAGCACAGCTCCAGAGGAATTTTCCTGTCACGAAGCAATGCTGTCGTCCGCTCACATTCCAGCGCTCTCAGCCCATGGCCAATCCGTCTTGCGCCAAACTCCACAGCCCATTTCACACTCTCTGCTCCTGCTGCCTCTCCTGCATGAATCACAAAGGGAATGTTTGCCTCTGATGCCATAGCAAAAAGAGCTTTATATCCAGAAGTAGGATAAGCCCCTTCATTTCCAGCCAGATCCAGCCCACAGATCCCTTTTCCCAGATACTCTGCAGCAGCCTGAACTGTATCCCGGTTTTCCCGGTCATTATCCTCCCCCCGCATACAGCACAAAATCAGCTGAGTCGGCATCTGTGTTTTTCTGCTGCCTCTCTGAAGTCCCTCAGCCGCAGATTCCACGATCTGTCTCTGGGTCAGCCCTCTTTGCATATGCAGCTGGGGGGCAAAACGAATTTCTCCGTAGCACAGACCCTCCTCGGCAAGAGTCTCCGTCAACATGGCAACAGCCTCCGAAATCGTCTCCTCCGTCTGCAGAACAGACAAGGGAAGTTCAAATTTTTCCAGGTATTCTGCCAGACTGGTACAGCCTGGAGAAACTGTCAGCAGCTTCTCCAGGCCCGGCAAATCCTGCACCGGAAGCTCCGTTTTCGACATTTTCGCCAAGGTTCTTACCTGCTCCGCATTCAGCGAGCCATCCAGATGCAAATGCAAATCGATCATAGCCCTTCTCCTTTTCCATAGCCGGATCATATTCCCCAAATTTTCCAGAAACGAAAGAAGAGCCCAGTAAATACTGAGCTCCTGTGATGCAGAAGATGGGAGTCGAACCCACAAGGTATTGCTACCACACGGACCTGAACCGTGCGCGTCTGCCAATTCCGCCACTTCTGCGAACCGTTTGCCCGATAAGTTTTTCTCACCGAACCAACAACCATATTATATCGAATCATTCAGGATTTGTCAACAGTTTATTCAAATTTTTTAAAAATATATTTTAATCAAAAAATATAAACAAAACCATCATTTAGATACAGAACCGGCAGAACCACTTCTGCTAAAACAAGAAAGAAGAACGCTCGCGAGCTTCTCCGCCTGCGGCAGGTCGCTTCTGCGACAAAATTCTCTTCCACCCCATGGCGATCCCCGCGGAGCATTTTGATGTCATAGGACCCACTTTCCTATGACATCAAAAATAAGAGCCCAGTAAATACTGAGCTCCTTTCATGCAGAAGATGGGAGTCGAACCCACAAGGTATTGCTACCACACGGACCTGAACCGTGCGCGTCTGCCAATTCCGCCACTTCTGCGAACCATTGTCCTGTGAGTTTTTCAACTCAACCGGTCAACAATGGCTATTATAGCGGAACTGTCTTCTTTTGTCAATCCCTTTTTTATTTTTTTCTGATTTTCTCATCTTCCTGATGCCACACGCCTTTTCGATAAAACATTCCCGATATGGCAGTAGCTGCACACCAGCCTACCGGCCATGCGCACCAGATTCCCGCAGAACCCAACGCTGTCCTGGAAAGAACTGCAGCCAGCACAACTCTCAGCAGAAGATCTGTAAATGTTGCTGCCATAAAGGCTTTCATCATAGAAGCCCCTCTCAGAATTCCATCCAGCACCAGTTTAACGGAAATTACAAAATAGAACGGAGATAGAATCCGAAGATATGTAACACCGGTGTGGACAGCTTCTGCTGTAGGCTCATTCATAAAGAAACGGATTGCATATTCTCCTGCAAAAAAATACAGAAGAAACAGAGGAAGAGACAAAATCCACACAATCTTTACCCCTGCCCGCATTCCTTCCTTTACCCGCGTATACTTTCCGGCTCCCATATTCTGAGCCGTATAATTGGAAATACCATTGGCCAGGGTTGTAAACGCCGTAATCACCAGATTGTTCAGCTTTACAGCTGCCGCGTAGCCAGCAATAACCGCTGTTCCAAATCCGTTGATCACACCCTGAATCACAATATTTCCCACAGAGATAAAGCTCTGCTGGCAAATACTGGGAACTGCAATAATCAGAAATTTCTTCAGCAGGCTTCGATCAAACAGCGGCGCCTTGATGCCGTTTCCAATTTTTGACAGACGCCGAAATACCACTGTCATTGCTAGAATACAGCTGACCCCCTGACAAAGAAAGGTTGCCCAGGCCACTCCTGCCACTCCGGAAATCCCCATATGAAGGAACCAGAGGACAAATACAATATCCATGAAAATGTTGGATACTGAGGAAGCTGCCAGAAACAAAAACGGCGTTCTGGAATCTCCCAGCCCTGAAAATATACCGGTTGCAATATTATAGAAAAAGACAAACGGCAGTCCATATACATAAATATCCAGGTATATCGTAGAATCTGTAAAAATGTCTTCTGGTGTTTTGATTAAATGCAGCAGCATCTCACCGCCAAAAATCGTAAACGCCATCAGTCCCAGACACAGAATCCCGCTAAAGATACAGGCGGTAGAAACAGCGCTCTTTAGTTCACCATATCTTTTTGCTCCGAAAAGCTGGGAAACCAAGACTGAGCATCCCATATTGCATCCAAAAGAAAAGGCAATCAAAATCAGCGTAATTTCATAGCTGTTTCCCACAGCAGCCAATGCATTTTCTCCCACCAGCTTTCCAGCCACCAGACTGTCAGCGATATTGTAAAGCTGCTGAAAAACAATACTGCCAAACAGCGGAAGACAGAATCTCCACAATACCTGATCCGCTTTTCCCACAGTCAGATCTTTATTCATACAACAAAACTCCTTCCATTTTCTTATCTTCGTTGACGAAGCAACGGTTTTATCTTATAATACAAACCATTATATTTCAAATGTTAATTTGATATTGTATTCATATCAATTTGATATAATAGTTCCTGTCTTCATTATATTGTCAAAGTTTATCTTTTTTCAGGGAGGATTTATGCAGATCAGCTACGATTATTACAGAACCTTTTATTATGTGGCAAAGCTTCAGAGCTTTACCAAAGCTGCCCTTGCCCTGGGCGGCAACCAGCCTAACATTACACGAACCATCAAAAATCTGGAGCATACTCTGGGATGCACGCTTTTTTCCCGCTCCAATCGGAGAGCAGAGCTGACGCCAGAGGGAGAAAAGCTCTTTGCCCACGTGTCTGTGGCCTTTGAACACCTGGAAGCGGCAGAAAAAGAAATCGCCCTGGATCGTTCTCTTCAAAGCGGCATTGTCACGGTCAGCGCCAGTGAATCTGCTCTTCACTGCTTTCTTCTTCCTATTTTGCGGAACTACCGGCAGCAATATCCCGGCGTTCACATTCAAGTGGTAACAGATTCCACTCCCGACGCAATTTCCGCTCTGAAAAACGGGCTGGCAGATCTTTCTCTTGTCAGCACCCCCATGCCCGGTATTTCAGGCCTGAAGGAAACAATTATCAAAACCTTCCGTGATGCAGCCATCTGCGGAGATGCCTTCGCCTTTCTGTGCGGCAGAACACTTTCTTTGCAGGATTTGGCTCACTATCCGGTGATCTCTCTGGAAAAAACCACCATGTCCTATCGTCTGTACAGCGAGCTGTTTGCCGACGCTGGAGTTCCCTTCTCTCCCAGCGTTGAGGTTGCTGCCGCCGACCAGATTGTTCCCATGGCAGCATACGATCTTGGCATTGGCTTTGTCCCTGAGCCTTTCCTGAAAGGAGCAGAACACATTCATCTTCTTACCCTGGAAAAACCTCTTCCGGAAAGAAAAATATGTATGCTGAAACGGAAAGGCCATCCGCTGAGCATTGCTGCCAGGGAACTGGAACACCTCATTATAAAATACCGGGAGCTTCCATAAACAGGAAAATATGCGCGGCGGCACATTCTCATGCCGAAGCACGGCTGCGTCAGCAGCCTTTTTCCTCTGGCGCGCATCCTCGCGAGCGAGCTTCTCCGCCTGCGGCGGGTCGTCTCATCAGCCCAACTCTCTTCCAACCCATGGTGATCCTCGCGGAGCGTTTTTATGTCATAGGACGTAATTTCCTATGAAACAAAAAAAGAGTCCGGCATTTACCGAACTCTCTGTGATGCAGAAGATGGGAGTT
>ULYF01027895.1_pt1 | contig 11724 bp, 6 predicted proteins | sample 1961941 | NCBI WGS metagenome assembly ULYF01 (sample SAMEA4835857, study PRJEB28245) | human gut metagenome | biome: gut microbiome; material: fecal sample | place: Denmark | collected 2008 | reverse complement strand
ATGAAAATTCCTTGAGTAGTGTGCTTACAATTGCCTACTTAAGCGCAATGCAATACTATTTTAAGCCAATCCGTGAATTTCCTACAGGACGGGGATTTGCTGACTTTGTATTTATTCCAAAGCCAGAGTACAAAAATGATTATCCGGCATTGCTTGTGGAATTGAAGTGGAACCAGAATGCGCAGACCGCATTAACACAAATTAAGACAAAAAAGTATCCTTCTTCGATACTGAATTACACAGGCGATATTCTTCTTGTTGGAATCAATTATGATAAGAAAAGTAAGGAACACCAGTGCTTGATTGAGAAGTACGAAAAAGATTGATTTTGCCAGAACAGTGCCGAATGAAACAAATTTAAAAGGGCAGGTGTGGATGTTCTCCACAACCTGCCTTTTCGTGAGGGGAATGTATCAGAAACCTGTAAGTCGGAATACCATTAATTCGCTTGCAGAGTCGTCGTCACGGTCCTGTGTCATAAGAACCATCACAGAACCATCCTCTGCAACTTTCATATCTTCAATCCAGGGGTATCTGGTTCCAAACATATCGTAGCAGTCTACTTCGGCAAGGAGAGTTCCGTCCTTTGACCAGAAGTAGAATTCTCGCATATTTCCATCTGCTGCAATATAGCCATTTGCTGTCTCAGCTATTCCCGTGAGACTTCCGAAATAAGCAGGATCCTCGTGCTGGTCACCGCCAAGAAGCAGCTGCTGGTTGCCATCCAGATCATAAACTGCTATTTTCGATGGGGTGTCATCTCCTGCAAGACGTCCGTATACCATAATATGATCATTGCTGATCTCAACCAGGCTGACAAATTTAAAAATACCGGTTCGTGCCTCGTCATCATTCATAGAGGTTAAGATCCAGGGCTCTGTAAGCACGCTTCCGTCCTGGAAGGTTACTTTTTCCGTGTCATAGCCAAGGTAGCTGGTAATGCCCCAGGCACCGGATGGGTGTACAGACAGGTAACCGCTTGTGCCGGTTTCCAATATGGTCTGCCCGTCTTTCATAACGATTCCTTTTCCACCGTTACGGGAAATATAAAGTTTTCCGTCCGTGTCTGTAAAAAGATCCATTCCCTGCTCGTCCATTGTATCAGAAGAAAGAAGATTCAGGGTGCTTCCAGTATATTCATAAGTTTCCAGAGTATTATTCAGCTGATGATACATCCGGTCTCCGGATATTGCAAACTGGTGACGCATGATCTCAAATCCGTTCTGGGAAACACTAAATGGAATATACTCCGGAGTGACGGTATAATCTCCAACAGCTATACTCTGCGGAGCCGGTGTGAATGGAGTTCCATCCCAGGGGTAAGGTGCTTCTACATTGCCGGTGTCCTCTAATTTCAGTTCCAGATTGTTAAAAACATTTCTGACAGAATCATTTTCTTCTCCGGAAATGATAACTTTGTAGGTCACACCGGATGGCTCGTGACGATAAATGTAGTAAATTCTGTCAAAATTGTCTGTGGTTCGTATATAATCCACATCGCCAATGGTTGTTTTTTCAATAGTGCCGTATGCATAGTCATGAAGATCGATATCGGAGGTCTGTAGATATTTGCGGAAAGAGTAGCTTGATTCTTCATTTGCTTTAATGGTGAAATCATTTTGTGAGCTATCCTTGTCTGCACCTTCGAATACGCTGACAGAGCAGGTGTATTCATAATCGCTGATATCATTCGGATCATAGCTCCAGTCATCCGGAAGGTTAAGCTTGAACAGGGTTACGTCAATGGTGTTGTCACTTTCTCCGTGAACGGTAAGAGCGCTACTGGCAGTCAGAAGCACAAGTCCGGTTACAAGAGGTAGTATTTTCCATATTTTTTTTCTCATATTCAGCACCTCTTTTCTATGTGGAATGTTTTGTATTTTTATTTTCCCAGATTTTGGAGACTTTGTCACTGACACAAATGACAGGTAATCCGTAAGGAAAGCGTTATTGCTGGAAAAAATGCGGATATCCGGAAGCGGCAAATGGGAATAAAAGTAATTTGTCCTGCATAGGCTATTGAAAAAAGGATATTTGGCATGATATCAATTGGCCTGTGTATGATCGTAAAAAATGAGGAGGCGGTACTTCGCAGAATCCTCACTCCGATGAGCAAGCTTGTGGACAAAATCTATATTTGTGATACCGGATCGGTGGATAATACGAAGGAGATTGCCAGGGAGTTTACCGATGAAATTTATGATTTTTTGTGGAATGATGATTTCTCAGCTGCCCGCAATTTTATTACGGAAAAAGCAGATACAGATTATTGGATGTGGCTGGATGCAGATGACGTCATTACGCCGGAAAATCAGGAGAAGCTGCTCAGGCTGAAAGAGAGCATGAATTCAGACACGGATGTGGTTATGATGGATTATGCAGTGGGATTTGATGAATGGGAGCATGTCACGTTTTCTTATTACAGAGAGCGTATTATGAAGACTTCCCGGAATTTCAGATGGCAGGGGCGCGTCCACGAAACGGTTGTTCCGGCGGGGAATATTTCATATTCGGATGTGGTGATTGAGCATCGGAAAATAAAGGCTGGAGAGTCTTTTCGCAATCTGCATATATATGAGCAGATGATTGATTCCGGTGAAAAAATGGAACCGAGACATTTCTTTTATTATGGGCGGGAGCTTTTTTATCATAAGCAATATGAGTATGCAATTTTAATTTTAAAAAAATTTCTGGAAGAACCAGATGGCTGGATAGAGAATAAACTGAACAGCTGTCTGGTTCTTTCCTGCTGTTATCAGGCAATGGGAGAGAATGCAGCTGCTTTTGATATACTTTTTTACAGCTTTATGATGGATGTTCCGAGAGCGGAGATCTGTTGTGAGATAGGAAGATTGTTTATGGAAAAAAGGGAGTATGTGACGGCTGCATATTGGTACCAGCAGGCTCTTCTTGCGCCACGGAAAAAGAAAAACGGCGGTTTTTATATTGCAGACAGTCATGATTTTATACCTGCGATACAGATGTGTGTATGTCTGGATAAAGCGGGAAGGCACAGGGAGGCGTTTGAATTTCATAAAAAGGCAAGAGTATTGAAGCCTCTGCATCAGGCAGTTATTGGGAACGAGAAGTATTTCAGGGATGTTTGGGGGATGGAGTGAGAGGGAAAATTCACCTGTATTGTTAGTATTTCATATATTGATAGTGAATATCTAAGCTGTTATGGGAGAATGTGTATGTTTTTTGATCGTCATAATCAGAAAAATTCTTCTGAAAAGGAAGCTTCTGGTGATATTACCTGTACATCCTGTTTTGGAAACAATAATCGCTGCGGCTGCGATTGCGGTTGTCCGGGACAGGGAGCCACAGGACCTCGTGGTGCAACCGGTCCTATGGGACCTGTTGGTCCAAGAGGATGTCCCGGTGTGACTGGTCCTATGGGACCAAGAGGATGCCAGGGAGCAGTAGGCCCTGCAGGTCCTATGGGTCCGCAGGGAGAACCGGGCATGCCAGGTGCTATGGGCCTCGACGGAGCAACAGGTCCAACCGGCCCTGCCGGGGCGACAGGTCCAACCGGTGCTGCCGGAGCAACAGGTCCAACCGGTGCTGCCGGAGCGACAGGTGCAACAGGTCCTGCCGGGGCGACAGGTCCAACAGGTCCTGCCGGGGCAACAGGTGCAACAGGTCCTGTCGGAGCAGACGGCCCGATTGGTCCAACCGGCCCAGCGCCAACTCCGGCAGCGGCAGTAGCAGATGCTACTAGTACAGAGGATGCTGTGACACAGCTAAATACACTTCTGGCAAATCTTCGTGCTGCCGGAATTCTGCAATCCTAGCGCATGTTTGAAAAAGGCTTTCTGCAAGATGTGCGTTATAATTTGTGGGAGATTTCGCCCAGATGAGGGCGCAGTAGCGGCTACGGCAACCGAATTCGGGTGAAATATACCGCAATGAGGGAAAGGGCTGGAAATGGAGCAATCCATTTCCGGTCCTTTCTCTATGCACCCTGCAGCACATATTCCTTACGGAAAAATAAGAGTATGACTTTGAAGATTATCGCCGAAACCATTCGTGACAGGAGAGAAACAGAAAATCATAATCAGCCTGACAAAAGATTAGAAGTACTGTTGCCCACAAAATTATTGAGACTCTAAAGCTTTCATGGTATCATTGTAAAACAGGAAATAGTGATACTGTGAATTACCGAGGACAGGCTTTTTCTGAAAAGAAAGTTGTCAGATGGAAGCTTATTAAACAAAAAGGATGTGAGACCTTTGAAAATAAATTATGAAACTGTCCACTTCAATTATGCAGACAGAATATCCAATCTGACCGCGGAAGCAGTCGGCGTAGTAAAGGGAGAGAAACATTTTCCGGTTTACAGTGGAAATCGGATTTTTAAGCCGTTGAGTAAATCCAAGCCATTTTCTACGCCTTTGTTCGCTTATGCGGAAGTGTTTTGGTCGAATGTGATAAATGAATATTTTGTATCGGCGCCTTTATATCAGCTGGCTTTTTGCCATGGTTATGAAGAAGAGACACAGAAATATTATGATTATGGGACTGTGGTTCCAAGGATTTATAATAAAGATGAGCAGCTTTTGAATCTTCTGGAATTCTTTCGGAAGTATCCGGATAAAAAGGTGGATATAGACCAGTATGAGAATTACTGTATGATGTTTTATGACTATACGGATATTCTAGAGGCTTCCTATTTCCAGAATCACGAAGACATGGCAGAGCAGCTTGCCATGCAGATCCTGGTTTCTGTGCTGAAAGGCGATCAGAATTATCACTATGAGAATATTGCGTTCGTTTGTAATAAAAAAGGAGAAATTCTGAGGCTGGCGCCGATGATCGACCATGAATTCTCCACTTACTTTATGTTTCCGGACAATTCTGCGCAGCATATGTACTGGTACAGTGAGTTGATCCGTTCCATGGAAGGACATGAAGTTCAGGATTATGAATATGACTGTCTGAAGAACCCAAAAGAACGGCAGATGATGGAAAAAAGTGCAGTGTGTCTGCATAAGAATCTTGTGTATATAAAAGAGCATTACCCGGAAGTTACCGGGAAGTTTATAAAGAAACTGAATTGCCTGGAGCATGATCTGGAAGAGAATCCATCTTCCTTCTATCTGCAGGAAAATATTGAATATCCGGGAACTGCCAACTCTTATGCCTACATGTCCGGGAAAGCCAGATACAAGGATCATGATGAGGAAAAGGCAAAGCTTCTGGAAAAGAAATACAGTTCCAGAGAAAAGAAAATAGATTTCCATGTATTGAGTGTTCAGATTGTGCAGGAAATCAAAGGAATTATAAGGCTGTTGAAAGTAATGCTGGAGAAAGAGAACGGCAATTGGGATAAAGTAAAGGAAAAAAATGATGAGGACAAAGCCGAAGCTGGATTTACAGATAGAAAAATAAAAGCATATGACAAGCTGAAACTGACAGATGAGCAGCAGAAAGTTCTTGATGCTCTTAGACAGAACTGTGTGGAAGAGACTCTTTGGTCAGCAATTGCAGCCTTCCAAAACTACCCATTTCGCACAGCCTCTGGTCTCCCATATCAGTACAAGCTGAAAATCGGCAAAGACGGAACCTACAACAAAGAGCTTCTCATCGACCGCCGGGAAAACAGCAAAACCTTATCCTGGAGCAGCATAAAAATGGCATTCCAAAATTGCCGGCAGATATCCGGCATCGTGAAACGTCCCAAGGCATTAGGGGATATTAGAGGTATTTCTTATATTTACCCATTGTTCTGGAAATTTGGACTGATCGAAGTGCCAGAAGAGACTGCGAAGAAGATGTGTGAGGAATGAGATACAAAAGAAAAGCTCTGACAAATGATAATTTTTTTATTAATCATTTTCCAGAGCTTTTAATTATTTAGCAATAAAACAAAATCTATGCCTGCTTATCCCTGCAGTTTCTTACCCTGCTCAAATTTCGGCTCACAGGTCAGCTCCACACCCAGTTTACGGAAGGAGAGGACATCCACAGAAGACAGCATAACAGAAGTATGCGCCTGGCAGCCTTTCAGCTTCGGAAACTGCTCCAGGGCAAGACGTGCTTCAGGATTCGTAGCAGCACTGATAGAAAGGGCAATCATGGTCTCATCCATATGAAGACGAGGATTCTTACTTCCAAGATAATCTGTCTTCAGTTCCTGAATAGGGTGAATAGCATCCGGGGAGATCACATGCTTCTGGTGATCAATTCCGGCAAGCTCCTTCAACACATTCAGAAGAAGGGCGGAGGAAGCACCAAGCAGATCAGAGGTCTTACCTGTGATGATCCTTCCGTCCTCCAGCTCCATGGCAGCAGCCGGAGCACCAGTTTCTTTCTCTCTTTCCAGAGCAGCAGGAACAACCTTGCGGTCCTCCAGTGTGGCATGTGCCTGCTTCAGAAGAAGCTCAATCTTGTAAACCTCCTCCTCTGTGCCGGTACCGGACATAAGCGCATCCATACTCTTGTAATATCTGCGGATGATCTCCTGACGGGAAGCCTCCTGGCAAACCTCATCATCCACAATACAGTTTCCTGCCATATTAACGCCCATATCTGTAGGAGATTTGTATGGGCACTCACCCATGATTTTCTCAAACATAGCCTGTACAACAGGGAAAATCTCTACGTCACGGTTATAGTTGACAGTGGTCTTACCATAAGCTTCCAGATGGAATGGGTCGATCATGTTGACATCATTCAGATCAGCGGTAGCTGCCTCATAAGCCAGGTTTACCGGGTGCTTCAGCGGGATATTCCAGATTGGGAAAGTCTCGAACTTGGCATAGCCTGCGCTGATTCCTCTCTTGTATTCATGATAAAGCTGGGAAAGACAGGTAGCCATTTTTCCGCTTCCAGGTCCAGGCGCTGTGATAACAACCAGCGGGCGGGTGGTTTCGATATAGTCATTTTTGCCGTATCCCTCGTCACTTACGATCAGGGAAGTATTGCTTGGATAACCTGGGATATTATAAAGGACATAAACCTTGATTCCAAGCTTCTCCAGACGCTTCTTGAACGCATCAGCACTGTTCTGTCCGGAGTAACGTGTGATGCAGACGCTTCCTACATAAAGTCCTCTGCTTGTAAATTCGTTCATCAGACGGAGCACGTCCTCATCATATGTGATGCCAAGGTCACCGCGGACCTTATTCTTTTCAATATCAGGTGCACCGATTACGATTACGATCTCTGCCTGGTCGGAAAGCTGCATCAGCATGCGCAGCTTGCTGTCCGGCTCAAATCCTGGAAGAACACGGGAAGCGTGGTAGTCATCAAATAACTTGCCTCCAAATTCCAGATAAAGTTTGTTGTCAAATTTGCTGATTCGTTCACGAATGTGCTCGGACTGCATTTTCAGATATTTGTCATTATCGAACCCAATTTTTTTCATTCTGTCTTTCCTCCCTCTTTCTCTGGGCTGTTCTTTACTATGTTCACAAAACACCTTGCGGAATATTTGCGGCACATAGTAATCTTTTAGTTCCTCATCCATTATGTTGTTTCTTACTGTAAAGTTACAGGTAAAAAGGATACAGCAGATGCGTTCTGCACCTGCCTTAAAAAATATGTTCCTGGACTGTATTAGAAAAATCATTCCTGCAAATTGTACGCACATCCTGCAGAAAGCCTTTTTCAAACACGCTCTAGTATACTACAGTTTGCGCCGTAAAAAAAGTATCTATTTTTTTTCTGATGTGAATTTTTTTGACCTTTTTTTCTCAAAAATTCAGAGGGTTTTCACAATATCCAGGTTGATTTATCTGCGTTTTATCTTTATAATAGAAAAGATAGTAAGGAGGAATGAAATGGATAATAATCTGGATAACAATCAAGGCGGACGCCGCCCTGATAAAGGGGATCCAAGAAGAGATCAGGATCCCAACCGCAATAAGAAAAATCATCAGTCCATTCTGGCTTTTCTGATATGTCTTTTGGTTACTCTGGTGTGTTTCAGCCTGTTTACCAATATGCTGCAGGATAATTCCAGTGAGATTACGTATGATAAGTTTATTGACATGGTGAATAACGATGAAGTGAAATCCGTTACACTTCAGTCCGATAATCTGACTATCGTGCCGAAGAAGCAGGTGAATCCTTATCAGGAGATCAGTTATTACACCAATCTGACAGAAGATGAGACTGCCCTTACCAAACGTCTGGAAGGAACCGGTATTATTTTTAAATCTGAGCCGCCGGATGCTTTCGGAGAATTTATGGCAATGATGCTTAGCGTACTTTTACCGTCTGTGCTTCTGTTTGTGCTTCTTATGTTCTTCATGCGCCGCATGAACAAAGGCGGCGGTGGTATGATGGGCGTTGGGAAAAGCCGCGCCAAGGCGTATGTACAGAAAGAGACCGGAATCACATTTAAGGATGTTGCAGGACAGGATGAAGCCAAGGAATCCTTGCAGGAGGTTGTGGAATTTCTTCACAATCCAGGCAAATACGTGGAAATTGGCGCCAAACTGCCGAAGGGCGCCCTGCTTGTAGGACCTCCAGGTACAGGTAAAACCCTTCTTGCCAAGGCAGTTGCAGGGGAGGCACATGTACCGTTCTTTTCCCTTTCTGGATCAGAATTTGTGGAGATGTTCGTTGGCGTAGGTGCTTCCCGTGTCCGTGACCTTTTTGAGGAAGCCAAGAAGAATGCACCGTGTATCGTATTTATTGATGAGATTGATGCCATTGGAAAGAGCCGTGATTCCCATTACGGCGGAGGCAATGACGAGCGAGAGCAGACTTTGAACCAGCTGCTTGCTGAGATGGATGGTTTTGATACTTCCAAGGGACTTCTGATCCTGGCAGCTACCAACCGTCCGGAGGTACTGGATCCGGCACTCCTTCGTCCGGGACGTTTTGACCGCCGTGTTATCGTTGACCGTCCGGACCTGAAAGGACGTATTGATATCCTGAAGGTTCATGCGAAGAACGTAAGGCTTGACGATACCGTTGATTTCGAGGCAATTGCCCTTGCCACGTCCGGTGCCGTTGGTTCTGATCTTGCAAATATGGTCAATGAGGCCGCCATCCTGGCTGTTAAGAATGGCCGTCACGCAGTTTCCCAGAAGGATCTTCTGGAGTCTGTTGAGGTGGTTCTTGTTGGAAAAGAGAAGAAAGACCGTATTTTAAGTGCCCAGGAGCGCCGTATCGTATCCTATCATGAGGTAGGACATGCACTGGTAAGTGCCCTTCAGAAGGACTCCGAGCCGGTACAGAAGATCACCATTGTGCCTCGTACTATGGGCGCACTTGGTTACGTTATGCAGGTTCCGGAAGAAGAGAAATATCTGAATACCCAGAAAGAACTGGAAGCTATGCTGGTCGGATATCTTGGCGGACGTGCTGCTGAAGAGATCGTTTTTGACAGCGTGACAACTGGTGCTTCCAATGATATTGAGCAGGCCACCAAGGTCGCCCGTGCTATGATCACCCAGTATGGTATGTCCAAGAAGTTTGGTCTGATGGGTCTTGCAACTCAGGAAAATCAGTATCTGAATGGTCGTGCAGTGCTTAATTGCGGTGACAATACAGCTACAGAAGTCGACCATGAGGTTATGGAGCTGCTTCGTGTTTCTTATGAGGAGGCGAAGCGCCTGATCAGCAGCCACAGAAAGGCTTTGGACAAGATCGCTGCTTATCTGATCCGCAAGGAGACCATTACCGGTAAGGAATTTATGATCATTTTCCGCGCAGTGGAGAAGGGAATGGAAGTTTCGGATGTGTTGGATGCAGAAGGACTGAAGGCGCTGGATGAGGCTGTGAAAGCAGAGGATAAGACGGATGAGGCAAATGTGGACACAGAGACAGCGGAATCCACAGTTCAGGCTCCAGCTGAAATGCCGGCTGAAAGTTCCGGGGACTCAGAAGACCACTGAATTTAAGGAAAATTAATCTAAGAGGAATTAATCTAAGAGGAATCTGCTATTGCCGTTCCTGCAATTGGACGATACAGATAATATAGGATAAAACATCAGAACCGGGAGACATGTTTTCCCGGTTCTTTTCAACAAAGGAGAGTTTTTATGTTCCTGATTGAAGAAGAGTTAAAAAAGCTGCCCGGTAAGCCTGGCGTTTACATTATGCATGGGGAAAACGATGAGATCATTTATGTGGGAAAGGCTGTCAGTCTGAAGAACCGTGTCCGCCAGTATTTCCAGAGCAGCCGCAATAAAGGCGCAAAGATTGAGCAGATGGTCACTCACATTACCAGATTTGAGTATATTGTCACCGATTCTGAATTGGAGGCGCTGGTACTGGAGTGCAACCTGATCAAGGAGCATCGCCCGAAATACAACACCATGTTGAAGGATGATAAGACATATCCATTCATTAAAGTAACGGTAAACGAGCCCTATCCCAGAGTCCTTTTTTCCCGCACCATGAAAAAGGACAAGGCGAAATATTTCGGCCCCTATACCAGCTCCACAGCTGTGAAAGACGTGATCGAGCTGGTCCGCAAGATTTATATGGTACGCTCCTGCAACCGTAATCTGCCCCGTGACTGCGGCAAAGACCGTCCATGTCTGTATTATCATATGAAGCAGTGCACGGCTCCCTGCCAGGGAAATGTAAGTGAGGAAGCGTATAAGCAGAACATTGGACAGGTACTTCATTTTCTCAATGGAAATTTCCAGGAGACCATCGATCAGCTGACGGAGAAAATGATGGCAGCTTCAGAGGATATGCGTTTTGAGGATGCTGCAGGATATCGTGATTTAATTAACAGTATCAGACGGATCGGAGAACGACAGAAGATTACTACCTATGGGGAAGAGGACAGGGATATTATTGCAGTTGCCATGGATGAAAGTGAAGATCTCCGGGAGCAGGATGCAGTTGTGCAGGTGTTTTTTATGCGTGGCGGTAGGCTGATCGGCAGAGATCACTTTTTTCTCCGTGTGGCAAGAGGCGATACCAAAGCACAGGTTTTGTCAAGCTTTCTGAAGCAGTTTTATGCAGGAACGCCTTTTATTCCGGCGGAAATCATGATGCAGACAGAGATAGAAGATGGGGAAATTATTGAAGACTGGTTGTCTGCAAGGCGTAAACAGCGGGTTCACATCCGTGTACCGAAAAAGGGAACAAAGGAGAAACTGGTGGAGCTTGCCAAGGAAAACGCCTGGATGGTTCTTTCCAAAGACAGAGAACGGATCAAGCGCGAAGAAGGGCGTACGATCGGGGCTGTGAAGGAGATTGAGGACTGGCTGGGGCTTAAGGATATTGTGCGTATGGAGGCTTACGATATTTCCAATATCAGTGGATTTGAGTCCGTTGGCTCCATGGTAGTTTACGAAAAGGGCAAGCCGAAGCGCAGCGATTACCGCAAATTCAAGATCAAATGGGTGCAGGGACCAAATGATTATGCCAGCATGGAAGAGGTGCTTACAAGGCGCTTTACCCATGAATCCAAGGGTGAATACGACAGCTTTTCCATTCTTCCGGATCTGATCCTTATGGATGGCGGACGTGGCCAGGTAAACATTGCACGGAAGGTTCTTGGAGAGCTTGGAATTGATATTCCGGTATGTGGTATGGTAAAGGATGACAACCACCGTACCAGAGGGGTGTATTTCAATAATGTTGAAATTCCCATTGATACTTCAGGTGAGGGTTTCCATCTGGTAACCAGGATCCAGGATGAGGCTCACCGTTTTGCCATTGAGTATCACCGCTCCCTTAGAAGCAAAGAACAGGTACATTCCGTTCTGGATGATATTCCGGGAATTGGCGAGACCAGGCGAAAGGCTC
>ULYF01049431.1_pt1 | contig 11901 bp, 10 predicted proteins | sample 1961941 | NCBI WGS metagenome assembly ULYF01 (sample SAMEA4835857, study PRJEB28245) | human gut metagenome | biome: gut microbiome; material: fecal sample | place: Denmark | collected 2008 | reverse complement strand
CGTCCTGGCACAGGGGATGTATTTTCTTCTGTTGTGGCAGGTGTATGCGTCAGGGGCGGAAGCCTGACAGAAGGGGTTGCTCTTGCAGCAGACTTTGTAAAGGATTGTATCCGCCGTTCCGAGGAACTTCAGATCCCTGTTGAAAATGGAGTCTGTTTTGAAGAACTGATGGGGCAGCTGGTGCGTTATAAGGGAAAATAGAGCTTTTCAATGCTTTTAAACGTAAAAAAGGTCTTTTCAATCGTGACAAAATGTTATATACTCAATAACAGTTGGCGAAGAATGGAATATATTCCATATAAACGATCGCTATATAATAAGGAAATGAAGATCCAGGAGGAGCATCATGTTAGATTTAAAGTTTGTCAGAGAAAATCCAGACATCGTAAAGCAGAACATTAAGAATAAATTCCAGGACAGCAAGCTGCCGCTGGTAGATGAGGTTATTGCATTAGATGCAGAGAACCGCACCACCCAGAAGGAAGCAGATGATTTAAGAGCAAGCAGAAACAAATTGTCCAAGCAGATCGGTGCTCTTATGGGACAGGGCAAGAAGGAAGAAGCAGAAGAAGTTAAGAAGCAGGTTAGCGCTAACTCTGCAAGACTGACTGAATTAGAAGCAAAAGAAGCAGAACTTTCCGAGAAGATCTTAAAGATCATGATGACCATTCCTAACATCATTGATCCAAGCGTACCGATCGGTAAAGATGACAGCCAGAACGTAGAAATTGAGCGTTTCGGTGAGCCTGTAGTACCTGATTTTGAGATCCCATATCATACAGATATTATGGAAAGCTTCAACGGTATCGACTTAGATGCAGCAAGAAGAGTAGCAGGAAACGGTTTCTACTACTTAATGGGCGATATCGCAAGACTGCACTCCGCAGTGATCGCATATGCAAGAGATTTCATGATCAACCGTGGATTTACTTACTGCGTACCTCCTTTCATGATCCGCAGCAACGTAGTAATCGGCGTTATGAGCTTTGCTGAAATGGACGCTATGATGTACAAGATCGAAGGAGAGGACCTGTATCTGATCGGTACCAGCGAGCACTCCATGATCGGTAAGTTTATCGATACCATTACTCCGGAAACACAGCTGCCTCTGACACTGACCAGCTATTCTCCATGCTTCCGTAAGGAGAAAGGTGCTCACGGAATTGAGGAAAGAGGTGTATACCGTATCCATCAGTTTGAGAAGCAGGAAATGATCGTTGTCTGCAAGCCGGAAGAAAGCCCAATGTGGTATGACAAGCTGTGGCAGAACACGGTAGATCTGTTCCGTTCCATGGATATCCCGGTAAGAACCTTAGAGTGCTGCTCCGGTGACTTAGCTGACTTAAAGGTTAAGTCCTGCGACGTAGAAGCGTGGTCTCCAAGACAGAAGAAGTATTTTGAAGTAGGTAGCTGCTCCAACTTAGGTGATGCTCAGGCACGCCGCTTAAAGATCCGTGTTCAGGGTGAAGATGGTTCCAAGTATTTGGCTCATACCTTAAACAACACCGTAGTTGCTCCTCCACGTATGCTGATCGCATTCTTAGAGAACAACCTGCAGGCTGACGGTTCTGTACGTATCCCAGAGGTATTAAGACCTTACATGGGCGGTATGGAAGCTATGGTTCCAAAGAAGAATAAATAATAAGATGACATTACAAGTATATCCCCTGCATTTACAGGGGATATACTTATAAATACAGAAAGGTGTATGTTCAATGATCAAGTTTAATCACTTTAATTTTAATGTATTGGATCTTAATAAGAGCCTTGCTTTTTATAAAGAAGCATTAGGGTTAGAACCGGTAAGGGAAAAGGACGCTTCTGACGGCTCTTTTAAGCTGGTTTACTTAGGAGATGGAGTTTCCGACTTTACACTGGAACTGACCTGGTTAAAAGACCGTACAGAGCCTTATAACCTGGGTGAATGCGAGTTCCACCTGGCTTTTCATGTAGATGACTACGAAGGCATCCACAAAAAGCATGAAGAAATGGGCTGCATCTGCTACGAAAACCCGGCTATGGGCATTTATTTCATCACAGACCCGGACGGATACTGGATCGAGATCGTGCCAGAGCATAAATAAGGAAATGAAATAAGAGAGAAGATATGTAAAAAAGACCAGACGTTTTATCCTGATAAAAGGGATAAATGTGTCTGGTCCTTTTTGTATAATAAAACAGAGTCACGCGCGTCAACGGCTGAGTGACATAAAAAATCCCCCACCGACAGGTGGGGGCAACTATATACCTTATTTGAAATCGCTGTACTTTTCTTCACAGTACTGGCAGCGGTATGTCTCTGTCTTCTCATCGCTGAGATAGAAGATATGAGGCAGTTCCTGCTCAATAGAGGTAATGCAACGAGGATTTTTGCAGTGGATCACATTGGTGATCTTCTTAGGAAGCTTTAATGCTTTCTTTTCTGCAATGTGGTCATCCTTGATGATATTAACAGTGATAGTATGATCAATGTATCCTAAGATATCCAGATCAACCTTATCCAGTCCGCCTTCGATCTTGATGATGTCCTTTCGGCCCATTTTATTGCTTCGTGCATTCTTGATGATAGCTACCTGACAGTCTAATTTGTCAAGACCTAAGTGGTAGTAGATATCAAGGCTCTTTCCAGCCTCAATATGGTCAAGTACGATTCCTTCTTTTAATCCGCTGATATTTAACATGGCTTTTCTACCTCCAGTAATGTCATGATCAGAGCCATACGAACGTATACGCCGTACTGTGCCTGTCTGAAGTAAGCAGCTCTCGGGTCGTCATCTACTTCTACAGAGATCTCGTTTACTCTTGGAAGTGGATGGAGAACAAACATATCATCCTTTGCCATTGCCATTCTCTTCTTATCTAAGATATAGCAGTCTTTTAAGCGGATGTAATCTTCTTCGTTGAAGAAACGCTCTTTCTGTACACGGGTCATGTACAGGATATCCAGAGTACCGATGGAATCATCCAGGCTTCCGATCTCTTCAAATGGAATGTTGTTAGCGATCAGAACGTCCTCACGGATGCTGTCAGGGATACGAAGTTCAGGCGGGGAGATGAGAACAAATTTTACACCCGGATAACGTACCATAGCGTTGATCAGGGAGTGAACAGTACGGCCAAACTTTAAGTCGCCGCACAGGCCAATGGTTAAGTTGTCCAGACGACCCTTTAAGGAACGGATGGTCATAAGGTCGGTCAGAGTCTGTGTTGGATGCTGATGTCCGCCGTCACCTGCGTTGATAACAGGAATACGTGCCTTCTGTGCAGCTACATAAGCAGCACCTTCTTTTGGATGACGCATAGCGCAGATATCTGCATAGCAGGAAATCATGCGAATGGTATCAGCAACGCTTTCGCCCTTTGATGCAGAACTGGAATTAGCAGATGAAAAACCTAAAACATTACCGCCAAGGTTTAACATAGCAGCTTCAAAGCTTAAACGTGTACGGGTACTTGGCTCATAGAATAAAGTAGCCAGTTTCTTGCCGTCGCAGACATGGGCATATTTTGGAAGGTTGCTTTCAATGTCCCTTGCCAGCGCCAGAAGATCATCAATCTCCTCCACAGAGAAGTCTAAGGGATTCAATAAGTGTCTCATGTGATTCTCCTTTGCCTTTTATATTCAATTACATGATTTTGGGAAATACTTCAGCACTGAACCAGTGCGACAGCTGATCTTAGCCAGAATGGCACTGATTTTGTGCCTCGACATATTCTTACACAAAACTCCTAGGAAGTCAAGCACAATTATGGAAAAATGTAAAATTTTATGAAATTGTCCCTGCGCATATGGTGCAGTACCCGGGCAATTACAGAGTAAGAAATATTTAAGGAACTTTCAAGGAAAAACAGAGAGCCTGAACAGGGATACTATGGTATAATGTGATGAGCAAAGGAGAAAAACAAGCGGCTGCGAAGGTTCCGCCTGCTGCCGCAGAAAGGAGTCTTTTCTTTCGTGAACACAGAACCCCCAAAAGAGCCGTCTGCGGTCATCCGCGTAAAAGACCTCTATAAGATATACCGCGTAGGCGAAACCAAAGTCCGGGCATTAAACGGAGTCAGTTTTGAGATCCCAAAAGGTGAATTTGTAGCTATCGTAGGAACCTCAGGTTCCGGTAAATCTACCCTTTTAAATATGCTTGCAGGACTGGAAAAGCCCACCAAAGGTGAGATCCTTATTGGAAATGTACATATAGAAAAATTGACAGAGAAACAGCTGGTAGCTTTCAGGCGGGAGAAGGTAGGTTTTATCTTTCAGTCCTACAACCTTTTAAATACCATGAATGCCATAGAAAATGTGGCACTTCCCCTGGCATTTCGAGGTGTCCCAAAGAAAGAACGGCTGAAAAAAGCAAGAGAGTACATGGAATTAGTAGGAGTAGACAAACAGGAAAAGCATATGCCAAACCAGATGTCCGGTGGACAGCAGCAGAGAGTGGGGATTGCCAGAGCCTTAGTGGTAAAGCCTCAGATCATCTTTGCGGACGAGCCTACAGGAAACCTGGACTCAAAAACAACCATGGAAGTATTGCAGTTGATGCAAAAAATTGTAAGGGAGCAAAATCAGACCCTTGTTATGGTCACACATGACAATAACCTGGCTTCCTATGCGGACCGCCGGATACGGATCGTAGACGGCAAGATCGTAAATATAGAAGTGGGTCAGAGGAGAGAGTGAGAATGAGAAACAGTGTATGGAAAAAAATGGCGCTTTTAGCCTTTATATGGGTATTTGCTGCCGCCAGCTGCCTGAGTGCCTATGCCGGTGATTTTAAGCTGGGGTATAACACCAATGCCAGCAGCAATGATTACATATTCACCACAAAGGCACCAAAGGGAAATATTGGTAAATCCATGAGCATCCCTTTCCGCATCCGTGCTACAGATGAGGATATGAACAACCTGCGTGTCAGTCTTCTTGAGACCAGTGATTTCCAGCAGATCGAAAGCAGCGGAGAAAATGATTATACCATTGACTATTATCCGTTTGAGATCATGGAGACTACATTTACTGCCAAACATGTGGGAAATATTAAGGCAGGAAATGTAAAAAGTGTTTCCCTTTCTGCCAGAGTACGCCGTGACGCAGGACAGGGCTATTACAGCATTCCCATCCAGTTGGAGTGGGATGGCGGTTCCGATGTAGATTACATTAATATCTGGATCTCCACCAGTGCTTCTTCCTCAGCAGATGATGAAGAAGACAAAAAAGAGGGAAATTATTTTGTAGTAGGCGAAAACCAGTCTACTCCAAGAGGTGTTTATCCCAATGTCCTTGATTTTGATGTAAATTTCCGCAACAAGCGTGAAACTACCGCCCAGGATATCACTATATCCATGGGCTTATCGGAAGATAATACCAAGTTCCCCTTTGAGATCAACGATGGCAACTATGACCGCACCTACGACCGGATCCAGCCGGGAGAAAGCGTTTCTGCCCACTACAGCATGGCTATCCGAAAAGACTCTTATACCGGGTATTATCCTATTAAATTTACCATTACTTTCCGCTTAAGTTCTGAAGGTGATCTTCACACAGAAGAAAATACATTTTTCGTCCATGTGGTATCCAAGGACAAAGAAGATGATCTCCGTGACTTTGATGCCAATGACCGTACCAAAGCCCGTGTGATCGTAGACAGCTACCGCACAGAACCGGCGGATGTGTATGCAGGAGAAGAATTCGACCTTATTTTAAGCATGAAAAATGCCTCCTCTGCAGTACCTGCCAGCAATATTTTATTTAATCTGGAGTCAGAAAAGGTTTCTGACAGCGCTGTATTTACCACAGAAAGCGGAACTGCTTCCAAAGTAGTCAATTCCCTGGCACCAGGAGAAAGTACAGAGGTCCGGGCCCGTTTTACAGCCAAAGCAGGTGTTGACCAGCGTTCCTATGGCATTACAGTAAAAGAAAAATATGACAGCCCGGAATTTAAGAACGCAGAAGAGAGCATTATCGTGGATATCCCGGTAAAGCAGTATGCAAGACTGAGCACCAGCAATATGGATGTAATGCCTGACTCCATGACCGTAGGTTCTGAGTCCAATGTTATGTTCGGCATTAACAATACAGGAAAAGTAGTCCTTTATAATGTGACTGTCAATTTTGAAGCTGACTCTATTAAACCGACCGACTATTATGTAGGAAATATCAAACCAGGTGAAACAGGAAATGTAGATACCATGCTTTCCGGTATCGCCGCAACGGCAGATGATGGTACAGTCCATGTGATCATCAACTATGAAGATGAAAATGGACAGCCTGCAGAGCCGGTGGAAAAAGAGCTGACTCTTCTGGTAGAGGAAGAGGTCCAGGAAGACTGGAATATGGATGTGCCGGAAGATATGGATGTTTCCGGACAGCCTGCTTCCGGGGCAAACAATAAGCTTCTTTTAGCGGGAGGCGGCGTGGCTTTTGTGGCTGTCATTGCAGCAATCGTATTTGCAGTGAAGTTCATCAAAAAGCGCAAAGAAGCAAAACAGCAAAAGGATGATGAAAATGAGATTTCCTGATCTTCTGATGATGAGCGTCAATAACCTGCGCAGACGAAAATTAAGGACATTTCTTACAGTTTTAGGTGTTATTATAGGAACGGCTTCGATCGTAGTCATGGTTTCCCTGGGAATTGGTTTAAATGAGATGACCATGGAACAGATCGCTTCCTGGGGCAGTCTGACTACCGTAGAGGTGTATGCAAATGATAATGGAAACTCAGTAAGGATCCTGGGAGGTTCCGGCTCTTCATCCTCATCTAAAAGCAGTGAGCCATCTTATATTACAGATGATGTGATCGATGAGTTTTCCAGGATCCCCTATGTAACAGGTGTATCTCCGGTCCTGGAAATGAATGTGCTGATGCGCCAGGGGGCTTATGAGGCTCAGTATATCAGCCTTACCGGTGTCAGCCAGTCCTATTTAAAGCAGCTGAATTTAGGAGAAGGCCGTATCCCGGCACCCGGTGAAATGGGAATGGTCTTTGGAAATGGTGTTCTCCAGCGTTTTACCAACGCGAAAACAGGAAAAGGCTACTGGGATACGGGAGAACTGCCGGATGTGGATCTTATGGGAAAACCGATCTTTGTGGTTTTTGATATGGATGCTTATTATCAAAGCCAGGGAGGCGGCACGGGAGATGATGGAAACAGCGTGAAACCGCCGAAGAAATATATGATCCCAGTAACAGGACTGATCGCAGGCGGCATCGATGACTGGAATAATTATTCTTGGTCTGTATATACAGATATTGACGGCTTAAAAGAACAGCTGAAAAAGGCTTTTAAAAAGGGAACCGTGATCCCGGGACAGCCTACGAATAAAAAAGGAAAGCCATTAAATTATATTGTATACAACAGTGCAGAAGTCTTTGTAGATGATATGGAACATGTGGCCCAGGTGCAGAAGATCCTGGCAGATAAGGGCTATCAGGTCAACAGCCAGATGGACTGGCTGGAAAGCTCCAGACAGCAGTCCAATATGGTACAGGCAGTTCTTGGGGGCATTGGGGCTGTGTCTCTGTTTGTAGCAGCTATCGGTATTGCAAACACCATGATGATGTCCATTTATGAGAGGACCAAAGAGATCGGTGTTATGAAGGTTTTAGGCTGTGATATGGGAAATATCCGCAGTATGTTTTTGATCGAGTCCGGTTTCATCGGTTTTATGGGCGGCGTGCTGGGAGCACTGTTAAGCTATGGTGTGTCCATTATCGTCAATCGTTTTGTAAGCATGTCTGATATGATGGGGATGAGCGGAAATTTATCCAGGATCCCTTTATGGCTGGCATTTGCAGCTATAGGCTTTGCTATTTTTGTGGGAATGGCAGCCGGTTTCATGCCTGCTATGCGTGCTATGAAATTAAGCCCCTTAGCTGCGATCCGCAATGAATAAATTATAAGAAAAACTAATAAGTAAAACTTCTAAAAAGCACTTGCATTATTAGTAAAAACCATATATATTAAAAACAGTTAGAAAGCACAGCGTGTGACTGGCGGAAAGTGGATCAACCACAGGGAGCACGCAGGAAGTGAGAGCCGTCCGCCTGGGCACGAAATAGGTTATTCGTGTGCAGGTGGGCGGTTTTTTGAATGCTATAGCTGATCTGTTTCCTGCTTTGGCGGGAATACATACACCTTACACCTTATAGAAATCAGGAGGATCATACCATGTATATGAAAAATCTGGAACAGGAATTAAAAGAGAATGCATACCCGGGCCGTGGAATTGTCATTGGCGAAAGCAGGGACGGCAAGACAGCAGTTACCGCTTATTTTATCATGGGACGCAGCTCCAACAGCCGCAACCGTGTATTTGTAGAAGATGGAAACGGGATCCGCACCCAGGCATTTGATCCTGCAAAGTTAGAGGATCCAAGCCTGATCATCTACGCTCCGGTGCGTGTACTGGGAAATAAGACCATTGTTACAAACGGTGACCAGACGGATACCATTTATGAGGGAATGGATCATCAGCTTACCTTTGAGCAGTCCCTGCGCAGCCGTGAATTTGAACCGGATGCACCAAACTACACACCACGTATTTCCGGCGTTCTCCATGTGGAAAATCAGAAATACAGCTATGCCATGTCCATTTTAAAGAGCAACCAGGGAAATCCTGACTCCTGCCTGCGTTTTACCTTCGCATATGAGAATCCGGTTCCTGGAATGGGCCATTTCATCCATACTTATATGCACGACGGCAATCCCCTTCCAAGTTTTGAAGGTGAGCCAAAGCCTGTAGAGATCGAGGGCAATATTGATGAATTTACAGATAAGGTATGGAACAGTTTAAACGAGGACAATAAGGTATCTCTGTTTGTCCGTTTTATTGATATTGAAACCGGAAAATGGGAGTCCCGTATTGTAAACAAGAATAAGTAAAGCTCAATACAGATCAGTAGATTTAGAAAGAACCTGCAAAAAAGACTTTGAAAATACATTTGGTATAAAAAGGAGAATTTCACATGAAAGAACTGGAATTAAAATACGGATGCAATCCAAATCAGAAACCTGCAAAGATCTTCATGAATGACAATAAAGCCCTGCCAGTCACCGTTTTAAGCGGCCGCCCAGGCTATATCAACTTCTTAGACGCATTAAACGGCTGGCAGCTGGTAAAAGAATTAAAAGAAGTAACCGGACTTCCGGCAGCAACTTCTTTTAAACATGTATCACCTGCAGGTGCAGCAGTAGGTCTGCCACTTGACGATGTTTTACGCAAGATCTACTGGGTAGACGATCAGGGAGAACTTTCCCCGCTGGCAAGTGCCTATGCAAGAGCCAGAGGAGCAGACCGTATGTCTTCTTTTGGAGATTTTATCTCATTATCGGATGTGTGTGACGTTGCTACTGCAAAGCTGATCAAGCGTGAGGTTTCCGATGGCGTGATCGCTCCCGGATATGAACCGGAAGCACTGGAGATCTTAAAATCCAAGAAGAATGGCAACTACAATGTGATCCAGATCGATCCTGACTATGTACCGGAAGAATTAGAGCGTAAGCAGGTATTTGGTGTTGTATTTGAGCAGGGCCATAATAATTTAAAGATCGACAAAGAAATGCTTAAAAATATTGTTACAGAAAATAAGGATCTGACCGAAGAAGCAGCTATGGATCTGGTAATTTCCCTGATCACTTTAAAATACACCCAGTCCAACTCCGTATGCTTTGTAAAGGGCGGACAGGCTATTGGTATCGGTGCAGGACAGCAGTCCAGAGTACATTGTACCAGACTGGCAGGCAGCAAGGCAGATAACTGGTATTTACGTCAGAACCCAAAGGTATTAAACCTGCCATTTATTGACGGCATCCGCAGAGCAGACCGTGACAATGCCATTGACTTATACATTGGTGAAGATTATATGGATGTTCTGGCTGACGGAAGATGGGAGAAGATCTTTAAGGAAAAACCGGAAGTATTTACAAGAGAAGAAAAGAGAGCATGGTTAGACGGTCTTACAGACGTAGCTTTAGGTTCTGATGCCTTCTTCCCATTTGGAGATAACATTGACAGAGCACATAAAAGCGGTGTAAAATATGTGGCACAGCCAGGCGGCTCTGTAAGAGATGATCAGGTTATTGATACCTGCAACCAGTACGGCATGGTAATGGCATTTACCGGTATCCGTCTGTTCCATCACTAGAAACTGCTTTGATCAGGATGATCAGAAACTGACCACAGGCAGAAATACCCCTGGCTGAGATCAAGGGGGACGAATACTTATGATGAAAGATCTTACCAGAGAGCATCCGGATAAAATTTTATGGCGCTTTCTGCTGCCTATGTTAGTCAGCGTAATGTTTCAGCAGATCTATAATATTGCGGACAGCTGTATTGCCGGCCGCTTTGCAGGAGAGGACGCCCTGGCTGCAGTCGGGGCGTCTTATCCCATTACAGTTATATTTATGGCGTTTGCCGTAGGGACCAACCTGGGAGCCTCTGTTGTGGTTTCCAGGCTTTTTGGCGCTAAGGATATGGCAAGGATGAAATCCGCGGTAAGTACGGCTTTTGTTGCCTGCGCTTTTATGAGCTTTTTCCTCACACTCATCGGCTATTTCTTCTGCGGCAGTATGATGAGGGCTGTCCACACACCGGAAAATATCTTTGCAGACGGACAGTTATACTTAAAGATTTATGTTTACGGCATCACATTTTTACTTCTGTATAATGTATGTACCGGTATTTTCACAGCATTGGGAGACTCAAAAACACCCCTGTATTTCCTGATCGGTTCATCTGTGGGAAATATCATCCTGGATTATTATTTTGTAGCCTGTGTAGGACTGGGGGTAGCAGGTGTTGCCTGGGCTACTTTTATTGCCCAGGGTATTTCTGCTATTTTAGCACTTACATTTCTGGCAATGCGCCTGAAAAAGATAAACTGTGAGGGAACTTTTCAGTGGCTGGACCTTGTACTGTTAGCCCAGATCGCTGCCATTGCCATTCCAAGCATTATGCAGCAAAGCGTTTTATCCATTGGAAATATGTTTGTCCAGGAGATCGTAAACCGCTATGGTTCCGCGGTGATCGCAGGTTATTCCGGTGCTATCAAGTTAAATACTTTTGCTATCAATTCATTTATGGCTCTTGGAAGCTGTCTTTCCAGCTATACGGCCCAGAACCTGGGAGCAGGAAAGAAAGAACGGCTGCCTTTGGGATTTCGTACCGGTATCCGTTTATCAGTAATTGCTTCCCTTCCTTTTATAGTCCTTTATTTCTTTGCCAGCAGACAGATGATGGGGCTGTTTTTAAATGACTCCAGTATCGATGCCATCAATGCAGGACAGAAATTTTTACATATTGTAAGTCCTATGTATTTTATGATATCTATTAAGTTAATGACAGACGGCATTATCCGCGGGGCAGGGGCCATGCATTATTTTGTAATGGCTACAGTACCGGATCTGATCCTGCGTATCCTGGTAGCATTGCTTTTGACACAGTATTTTGGAAGTACAGGCATCTGGATGGCATGGCCTTTTGGATGGATCGCAGCAACGGTCCTGACGATCATTTTCTACAGACGCATTATCACAGGCAAGTATGTGATACGCCTGTAGCAGCTTTGCCATATAGTACCCGGTTGTAACAGGATTGGACAGATCCGTTCAGATTGATTCTTGAAAGTGGTTACAAACTGTGTTAAAATTTTTAATAGTATGCAAAAAAGTATGCGAGAAATGATATCCCAGATAAGTGGCGATACAGGAAGAGAAGGATAGACGCCGGTGGCAGAAGAGACAAGAAATTCAGAGAATACAACTGCAGAGAGTACAACCACAAAAGAAGAAACCGTAAAAAAAGAAAATATCATCTGGAAACTATGTAAATATATGATAAAAGGCACAGGCTATCTGTGTCTTTTTCTTGTTCCCTGTTTATCTTATTATCTATTTGAGTATGTA
>ULYF01012119.1_pt1 | contig 12265 bp, 9 predicted proteins | sample 1961941 | NCBI WGS metagenome assembly ULYF01 (sample SAMEA4835857, study PRJEB28245) | human gut metagenome | biome: gut microbiome; material: fecal sample | place: Denmark | collected 2008 | reverse complement strand
GGGACGATCTCGCGCCACTGCTCCACCTGAAGCTGCATACCATACTTGCCCTGCTTCCATTCACCATCCAGTTCCAGCTCCACCGCATCCGTACGGGGCAGTTCATAACCGGTCGCCACAAAACGGATCAGATGGTCTCTGTACCGCCGGGTAGAACGGGCCTCCTGCGGCACCTCTTTGTCGGCAGTCTTCACACTAATAATGCAGAACCGATTTGCCGGGTTGTGATAAATCGTCCCGTCATAAGTTCCTCTGTGGATCACTTCTTTTTCCCTCCTTTAAGCCGCCTTGGTATCAGCTTTCACACTGAACCGGCGAAACTCCGAAATTGTGACATACTGCTCGTAGATATCAGGATGTTCCAGTTTCAGCCGGATCAGATTGTCCTTGTCGATGTTAGGCTTCCGCACCGGATTGTAGGTGACCGTATAATTTACGCCATCCTGCTGGCAAATAGCTTTGCAGCTCTTGCCCATTTCGGCAATCAGTGCTCCCTTCAGTCGCTGCATATCCGCATCGATTTCCTTGCTGTCCTTTTCAGCACGTTTCTTTTCTTCTTGAAGCTGGAGATACCGCATCAGCTTGGCAGTCAGAGAATAATCAAAGGTCACCACAGGGGCGTCCTTATCCGCAGGACCCGTATGCCGGCGCACGCTTTCAATTACAAGATCGCCATCCTCGGTATAGGGCGGCGGTGTTTTGGCAAGGACGTGGTTCTCCCAGAAATGCTGTTCCAGAAAAATCATCTCATCCTCATAAGCTTCGTCACGGCGAATCTCACGAATGATGGTTTCTTCCTCGTTGTTGCCATACAGGCAGCAGAAGAAGCAGCGATCCACATCCATGACCGCCATATAATGCCGCCCCTGGGTTTCGTAGTAGACCGGAACAGTTTCTTCCCCATCCAGCCACCAGTGATCCTTAGCATTGTAGTTTGTGGTTTTGATTTCCAAAATTGCGGTCGTGCCATCCGGAAGTTCTACAAAGTAGTCCACATCAGCCAGCATCCAGGGATACTTGGGGTGCTGGAACATCTTCTTGACCTGATAAATCTTGTAGCCGGTCCGATGCTGAAAAATTTTTGCCACCAGCGGCTCCAGCAGATGCCCCATTTCCAGAGCAACCCAGTTGTTTTCGTTGTCCTCAACCGCTGCAATATTCAGCTTGTCGTAGTAGAGGTCACGGGCCGTCCGCCAGGGCGATATCCCCAGCAACGCAGCCACATCACTGCCGCCAATTCCTTTTCGCCGATAAGCGAGCCATTCCTTTTCGGATAAGCCTGCGGTCTCGACCAATACCTGCGGTTGATGTGTTTCTTTCAATGCCGCACAGCTATCCGGCATACTCAGCACCCCCTCCTCGTCGGGCGAGGAACGACGTGCGCCTTCATCACCGGGCACCGTCTCTTGATAGGCTGCTGCTGTCTCTTGGACTGCCTCCAGCTCTCGTTCAATTTCTTCTCTTTCACCATGATTTCATGGTTCGACATTTTCGTGTTCATCTGTATACCTGCCTTTCTTATTTTTGATATATCCTCAAAGCCGTTTCCGGCGTTTGGGCAAAAAAATAAGCGAGGCTGACTGCGGCATACGCCTGATGTCCACAGTAACCTGTGAACCAAAGTCATCCTCGCAAATAGGGAATGGATACTCCCTGAAAATAGAAAAAGCCAGTAATATACCGTCCCATACGGGCGCAGTAATACTACTGGCACAAGTACAATCTTAACTGCGTGTGCAATGCGGGCTTTCGGCCTGCGGTACAGAACATCGGTCTGTATCCCATACGGGAAGCGCACAAAAATCAATTACAAAGCAAGTTTAGCACAATATATAGTGTTAGTCAAGCATCGTAATCTACATATAGCGTTTCAATTATTTCTTCGTAGCTGTTTGAGCATAAAAAAACGGGAATCTGCAGAATTCAACCCGTTCCGTCCCTATATATAAGGCGTATAGACATGGCGTGTGGTTCCACTGCCTGTCTGTACGCCTTTTGTACCTTGACAGCCCCTATAAACCTTTTCCATTGGAGTTATACAGGCGCTGCGGACAGTGTGCTTCTGCGCGCCCACAGCTTAATTGCCGCATAGCGGCTGCCTGAAAATACGCGGCGGAAAAGCCCGGCGCAGGAAATGGCCTTTGGAAGAGTCCTGATACTTCCCGATGAATTTTAATGACTTCATTGTTTTTGTTGAAAACCTTTCCCTACAAACAGTAGAGGATATATGTAATTGCAAATAAAGGAGGGCAATTATGGAGAAAAGAAAACCCAATGACCTTTCGCCTGAGCAGTGCTTGGCGGTAGATACGGAATCGCTCTGCAAACTGCTCGACTGCGGGCGGCACACCGCCGTTCAGATTGGCGACCTTGCCCATGCTCGCATCACCATGAATTCTCGTGTCCTTTGGAGCGTTCAGCGCGTAAAGGAATATCTTTACGAGATCTCATGCTGACAGAATCCTGCCCACCAGGGGCGCAACAGTACACCAACCATCGGGAGGTATCAATCTATGCCAAAAATCAGAAAAGACAACAAAGGCCGCAATCTGCGGCCAGGTGAAACCCAGCGATCAGACGGCAGCTATATGTTTGTCTACAAGCTGGGAAAAAAGAAAAAGTACATTTATGATTCCGACTTAGCTGCTCTTCGTGTAAAAGAAAAACAGCTCACGAAAGATGCCGATGACGGCATTCGTACCCAAGAGGCCATGAAAATCACCCTAAATGATATGTTCAAAGTTCTCATGGATACGAAACTCCAGTTGAAGGCTTCCACGCGAGCTAATTACGAATACCTTTGGAGCAACTATGTTAAAGACGAGCCGTTTGCTAACATTCCCCTGCCCAATATTCGTAAAAGCGATATCCTGACATTTTACACGAAACTCTTGAAAAAGGGCTTTGCAATCAACTCACTGGAAAACATCAATAATCTGGTTCATCCTGCACTTGAATTGGCAGTCGATGATGACTACATCCGGAAGAATCCCAGTAAAGGCGTTTATCGTTCCCTAAAAGCAGAGGGCGCCGGGAAACCTGCGAAAAAAAGGATCGCTCTTACGATGACGCAGCAGAAGAATTTTCTTCGCTTTATTTCCAAGTCACCGATGTATAGCCACTGGCTACCAGTTATGGTCGTACTACTCGGTACGGGACTGCGTGTGGGAGAGTGTACTGGGCTGACCAAAAACGATGTAGATCTGGAGAACAACACTATCTCTGTGAATCACAACCTGATTTATCGAGTTATTGATGGAGAAGCAGGCTTTCACATCACCACTCCTAAAACGGCGAGCGGCACACGCACTATTCCCATCCTGTATCCGCAGGTTGCCGAACAGCTCCGCGCTCTGATTGAAGTGATGGACGCCTTGTATCCGGAGGATCTCGTAATGAATGGATATCATGGGTTCCTCTTCCGCAACCGCTCTGGCTATTTTCTCAGCGCCCATAACATCAATCGGGCCATTGAGCGCATCTCCATCGCCTATAACGCTGAAGAAATGGATCAAGCAGAATTGGAAGACCGTGAACCGAATCTCTTGCCTCATTTCAGCGTACATAATTTACGGCACACCTTTTGCACCAGACTTTGCGAGAAGACAAACGACATTAAGTTCATCCAGCAAGTGATGGGACATGCTGATTTCTCCACCACCATGGATATCTACACCCATATCACGCAGGAAAGCATGAAGGAAAAAGCTGAAGTGATCAAGGACGATTTGGTACTAATGTGAAAATTACAAAAAAGGGCAAATCCGCATTTCAAACGCGGATTTGCCCTTTATTTTGGCCCGTCTGGTGTCGTCTGGTTTCAAGCAAAAGTTGTAAAAAAGTTGTAGTAACACGAATTTCAGTGTTAAACGACCTCTTTAGTACAGCTTCGCTCCCGCCGGGATATTGTCATCCAGCATCAGAAGATTTAAGCCTTCCCGTCCGTCATACTCGTACACTGCGGAAATCAGCATACCCTCGGAATCAATCCCCATCATCTTCCTCGACGGCAGGTTTGTGATTGCCACACAGGTCTTACCAACCAGTTCTTCCGGCTCGTAATATTCATGAATACCGCTTAAAATCGTGCGTTTCCGGTCTGTTCCGTCATTCAATGTGAACTTCAGGAGCTTCTTGGACTTCGGTACAGCCTCGCAAGCTTCGATCTTGACCACTCTGAAATCAGATTTGCTGAATGTTTCAAAGTCTACTTCATCTGCAAACAAAGGCTCGATTTTCACCTTGGTAAGATCAATCTGTACGCTCGGCGCGGACACGCTTGCAGCCTCCGCAGATACGTTTACAGCTGCATTTCCAGCCTTGCTTTCATCCCGTTTTTGCTCCAGTGGCTTCATTGTGGGGAACAGCAGGACATCGCGGATCGCAGCAGAGTCAGTCAGCAGCATACACATACGGTCGATGCCGAAGCCGATGCCTCCTGTGGGAGGCATACCGATCTCCAGGGCATTTAAGAAGTCCTCGTCTGTATGGTTGGCTTCCTCGTCTCCCTGGGCCAGCAGCTCCTCCTGGGCCTTAAAGCGCTCTCTCTGGTCGATGGGATCGTTGAGCTCGGAATACGCGTTGGCCATTTCCCAGCCGTTCATAAAGAACTCGAAGCGCTCTGTATACTCTGGATTTTCCGGCTTCTTCTTTGTAAGAGGAGAGATCTCCACCGGGTGGTCCATGATAAAGGTGGGCTGTACCAGGTGCTCCTCTACAAACTCCTCGAAGAACAGGTTTAAGATATCGCCTTTTTTGTGGCGGGCCTCCACCTCGATGTTGTGCTCCTTGGCCGCAGCCTTGGCCTCTGCCAGGGTATGGATCTCGTCAAAGTCTACGCCGGAATATTTCTTAACGGCTTCCACCATGGTCATACGGGCAAAGGGCTGTCCCAGATCCATTTCAATGCCGTTATAAACGATCTTTGTGATCCCCAGGACCTCCTGGGCCACAAAGCGGTACAGGTTCTCAGTCAGGTCCATCATGCCGTGGTAGTCGGTGTATGCCTGGTAAAGCTCCATTAAGGTGAACTCCGGATTGTGTCTTGTATCCAGGCCCTCGTTACGGAATACGCGGCCGATCTCATACACGCGCTCCATTCCGCCCACGATCAGTCTCTTTAAGTAAAGCTCCAGGGAAATACGGAGCTTCAGATCCTCGTCCAGAGCGTTGAAATGGGTCTCAAAGGGTCTTGCGGCAGCTCCTCCGGCATTGGACACCAGCATGGGAGTCTCCACCTCCATAAAGCCCTCGCCAGCCAGGTATTTACGGATGGCGGCCAGGATCCTGGAACGCTTGATGAAGGTATCCTTTACATCCTCGTTCATGATCAGGTCCACATATCTCTGGCGGTAACGGATATCCGTATTGGTCAGTCCATGGAACTTCTCCGGAAGGATCTGGAGACTCTTGGAAAGCAGGGTCACGGAATGGGCATGGATCGAGATCTCGCCCATCTTTGTAGTAAATACAAAACCCTTGATCCCTACGATATCGCCGATATCCATTTTCTTGAAATCCTTATATGTGTCCTCACCCAGGTCATCCCGGCATACGTAGCACTGGATGTTTCCCTTCAGGTCCTGGACATTGCAGAAGGAGGCTTTTCCCATCACACGCTTGCTCATCATACGTCCGGCGATGGAAACCTCCTTCCCCTCATACTCTGCATACTGCTCTTTTACATCTGTGCTGTGCACAGTCACATCATATTTTGTGATCTGGAACGGGTCCTTTCCGTTTGCCTGAAGCTCTGCTAACTTTTCACGGCGCACCTTGAGAAGCTGGTTTAAATCCTGCTCCTGGCCGTTTCCCTTCTTCTGGTTTCCCTGCTCTGCCACTGCTCTTCTCTCCTTTTAGTAATTAATCCACTCGCTTGATATCTAATACCTTATACTGGAGCATTCCTGCCTGGGTCTCCACATCCACCACGTCGCCGACTTTTCTGCCGATCAGCGCATGGCCCACAGGAGATTCGTTGGAGATCTTGTTCTGAAGGCTGTTGGCCTCAGTGGAACCAACTAACTTAAACTCCATCTCTTCCTCAAACTCCACGTCATATACTTTGACAACACAGCCGATGCTGATCTTGTCAAGGTTCACTTCATCCTCAACAACGACTTCTGCATTCTTTAACAGCTTCTCCAGCTCGTCGATCCTGGCCTCGATGTCCCTCTGCTCATCCTTGGCTGCATCGTACTCGGCGTTCTCGGATAAGTCGCCCTGCTCTCTGGCCTCTTTGATCTTCTGGGCGATCTCACGACGGCGGTTTACTTTAAGATCCTGAAGCTCATCTTCATATTTTTTCAGTCCTGCATAAGTCAAAATGTGTTTCTTATCTGCCATGACGTCATACCTTCCTTTATATTCAGGGCAAACTGCCCCTTTATACTAACATCCAGTGTATTATAGCGTGAACCCCTGGTATTGTCAAGAATCCGGCGGAGCGTTTTTCCTTATTCCGCCCCGCCGGATCCTATCCAGCCTCTATTCCTTTTAGAATTTAAAGATGTTTAACCCCGTATCCGGATCCTTGACCCGGTCCACGGTCCCATCGATGACTGTGATGACCATTTCCAGGGTGGCTCCCACGGTTCCGGCGCTTAAATGGCCGCCGTACACGTTTCCGTTTTTATCTCCGGCCGCCGTATGCAGATGGCAGTAATACTCCCCGTCCATGGTATTGATGGTACCCGTGAGGGAAACGATCTCAAACATACCGTCAAAGTCGTTGCCCACAAATTTTCTCTGGTCCAGGTCATAAACTCCCACATTCATGTGGCTGAAGGTGCCCAGGGCGCTGATGCTGGCTAATTTTATGTTCTCCTTAAGAGCCACCTTCTTAAGCTCGGCAAACAGGTCCTCGTTTCTGTCCATGCGGACGATCACTGTGTTTTCAAATCTGCGGTATTCCATAGTCAACGGTCTCCTTCCATATTATATAGTATCTTTGCTTCATTTTTACTGGATCGCTTTCTTTTTCCAGCGTCCTCTCTTATAGCAGACAGCCGTCATAACGGCTCCCAGCGTCCAGGAAAGGAGCAGGGAGATAAACACGCACTCGCTGCGCCCATTGGGAAGCTCCGGCGTTCTGGTGAGCCAGGAGATCCCATAGGCCACCGGGACACGGACCACAACTGTGGTGAACAGGGAGATCCACATGGGTGTCATGGTGTCTCCGGCTCCTCTCATGACGCCGGAAAGGCTCTGGGTCACTGCCATGGCGATATAGCCAACGGCCAGGATCCGCATCATATAGAAGCTCAGATCCACCAGCTCTGTGGTCGAGGTGAAGATCCCCATCAAATACCTTCCGAATATGAGGATCAGGGCCGTAATGGAGGCCGAAACGCCCATGGCCATGAGGGTCCCCTGCTTTGCTCCCTGCTCCACCCGGTCGTACTGCTTCGCTCCCACGTTCTGGCCCGCATAGGTGGTCATGGTGGTGCCGAAGGAGAAGTTGGGCATCATGGCGAAGCCGTCCACACGCATGATGATCACGTTGGCTGCAATGAGCATCTCCCCAAAGCTGTTGGTCAGCGACTGGACCATGATCATGGCCAGGGAGAAGATGGCCTGGGTCAGGCCCGATGGAAGCCCCAGACGGATGATATTGAGGGCATTGTCCTTATGTGCCTTCAGATACCGGGGCTTCATATCAAAAAGCTCGCTCATCCTTGCCAGCTTCCAAAAGCACAGAATAGCCGATACCGCCTGGGCAATGGCCGTAGCCAGGGCAACGCCGAAAACTCCCAGTCCCAGGCCCGCAACGAACCATACATCCAGGACGATGTTGATGACCGTAGCCACCAGCAGGTATACCAGTGCGGAAACGGAATCCCCCAGTCCCCGGAGGACACCTCCCAGGATATTATAATAAGCCACGCCGGCGATCCCGTAGAATAGGACGGTCAGATAGGACGCGCACCAGTCGATGATGCTGGCCGGCGTATGTAAAAGCTCCAGCAGCGGCCGGACCACAAGGGAGCCCACGATCATAATGAATACCGAAGCGGCCGCCGTCAGAGTCACACAGCAGCCGATGGTCCTGGAAAGCTGCTCCCTGTCCCTGGCTCCGAAATACTGGGAGACCATGACGCTGGTCCCCACCGAGATCCCGATGAAAAGCACCAGCAGCAGGTTAAAAATGGGACTGGCGCTGCCCACAGCCGCCAGGGCGTTGTCTCCCACAAATTTTCCCACGACGATGCTGTCTACGGTGTTATAAAGCTGCTGCGCGATGTTTCCGATGATCATCGGGATCGTAAAAAGTGCAATGTTTTTCCATGGTTTCCCCGCTGTCATATCCACGGGTGCAAATAATTTCTTCAGTGAAGCCATTCTTTTTATTCCCCTTTTTTTCTGATAGCTATTATTCTAGCATGGGTTTTTAAAAAAAACAACCCGGCTGCTCTCCGATTTTCCGTCAGAGAACAGCCGGACTGTTCCTGTTTTATAACAGCGGAGCCGCCAGCCGCAGGATACACTGGCCGATCCTTAAGACCGCCGAGCGGCCGCTCCTGTATTCCTCCGTTACCTCCTGGCAGATGGGGAAAAGCCCGTCGAAATCGGCCTTGATATCCTTTATGGCCTCGCAGTCATAGAGGAATACGCCGTTTTCAAAATGCAGGTACAGACTCCTGTAATCCAGGTTGATGGTCCCTACCACCGCCGTCTCCCCGTCGCAGACGCACTGCTTGGCGTGGATGAAGCCCGGCGTATATTCATAGATCCGGACGCCGTCCCGCACCAGTCCCGCATAGTAGGACCGGGTCACCTGGAACACCGCCTTTTTATCCGGGATCCCCGGCGTAATGAGCCGCACGTCCACGCCGCGCTTGGCAGCCAGCCTCAGCTCCCGGCCCAGCTCGTCGCTGACGATCAGATAGGGCGTCGTAAAGTATACATAATCCTTGGCATTCTTTATCACGTTCATGTATACGTTCTCACCCACAGGCTCGCCGTCCAGGGGATTGTCGCCGTAGGGCTGTACAAAACCGCGGCCCTTTGCCGTATAACCGGGATCCGGCAGATACCTGGCAAAATCCGTATCTGTCACCTTCACGGAATTCCACATTTCCAGGAACAGAACCGTCAGATTCTTTACGGCGTCGCCCTCCAGCCGGACGCCCGTATCCTTCCAGTGGCCGTAGGGGCTTGTCAGATTGAAATACTCATCCGCCAGATTATAGCCTCCGGTGAAGCCCACCTTTCCGTCCACCACTGTGATCTTCCGGTGATCCCGGTTGTTCATGAACACATGAAGCATGGGTACCATAGGGTTAAATACCCGGCACTGGATCCCATCGGCCTCCATCCGTTTAATGAATTCGGGGCTGATGAAGCCCACGCTTCCTACGTCGTCGTACAGGAGACGTACCTCCACCCCTTCCTTTACCTTACGGGCCAGGATCTCCCGGATCCCCGCAAAGGAGGTGCTGTCCTCAATGGCATGGTATTCCATAAAGATAAAGGTCTTTGCCTCTGAAAGGGCCTTTTTCTGGGCCTCCAGCCCGTCGGAGGCATCGCCGTAAAACTCCACGTCCGTATTCCGGTATACTGGATATTTTCCAAAATTGCTGATATACCGGGACTGGTTGGCCACAGCCCGGTCCTGGCCATCCATCTCCTCCAGGACCTTTGGATCCTGGGCGATCAGATCCGCCAGCTTTCCCTTGATCTCCCCATGGCGCTTTGTCATGAACCGCAGGACCATGGAATGGCCTAAAAGCAGATACAGGCACAGTCCCATGACAGGAGCCGCCAGGATCAGCATGATCCACAGGATCTTATAGGCGGAATTTTCCCTGGAAGCATAGATCCGCAGCACCACCACCATGGCAGCGATGGTGGAGATCAGTGCGATGAGCCAGGAATACCGGTTCAGCCGCAGGACGATCAGCAGGATCCAGCCTGCCTGGATCAGTACCGAAAGGATCACGAAGGCCATGCGGCCCACGCTGTTTTTTACATCTGTTTTCTGCTCTGCACGCATACTCATCCCTCTTTCTTGCGGACCGTTCCGTAATCTGGCTTCACAGCACAGCCGATCCCCAGCCCCCCCGGTCCGATGTGGCAGCTGACACCCAGGGACAGGGGATCGCACATCACCTGCTTTCCTGGAAATGCAGCCTCGATCTCCTTTACCCAGCTTTCTGTTTCTGCCTCTGATGCACTGGAAGCCGCCAGGATATGGACAGCCCCGGCCTCATATGCCTCCTGGAACCTGGTTTCGATCTCATGCTTCATGGCTTCGATCATGATTTTTCTGGCTTTTAAAAAGCCGTGGCACTTTTTAAAGGAATCCAGCTTCCCCGTGGCCAGCTTAAGGACCGGCTTAATGTTGAACACAGCGCCTAAGGCTGCTGCTGCCGGAGTGATCCGTCCTCCTTTTTTCAGATACTCCAGAGTCTGGACGCCGATATAGATCATCATCTGGTCCGATGCACGCTCCAGAAGCTCCCGGATCTCTTCAGCCGTATACCCCTTTTCCACCAGCTCCAGCGCGTCCAGGACCATACGGTGCAGAGGCGTCGCCACCTGGCCGTGGTCCACCACCAGGACTCTCCCCTCATACTTCTCGTCCCGGGTCAGGGCATATGCCGTCTCGCAGGAGCCGCTGAGTCCGCTGCTGATGGGCATATACAACACCTTTTCATACTCAGACAGAACCTGGTCCCATAAAGCCGTCACCTCCGCCGGAGACGGCTGGGAGGTGGAGACGTCTGCTCCTTCCTTTAATTTTTCCAGAAACTCATCCCTGTCCAGGTCTACGCCCTCATACAGGCAATGGCCTTCAATATAAAACGGCATGGGCAGGACAAATATCCCCCGCTCCGACGCCTCCTTCTGACTGATTCCGCTGCAGCTGTCTGTTATAATCCCCACTGGCTTCATAAATTTCTATTTTCCTTCCCTTTCATTGACAATTATAATACACTATGATACATTTGTGTCGTCCAACTTACTGTAACAACTGTAACATCATAGCTGGGGGCCGTCAATGTTTCTTTTTCATGCCTGTACAAAATATACGCTTTTTGTAACCTCGTCCCCAGAGCCAGAAAAGGAGACCGTATGAAAAACCTATCTAATAAGGAAGCCAATAAGGTCACCAGGGAATGCCTCCAGACCGCCCTGATCCAGCTCATGAGCCAGAAGCCCTTTGAAAAGATCCCCATCACCGAGCTGGTCCGCCGTTCCGGTGTTTCCCGGACAGCCTTTTACCGCAATTATGAATCCAAGGAAGAGATCCTGAACGAGGTATGCCGCTCTTTTATCGACAGTCTGTCTGACTCCTTCTCCGATCCCACCTTCCAGAAGGATCCAGTCCTCTGGTACCGCTGCTTTTTCCAGGACATATGGGACCACGCCATGCTGTTCGGACTTCTCCTGGAGGCGCATATGCTCAATACCTCCGCCTTCACCTCTTCCTATTCTCTCGTAAAAAAGGACCACGATGGGGAGCCGGCCTCCCTGTACCGGTATCTGGCATGGGAAGGCGCGTTCTCCACCATTGTGGTCCGCTGGTTCCAGGGCGGGAGGAAGGAATCCATTGATTTTATGGCCGAATTCTGCTCCCAGGTCCTGGTATTTTAGTTTCCGGGCTATTTATAATTTACGATCTTTCCAAAATCTGCCTTTAAGGAAGCGCCGCCCACAAGGCCTCCGTCGATATCCTTCTGTGCAAACAGCTCAGCTGCATTTCCTGCATTCACAGAACCGCCGTACTGGATACGGATCGCCTCTGCCGTCGCCTCATCATAAACCTCGCCGATGCAGGCACGGATCGCTGCGCAGACCTCTTCTGCCTGCTCTGTGGTGGCAGTCTTTCCGGTTCCAATGGCCCAGATGGGCTCATAAGCGATCACTGCCGTCTTTGCCTGATCTGCAGTCACATTCTGGAATGCGATCTTCACCTGCTTGCGGATCCAGTCCAGGGTGATGCCCTGTTCCCTCTGGGTCAGAGTCTCACCGCAGCAGATGATGGGAGTCAGGCCGTGCTCAAAGGCCTTTAATACCTTCTTATTAACCGTCTCGTCGGTCTCTGCAAAGTATTCCCTTCTCTCAGAGTGGCCAATGATCACATATTTCACACCGGCATCGGTAAGCATACTGGGAGAGATTTCTCCGGTGAATGCCCCCTTTTCCTCAAAGTACATATTTTCTGCTCCAACGGCGATATTGGTGCCTTCGCAGGCCTTTACCACCGGAATGATATCGATGGCCGGAACGCAGAACACCACGTCAGCCTCTTCTGTTTTTA
>ULYF01040964.1_pt1 | contig 12272 bp, 10 predicted proteins | sample 1961941 | NCBI WGS metagenome assembly ULYF01 (sample SAMEA4835857, study PRJEB28245) | human gut metagenome | biome: gut microbiome; material: fecal sample | place: Denmark | collected 2008 | reverse complement strand
CAGGGTGTCAAATATCGTAATCTGTCAATTGACTCCTCTAGCGCTGCCGGTAAATATGCCTCAGAAATCATGGCATTTCCAACAACTATACTTGTTGACAGAAATGGCAATATTGTAGGCGAACCAATGCTCGGCGGAATCGATAACCAGGACAACTATTATGCCCTTATGAAGCAGATTCAGTCCGTAATTGATGCAGACAGCACAAATAAATAGAGGTCTACAAATAAAAAGCTCCTGTGCATTGCACAGAGAGCTTTTTAGTCAAATTTGTAATTTATTTCTATACTCGCTTGGTGTCAATCTATATTTTTCTTTAAAAACACGATTAAAGGTTCTAAGACTTCCAAAACCACTGTCCATCGAGATTTCTGTCAGGGTATCATCTGTAGTTTCAATTCTCTGACAGGCATACCCCAGACGCGCCTCATTCACATATTGATTAAAACTGCTGTGGAATGTCTTTGAAAACAATCTGGATAATGAAAATTTGCTCACGCCAAGGTCATGTGCCATTCCATCAAGTGATATACTCTTATTAAAATTGGCAGAAATATATGATACGGTACGGTATATTATATCATCGCTGCCAATTTTGCTCTTTTCCACCAATTTCATCACCGGAATACATCTTGCAAGTATAATCTGCAAATAAGCTTGAACAACCCATATATCATTCAGCCCGGTATCTATTATGGATTCCACTGCTCTGTACACTTCATCCGGAATAACATCACTTTTTACAACAGGATATTGTGGAGCATTATTCCGCAGTACATTTTCAAATCTACCGAAAATCATTTGTGGAGCATTAATAAAAACCGCCTCATTGACTTCTGATGAAAACACCTGATAATGATGTATAACATCAGGAAATACTACTCCTATATCACCTGTTTCCATGTGATACAGCTCCTGTCCTACACCAAGCTCTAATGTTCCTTTCGTAACGCATACAATTTCCATTGCATTATGCAGATGTGGTGGCTGGTGCCGTGGCTTCCGCTTTACTGCAATAATCTCTTCATTTGTGTTTTCATACGTTAAATGCACTCAGATCATCTCTCCCATATTATACGATAATTATTCAATTCCTTTTTCTCTTCTAAGCTTTTCATTTGCAGCTTCTACATTCATCTTTGAAAGAAGAATTGTAATAAGAATCTCAAATACAAATGGTAACCATAAATACATTACCTGAAGCATAGTAATTGCAGATGCCGGCTGAGTCGCATTTGTACCTACATAACCACTGATTTCAAGCAGCCATCCTACAATAGCTGTTCCAATTCCACCACCAATTTTGATTCCAAGTGATGTGCATGAATACATAGTTCCATCTACTCTCTTTCCCTGAGTCAGGTAAGTATACTCAGAGCACTCGGCAATTACTGCATTCATGTCTCCCTGCCAAGGTCCCTGTCCTAATGCTGCAACTGCAGTAAACAGCATCATCAGTGGAACGCTTCCCATGTATCCTGCTACAATCACAAGTGCTCTTGCTATCGTAGCCAGAATATATCCACGTTTATTAAGCTTATACATTCCCTTCCACTTTCCAACAAGAGTTGGTGTGAAAATAAGTGCTATTATAAGAGGAATATTTACAGCCCATGCAAATACACCAAACAGATTTTTATTCTTAAGAACCCATGTACAATAATAAATACCTGCACCAATCATAGCACTGTATAACTGCTGCAAAATATAAGTTCCACAAATCATCATATAGTACTTATTCTTAGCAAGTAGCTTAAATGCCTGAACAAGACCATACTTCTTTTCTTCATCGTTCTCTATTCCGGAGTTAAGCTCCTCTTCCGGAAGCTCCTTAACCGACAATCCTGAAATTGTATTTACTACAAGGCCTATCAAAGCATAAATAATAGCTACAAATCTCCATGCAGCAGCACCTCCACCGCATACATCAACAAATGCAACTGTTATAGACTGAATTATAAGACTTGTTGAAAAGGCAAAAATAAAACGGTAAGAGCCCATCTGTACACGCTCTTTGCTGTTCTTTGTTACCAGCGAAGTAAGTGCAGAATATGCAATATTATTTGCTGTATAAAATACACCATTCAACAATGTATATGCTATAAAGAACCATGCATACTGAGCAGTCCTGCCCCAGCTTGTAGGAATTGCAAAAACTGCTACAAGTGTCAAAGCACAACCTATATAGCCATAAATCATCCATGGCCTTGCTTTTCCAAGCTTTGTATGTGTTTTATCAATAAGTGACCCAAAGAAAACATCTGTAAAACCATCAAATAATTTTGATGCTGCGATTAATGTTCCAACGATTCCTGATGCAAGTCCTATAGTATCTGTAAGATATACCATAACAAAGGATGTCAGGAATGCATATACTACATTTCCCGCAATATCACCGGAACCATAACCAATTTTGTTGTACCACTTTAAGTACGTCTTTTCTTCCATGAAAAACCTCCAATTAATTACTTTGTTTTATCTTTAACAGCTATACCAATTTTATATATTTGTGCAAATTTTGTCTATAAACATAATAGGCTGTAATATGCACAAAATGATACTTTTCAAACACTATAGTTTCACAGCTATTTGGCTCAATTCCATTTGAAACGTAATCAATACACAATATCATGCTCTAAACATTTTGTCCATAAATGCAAATAGACAAAGCATGCATAAAATGCTATAATTCGAATGGAGGTGTGTAATGTATATTAACACGGGATATTTGAATCATTCACATAAAGATTTTAAAGATAAAAGCCGCCCTCTGATTGTAGGAAGCTGCGGAACCTATCGCCTGTCACAACATCCTAAGATGCCTACTTACAGGCCAAGGGGAAGACTGGATTACCAGATTATATACATATCATCCGGTCTTGTTCATTTCCACTTTGACAATCCTGAAAATGAGACAATCATTCCAGCAGGACATATAGTGTTATTTCGCCCAAAAGAGCTTCAAAAATATGAATTTTATGGTAAGGATAAGACTCAGATATATTGGCTTCACTTTACCGGAAGCGACGTAAAAAACACTTTAAGAAAATACGGATTTACAGACAATAAAAGAGTCTTTAATGTTGGAACGTCTCTTGAATATGAACAGGTTTTCAAAAGGATTATTACAGAGCTTCAAAGATGTCAGGACAATTATGAGGAAATGCTCATGCTTTTGCTACGACACCTTTTGATTATATTTAACCGTAAAATAACAACTGAGCATGTAATCAGAAATGAATTCCTTGACAGCCAGATGGATACAGCCATTACATATTTCAATACAAACTACAACCGCGCTATTAACGTGGAGGAATATGCTTCATCAATTGGTATGAGCATAAGCTGGTTTATTCGAAGCTTTAAAAAATACACAGGTAGTACACCAATACAATTTATCACATCACTCAGGATGACAAATGCTCAGGTGTTGCTCGAAACGACATCATACTCTATAAACGAGATTGCAGGCATTGTCGGATACAATAATCCACTATACTTCAGTCGATTGTTCCATAAACAAAAAGGATGTTCTCCTTCTGAATACAGAGCCAGAAATACATAATAAAAAGACAAAAGCAGGAGCAAATGCTCCTGCTTTATCCGGATACTTATCTTTTTAATGAATGACTAACAGATTGTAAAAGAATAATCCTTATCAGTCTCCGCACTGATACGATAATCCTCTTCCACATCAGTTCCCCAGCTGTCGATACCTCCAACACCTCTTACTGCGCCATATATGCATAAAACAGTTCTTCTTGCCGGTGGCAGTTCTTCATGGTGAAGAGCGTTTTCAATCTCAGATGCGGTATAAGGCAGACAAGAAAATGCAAATTTTTCATCATTCTTTTCAATGCGCAGTGTCTGTGACGAGCTATCTGTCCTGCTGTTATCAAGAGACGTATGTCTTGTAATTTCAAGCCACTCTGTATCCATTCTCATACCACATTCCTGCGGAACAAGATATTGTGTAAGACTCAGATCACCGATCTCATAGACGCCTTCTTGTGCACCTGCTTTTCTGTCAGGATATGTTTCCCCGGAGAGTCCCTTATATAAATATTTGTCAGCCAATGTTGGCATAATAAATCTCATTCCAAATACAGGAAATTCAGGGAGCCCCTGTACTCCATTATAATGTACATCCACGCGAATCTTTCCGGACGCATCAACGCTATAGCTCACAAGAACAGTTGTCGCCGGAGTTGTTATGGTCTCGTATGTATATTTTACAATAATTTCATCAGCATAAATATCACCGCCATAGCTGTTATTATCAGGTGCATATTGTTTTTGCTCCTTGCCATCCATGATCACCTGTATTCCCTTACAGTCAATAAACATATCTGCTGAAAGCCAGCTTCCGCTTTTAATATGGAACTTGCTTCCCCTGTCATTATCTGTCAACGCTCTCCAGAAAGTAGGCTTTGGGCAACGATACAGCCACTCATATCCATTTTTAACGATAGATTCCAATCCACCCTGTGCATAAGAGAAAATATAATCAAAGCCTTCACCATGTACACCTAATGTATAGTCACCATAGACCACTCTTAATTTATCTGTATAAGCCATAGTAATACCTCACTTCCTGCATTGCCGGTTTTTCTTTCCTGTCAGCAAATACAATTCCATTTGCTGAGAATTCATAGTCTGCCGGTTTATCATCAAAATCTCCGCCATAGCGTAAAACATCTTTTCCTGTAACGGAATCTTTTACCATAATTGCCTGGTCAATAAAATCCCATATAAATCCGCCATGATACATATCGTATTTGTCAATCAGCTTCATATAAGAGCCAAGTCCACCCATTGAATTTCCCATGTCATGCATGAATTCGCATAAAATATACGGTTTTTTCGGACTGTTATTCAAGTATTCCTCTACATCCTCCGGTTTTGCATACATTCTGGTCTCAAAATCAGAAATAGTATCCTCATATGCCCTATTATAATAAGCGCTTTCATAATGAACTAATCTTCCATCCTTCTTTTCGGCAAAATAAACGTTCATTGCCTCAATGTCGTCTCCTGCATAGGATTCATTTCCTAATGACCAGAAAAGGATGGATGTATGGTTTTTAAAAGTTTCGAAATTGTTTTTTGCACGCTCAAGCACTACATCTCTCCACTGTGGAATAGATCCAGGTACATTGCATGACGGTTCGATTGCCCCTAGTTTTTGGAATGAGCCATGGCTCTCAAGATTTGTTTCTGCCATCACATAAATACCTGCATCGTCGCACATATAGTACCATGGTATCTGGTCAGGATAGTGACAGGTACGCACAGAATTAATATTGTTTCTTAACATACATGATATATCTGCCTTCATGTCTTCTATACCAATGCATCTTCCTGTTCTTGCATTCCACTCATGACGGTTTACTCCCGTGATAACAAGACGTTTTCCATTCAAATAGACTACTTTATCTATAATCTCTATTCTTCTGAAACCGATATCATAAGGAATTACCTCGGCCAGTGAACCATCCTCTGCTTTAAGCTCAACATAAGCATGGTATAAATATGGATTATGATTATCCCACAGCTTTACACTTTCCAAATCAACACAAATCGTGCCTTCCAAATGGTTGTTTTCTTTATTTAACTGTAATGACTTCTCAACTAATATATTTTCTTCTCTGTCTTTTAAAATAAAGCCAGCAGTTACATTCTGACTGTCAGTAGCGGATACCTTCATGCTGACAGATACGCTTCCACTTTCATTATCTTGATTTAACACAGGTTTGAACCATACATCCTCCAGATGAACATCCGGAATTGCCTTCAAAGTAACATTTCTGAAAATTCCAAAAAATCTGAAAAAGTCCTGATCCTCTAAAAATGCCGCCGTGCTCATCTTATGTACCTGCACTGCCAGAACATTTCCCTTTTCCTTAACATATGGTGTCAGATCAAACTCAGAAGGTGTGAAGCTGTCCTCTGCATAACCTATAAACTGACCATTAAGCCACAGATACATAGCTTCTTCTACACCTTCGAAGCATATATGGATTCTTTTTCCACACATGTTCTTATCCAAATCAAAGTATTTGATATAAGAGCCTACCGGATTGTACTGTGCTTCTGAGAACATTCCTTCTTCTGCTCCGGTTGCCTGCATACTATATGCTCCTCTGTGGTACTCTTTTCCTTCCCACGGATACATAGTGTTGATGTAACGTATTTTATCATATCCAGCCAGTTCAATATGTCCCGGAACCATAATTTTATCGAATCCTGATGCATCAAATGTTTCCTTATAAAAATCAACAGGTCTTTCCATCACATTTTTGCTGTAAGCAAACTCCCATTGACCATTTAATGACTGTAATAACGGATTTTTTTCTTTTTTCATGTCTGAATAATCCAGATAATAGCAATGATCACTATGTGGTTCCAATTGATTTACCTTAAACACTTCCGGATTATCAAGCCATTTCATATCAGCGTTCATATTTTTCCTCACTTTCCAATTATTGATATATAAAACCAAGAACAATAACTGCTTTGCTACATCTAAGATATAACAAAACCCTTGCAAAGAGCAATGTAATAAATTATACAAATCATGCACTAAATGATACTGTTATAATTACTGTATTATAAAATGAGGGTCAAAATTTTCTCCTGCTTCTTTCAGTCTGTAATTGATGCAGACTGCACAAATTAATATAGGTCTACATATAAAAAGCTCCCGTGCATTGCACAGAGAGCTTTTTAGTCCGGTTAGTACAGACATATATTAACACGCGAATTATATGATGACACTTGCTTTCCCTTTTTTTCAAATCTTTGGATTCTTGTAATAACCTGATATTCCATCTGCAGCTTGTCCGATGAACAAGAGTATACATAAGGTTCAAAACCGGTATATTCATCATCCCCTTGCGTATAATTATTCCCATAATAAAAATTCTCTATTATATTTGTCTCAAAGGAAGAATCTATTTTGGATTCAGACTCTTTTGGATCACCCATAGAATAATCACTGCCATACGTCTTTGCATATAAATCTCTCATCACTGCAGCCTGTGCCTTAGGACTATCCACATCTGCACAATAATATGTAATATAAAACGGTACTCCAAGCACCGCATCAACAGCGGCCAGCATTCTTGTATCTTCAAATGATATTATAAATACCCACGCCGACAATTCCTTGCTTATATCCGATGTTACAAAATAATCTGATATTGTGTTGTCAATACTATCACCCAAAGCAACTGCTGCTTCATATTGCCAAGGAGCTGCTTCATATGTCTGTTCTGTTTCGCTGTCTGTATCCTTTGAATAGTTACTTTCAAGGCTTTGGAGCATAACTACATCGTCTTCACCGAGCATCTGCATAATACCTGACTGCTTCTGCAGCTCACAGGCACCCTTCAGAAAAGTCTGAATAGCCGTATAAGCCTGTCCCACCGGAATCTCAGTATCCAACGGTTCCCTTTTCTCACTATATTTCCCATTCCACAGCTCATTTACATTGTCCTGCATCAGAGACATCATCTTTGTAAGCCTCTCTTCAGCTGAAATAGAGTGGCTGTAGGGGCTTATATCAGCGTTGCTTATCGTAGTACTCGTTTTGGCAATTTTTGCTGCTTTAAGTGAAATCAGATAATTCGGTATCATATTTCCCGCACATACAACTGCCAGAATAATGCATATACACACTATTCCCTTGATTTTATCCGGTTTTTTATCAATACATTTGCGCACTGATAAATGCTTACTTCTCATCCAATGCCTCCGCTTTCATGTCAAAATACACCTTGGTTCCTTTACCTGACTCACTCTCATAATGGATTTTTGTATCATGCAGCTTAGCAATCCTTGATACAAGTGCAAGCCCAAGCCCTGCTCCATGCTCACTTCTTGATCGTGACTTGTCAACCATATAAAAAGCCTCTGTAATGCGCTCTATATCTTCAGTCGGTATTCCTCTTCCATTGTCCGAAACTGCAATACGATAAATACTGTGCGAAATAAGTCTGCCTGATACATCTACCTTGCTGCCTCCTGATTTCACTGCATTGTCTATCAGATTAAGAAGCATGGTCTTAAACAGATCATATTCCAGCCACACCCATGCCTCATCCGCACTGTACACAATCTCTGTATTATGCTTTCTTGCCGCTTCATGTGCGGTTTCCACACAATCTGCTATAATCTCAGATATTCTTGTTTCTTCAAGCCTGAAATCATTTTTATCAAGAGTAATAAGCTCCAGCAGCTTAAATGATAATGCTTCAAGCCTCATGCCCTCATTCAATATGACTCCGGCAGCACTGTGCACCTCATCCTCGGACATTTTTTTCTGATACAGGGTATCGGCATATCCTATAATTGATGTCATTGGGGTTTTGAGCTCATGTGCGAAGTTTGCAGTAAAATCCTCCTGCTTCTTTGCCGCCATCTGAAGTTCATAAACTTTGCTTTCAAGGTTTTTCGCAAGCTCGTTGAAAGCCCTCGCAAGCTCACCTATTTCATCCTTTGTCTTCACATCACTTCTTGCCGTGTAATCGCCATCTGCAAATTTTTTGGTGGTGGCTGTTAATCCGGCAAGAGGCTTTGTAATCATCCAAGAAAGTATCAATATGACCATCATACCAACAGCAAGTATAACAATGTAGTACACGCTGCATCTATACCTAAGCTCCTTTGACTCATCGAAAACCGGTGTAATATCACTTTCCGTTATCAGAATATACCTGTTATCATTCAGTTTAAAGCTACTTTTGACATGGATATATCTGCTGCTTTGCTTTTCACCGGTATCTTTAGTATTCTCTTTTGACACTATACTGTATGTAAGCGTACCATCCTTTACCTTTATATCCTTTTGCTCATAATTACATGAATTGGCATATATCCTTTTTCCATCATCATCGGCAAGATACATTCCTCCTTCATCTCCAACAATGGATTTTGCCGACTGCGACATCATATCTGTAAGCTCCTTATCCACATCCTCACTCTTCATATTAAGTATGACAGTTTCAATCGAGTATTTTATCATCTGATGCTGTGAAAGTGCACTGTCCTGCTCCCTTTTCACTGCATGCTCCAGTGAATATGATAGAGTCACATATTCTATCATTCCAAGTGCAACAGCCAGTATCACTGTCATTCCAAGAAACATTTTATAGAAAAATTTCATCCGCGAACCTCCAGACGATAGCCAATCCTGAAAACTGTGACAATCTTTTCATTCCAGTCAAGCTTTTTCCTTAGTCTTTGTACATGTGAGTCCAGTGTCCTTGTCTCCCCGGTATACTCCTCCTGCCATACAAGCTCATAAAGCCTGCGCCTGCTGAGTGCAACATTCTTATTCTTCATAAGCTCATACAACAGATCAAATTCCTTTACTGTGAGCTCTACCTGCTCACCTGCCTTTGTCACTGTACGTGATTTAGGATCTATAGCTACATCCTCTATTTCCAGACGCTCTGCCATGCGCTGAGTGCGCCTTAATACGGTTTCCACTCTCGCAAGCAGCTCCCCTATCTGAAATGGTTTGCATATGTAATCATCCGCGCCCATACGAAGCCCGCGTATCCTTTCATCCACCTGTCCCATAGCAGATATTATTATGACCGGAGTATCCCCAATTCTCCTGACATAGTCAAGCAATTCATAACCATTTATCTCAGGAAGCATAATATCAAGCAGCAGCAGATCATATCTGTTCTGCTCAATTTTGTCCGCCCCTTCCTTGCCATCAAACGCTCTTTCGCATTGATATCCCTCTGCCTTCAGGGTGTTGCATATTAAATTATTTATGTCGTTGTCATCTTCCACTATGAGAATACTGGTCATAAGCTGCTCCTCTTCTATGATTATGATAGAATTATTATAGCATAAAGATGTGTCATAGTTGTAAAAAACACCCTGTTATTTAACTCAATAATAGGATGTTTTACCGGCACTTATACAAATATATTCTCACACATACATACTCCAGACAGCTCTAATCTGAGATGATATATTTTTGAATAACCACCTTTTGCCACTTTTTTCAATGCTGTTTGGATCATTTATTGAAAATCCTTCATCATCGTAGCCTGTTATAACCATAAAATGTCCTGTATCGGTAAAATCTCCCGGTCCTACATTTACCACAATAGGATGTCCTTCATCAAGCTCTGCTTTCATTCTGCTCTCATCCAGCGCCACTGACTTTGCTTTTACGCCATAGTGCATGCAGCCTTCACTTATAAGCGTCCATGAACTTCCCGATCCATCCACACTGTAACCGGCTTCCTTTGAATACTTTGCTACCGCAATAGGTGATGCCTCCCTATTGTGCGTCAGATATACCACTACCATCGAAAGTGTAGTGGGACCGCATCCGCTTGCTGCAAAGAAATTGCCGCTATATTTTTCGTAGCCCCAGCGTTTATCCCACTGCACAAATAAAGGAACACTATCCATAGACGCTTCTTCTGTCAAATCAATTGTGTGTTCCTTCACATGTTCCGCCGGATAATCATACACAAACTCAAGTGCCTCTTCATTCTTCAAAGCAAGGTCCTTTAGCTGTTTTGGATATTGGGTACTGTTCATTATATCATCAAGCATCGACTGATTATTTTGTATCTTATTCTTTTCAGAGATTTTGCTATTTTCTATAACAGCATTATCATATGTATTATTTCCGGCTTCAACATCATATTTATTTGTCCTGCCATCACCTGATCTTATCATACGGCTTCCAACAGCCACAAATACAGCCACAGCTATTATACTACAGGAAAATATGATAAAACGCAGTATCTTTCTGTGCCTGCGTCTCCTTTGACGTAAACTTGCCCCATGTCTGCAACATTTGTTTTGTGTCATATCCACTTTCTATCCTCCTGCTTCCTTGTAACTGATATTGTGTATCATTACTCTATCAAAAGCATTCGTTTATTATGTTGCATACTTGTGTCATAGTTGTAAAATGTTCCAATATTAAATTGTATAAATAAACTGACCAATGACAGTATTTCAGGATATTTTAACCTGTCACTGTATTAAGCAACTTTTGACTATATATTCTGTTATTTTGGCAAGTAATATTAGTTTTCATATTCTATAATGACATCGTAAACAGAAAGGAGATGAATTTCCATGAGAAATAAATTACACAATTTTATTAATAACTTACTTAGCTTTTATGCAAGCTTCTTTACTCACAGATTTTATCAAATGTAATGTGCATAGCATACATAAAATACCTGATGTCCCCCATATCCTTCCACTAAAGCTATGAGTTGCATTCCAGTTTTCTTCATCCTGCAATGTCCATACGATCCTGATTCCTATCGTATTGTTCTGCTTAATCTTTGGCAGGTAATTTCCTATAACAATAAACAATAAACTTGTTCCATAATAGATTAATGCTATAAATAAATCCTCTGTTTCTGCTCTTTCACCTCAGATACCTGCGACTTTATCTGCTCACACTTGGTATACAATTGCTCCTGTGCCTCTGATAATATCTTTTTAGCATTATTGGTAATGGGTAAAAAATAGCCATCTAGATTGTTAGTCCAAATGACTTATGTAAAAAAATATTATTTTAATTTAATGTAACTGCAACACCTTTTCTGCCCAACACAAGCTCATATTCTGTCGATAATAGCGGAATAAAGGCATTTATACAATCTATAACATTTCTCATTACAGTTCTCCACTACTTCTTTAGATTAAGAAAGGCTCTGCAAAAGCAGAGCCCTTCTAACATTTTCTTTCGAGGATTAACCTCTAGCCAGATTGTGGTAAATGTTAAACCCTTATAAAGCTCATAAGGCACTGCTCTCTGGCACAACACCTTACTTTACCGCTTGGCAGACACTCAAGTTGCCTGTCTTTAATATTATATTACCTGTCATATGAAAATATGTCAATCCAAAATTTTATGTTCTACAAAAATTCTGTAGACATCTCGTATACTTTGGCTTAGGATTAACACGTAAACTTGGTAGACATAAAAAAATAGAGAGCCTTCAGATTTCTCCAAAGACTCTCCAAAAAGCCTATAAAATCAAGCTTTCTATTTAGAATTTGCCTGCATCAGCAGCCTGCTGAACAGAAACGGCAACTGCTACTGTAGCACCAACCATTGGGTTATTACCCACGAAATTCTTCCGTTTAATAATATATTCTCTATGTCATGTAATGTTCAGTAATGATTTCAAATTAGCCCATTACACGCTATTACCTAAATATTATTATGCTTACCAATATTATTTTTTGAAATATGTTATTTTCTACAATGT
>ULYF01001236.1_pt1 | contig 12318 bp, 10 predicted proteins | sample 1961941 | NCBI WGS metagenome assembly ULYF01 (sample SAMEA4835857, study PRJEB28245) | human gut metagenome | biome: gut microbiome; material: fecal sample | place: Denmark | collected 2008 | reverse complement strand
TGCAGCAAATGTGGTGCTTTAATGATGCCTCACAGAGTATGCAAAGCTTGCGGAAGCTACAACAAAAAAGAAATCATTAAAATGGAAGAAGCTTAATTCCACTATAAAATAGAGGGTTCCAAGTGATTGTGAATCCTCTATTTTTGCGTTCTGACATATTTTGTTTTCATGTGTTTGTTACTTGAAATTAATATTTTTGTAATATTTTAAGGGAAGCCCTTGCACAATTTGTTGAAATACGTTAAGATAAGTTTGGTGAAAATCTTTATTTTGAAGAATAGAGGGAGTATGGGAGTATAAGATATCTAAGGAGGAATAATAATGAGAAACAAATGGCTGAAACGTGGAGTCCTGTTTCTTGCAGTGGGATGTTTAACCTTTTCCATGACTGGCTGCAAGGGAAAAGAGGTTTTAAATACAGCGTTGGAAAAATTACATTTGAAAACAGTAGAAGAACCGGAGGAAGAGATAGAAGAGAAAGAAGTGGAGCCTGAAGTAGAGGTTGCAAAACCGGAGCTTACTACAAATTTAAGCGGTTCTGTTTCCTATAACGTGGGAGACACTGCAACACCTCTTGCAGTAGAAGCCACAACTTCTGACGAGGGGGAGATTACATATCAGTGGTATCAGAGTCTTACCAATACCAATGGTGGAGGAACTTTAATTGAAGGGGCGACAGAGAACACCTTTACACCACCTACCAAAGAAGCAGGAACTGTTTATTATTATGTAGTGGCTACCAGTACCATTCATAGTTCTACTAACCGGATTACCAGTGAAACAGCAGAAATTATTGTTTCCCAGGAGACGGGGGAAGAGGCGGCTCCAGAAAGTGAAGAGTCGTCTCCTGAGGCTGCAAATGAAGAGCAGCCGTCAGAAAATAAAGAAGAAACTTCACAGGAAAAACAGGAGGAAACGCCAGAAACACCTGCGGAAACACCTAAGGAACAGTAAAATGTAAAAATGCGGGGATTATCTATGTGAGAATCCTTGCATTTTTTTTCGATGTTTAGTAAAATCATTCATAGATACAACAGGAGGCATGACATGGAAAATAGAATCAAAGTGGCAGTGGATGCCATGGGTGGTGACTATGCACCATTAGAAGCAGTAAAAGGCGCAGTGGCAGCAGTCCAGGAAAAAGAAAATGTAGAAGTACTTCTGGTTGGACAGCAGGATATTCTGGAGAAAGAATTGGCGACCTGTACTTATCCAAAAGAGCGGATTCAAATTATTCCGGCTAGTGAAGTGATTGAGACAGGAGAACCTCCCGTAGCAGCCATTCGTGGGAAAAAGGATTCCTCTATTGTAGTGGGAATGAAATTGGTGCGTAAGGAGGAAGCAGATGCGTTTGTCTCAGCCGGAAGTTCCGGAGCTATTCTGGTAGGTGGAACCACCATTGTGGGACGAATTAAAGGTGTGGAGAGAGCACCTCTGGCTCCATTGATTCCTACAAAAGATGGTGTTTCCCTGCTGATTGACTGCGGGGCAAATGTAGATGCCAGAGCATCTCATTTGGTACAGTTTGCCCGTATGGGTTCCATTTATATGGAACATGTAATGGGGGTGAAGAATCCAAGAGTAGGTATTGTGAATATTGGCGTGGAAGAAGAAAAAGGAAACGCTTTGGTAAAAGAGACGTATCCTCTTCTAAAAGAATGTCAGGATATTAATTTTATTGGAAGCATTGAGGCTAGGGAGATTCCTGCTGGTGCTGCAGATGTGATTGTTACAGAAGCTTTCGTGGGAAATGTAGTGCTAAAACTCTATGAAGGTTTGGGGGCTACCTTGATTTCTAAGATTAAAGGGAGCATGATGTCCAATTTGCGTAGCAAATTAGGGGCGCTTTTGGTAAAACCAGCCATGAAGCAGACCTTGAAAACATTTGATGCCAGTCAGTATGGGGGTGCGCCTTTGCTGGGATTAAAAGGTTTAGTAGTAAAATGCCATGGAAATTCCAAAGAAACAGAATTTAAGAATGCCATTATTCAATGTATTTCATTTAAAGAGCAGCGTATCAGTGAACGAATTAAGGAGAATTTAACTGTTGCGCAAGAGAAAAAAGAGGAAGTTTAGGAGGGCGAATCATGGAATTGGAAAAATTACAGAAGATAATAGCAGAGGTTTTAAATGTGGATACGGAAGAAGTAACCATGGATACCACATTTGTAGACGATTTGGGTGCCGACTCTCTGGATGTTTTCCAAATTGTGATGGGAATTGAAGAAGAATTTGATGTAGAAATTCCGACAGAAGAAGTTGAGCAGATTGTTTCCGTAGGTGATGCAGTGGAACAGATTAAACGATTAATCGGATAGGATCGAGAAGATGCCTTTGGTTCCCCGTAGATTCAGGAGCCAAAGGCATTTTTTGTTGTTTCTGTATTGTAGAAAGGAGTCCAAATGAAAGAAAGAAAAAAAATTCTTGAATTGGAGAAAAAAATTGGATATACATTTAAAAAAACAGAGCTTTTAGTCAATGCCTTGACACATAGCTCATATGCCAATGAACATCATATTTCTTACACTGGAAATAATGAGAGATTGGAATTTTTAGGAGATGCAGTGCTGGAGGTAACCTCCAGTGAATTTTTGTTTCACAGATATCCAGAATTGCCAGAAGGAGAATTAACAAAAAAACGGGCAAGTATGGTTTGTGAGCCCACCCTTGCCCTTTGTGCAAGAGAAATTCCATTGGGGGAATACCTTCTTTTAGGAAAAGGAGAAGAAGCAACGGGAGGCCGAAAGAGAGATTCTGTAGTTTCTGATGCCATGGAAGCTCTCATTGGGGCCATTTATCTGGATGGCGGTTTTGCTAATGCAAAAGAGTTTATCTATAAATTTATTTTAAATGATATTGAGAATAAACAGCTCTTTTATGATAGCAAGACTACTCTTCAGGAGATTGTGCAAGGACAGTACGAAAAAGATGTACGCTATGTTTTGGTAAAGGAAGAAGGACCAGATCATAATAAGTCTTTTTATGTGGAAGCCATTCTTGGAAATCAGGTATTGGGAGAAGGCTGTGGACATACAAAAAAAGCAGCAGAGCAGCAGGCTGCTTATGCTGCAATTAAAAAGCTGAAATGTGAAAAAGGAGATTTATGTATTTAAAAAGTATTGAGGTACAGGGATTTAAGTCTTTTGCCAATAAAATTACATTTGAATTTCATAATGGTATCACAGGGATTGTAGGTCCAAACGGCAGTGGAAAAAGTAATGTGGCAGATGCTGTGCGCTGGGTTTTAGGTGAACAGAGTGCCAAGCAGCTGAGGGGAGGAAATATGCAGGATGTTATTTTCTCCGGCACAGAGACCAGAAGACCGTTGGGTTTTGCCTATGTGGCAATTACCCTGGACAATAGCGACCATCAGCTTCCCATTGATTACCAGGAGGTGACCATTGCCAGGCGTTTGTACCGTTCTGGGGAAAGTGAATATCTGTTAAATGGAACGAGCTGCAGACTGAAGGATGTAAACGAGCTGTTTTATGACACGGGAATTGGAAAAGAAGGCTATTCCATTATTGGGCAGGGACAGATTGATAAAATCTTAAGCGGAAAACCAGAGGAGAGAAGAGAGCTCTTTGACGAAGCGGCAGGAATTGTAAAGTTTAAACGCCGGAAAAATACAGCTGTGAAAAAGCTGGAGGAAGAGCAGCAGAATCTTACTAGGGTAAAGGATATTCTTTCGGAACTTACCAGACAATTGACACCTTTGGAGAGGCAGGCAGAGACTGCCAAGGTTTATTTGAAAAAAAAGGAAGCCCTGAAGCATTTGGATATTCAGATGTTCCTGGCAGAAATGAGCCGCATCCGAGGTGAACTGGAAGATACACAGAAGAAATACCAGATTGCAAAAGAAGATTTAGAGGAAACAGAACAGAGCTTTGGTATTACAAAAGCAGAGTATGAGAAGCTGGAGAAAGAGCTGGAAAAACAGGAACAGGAAATTCAGAAGCTGAGAGAAGGGAATACTCAGAGAACCCTGGAAAAACAGCAGATGGAAAATCAAATTCATCTTTTGCAGGAACAGATTCGCTCAGCAAAACAAAACGAAGCTTTGTATCAGGAACAAAGCCAGTCTCTTTTGGCAGACCAGCAACGAAGGGAAAAAGAAGAGGAAAAATACCTAGAAGAGAAGGAAAAACTGGAACAGCAGTTTTTGAAATTCCAAGCGGAGCAGGCAGAAGCTCAGAGGGCTTTTAAAAATCTGGCAATGGAAATTCATAGTCTAGAGGAAAAGGTAGAAGGTGGAAAAAATGAGATTATTGAAATTTTAAATCTCAGGGCATCTACCAAAGGAAAATTACAACGCTATGATACCATGATGGAACAGATTTCCATTCGGAAGACTGAGTTAAATCAAAAGCATCTTAGATTAAAGAGCGAATCTGCCCTTTTGAAAACTTCGGAAGAAGAATACCAGGCAGAAAAAGTGCAGATTCAGGAAACCATTGATAGGCTGGTTCGGGAAGGAAATCGCTGTGAAGACCAGATTACTAGATATCAGGCAGAAATGGCAAAAACGGGACAGCAATTAGAGATAGGACAGACAGCGTTTCACAGAGAGGCATCCAGACTGGAATCTATGCAAAATATTGCAGAGCGTTACGACGGGTATGGGAATAGTATTCGCCGAGTTATGGAACAGAAGAAACGGGTACCTGGCATTAAAGGCGTTGTGGCAGATCTTTTAAAAGTAGAGAAAAACTACGAAACAGCCATTGAAACCGCTCTAGGAGGCAGTATTCAGAATATTGTTACAGATAATGAAACAACTGCTAAAAATATGATTGAGTTTCTGAAAAAGAATAAATATGGGCGCGCTACCTTTTTACCACTTACCAGTATGCAGAATAAACGTGGATTTACCAATACAGCGGCGCTGCAGGAGCCTGGAGTGATTGGCGTAGCCAGTGAGCTGGTAACCGTAGGAGCAGAATATCAGGGGTTGGCGAATTATCTTTTAGGCCGTACCCTGGTGGTGGATCATATTGATCATGGAATTGCCATTGCAAAGAAGTATCAATATACTATTCGTATGGTAACCATTGAAGGAGAATCCTTAAATCCTGGAGGTTCTCTCACTGGAGGTGCTTTTAAGAGTAGTAGTAATCTTCTTGGAAGACGTAGGGAAATTGAAGAGTTGCAGGATGCTGTGGAAACTTTGAAAAAAGAGATGGAACAGATGCAGCAAAACCTGGAAAAGTACAGGGAAAAGCGCAATCATTTCAGGGAGCAGTCAGCAAAATTACAGGAGCAGCTTCAGGAACAATATATACGGGAAAATACAGTGCAGATGAATTTAAATGCCATGTCTGGAAAACGGGAAGAAATACAGGCAGGTTATGAAAGTTTGAAGCAGGAGAAAGAACAACTGGAAAAACAGACTCGGGAGATTGAGGAGAATAGTCTTTCCATACAATTGGAATTGGAGACTAGCGCCAATCAGGAAAAGGGTCTGGAAGAACAGATTAATCAGAATCAGGAGATTTTGGAACAAAAGAAGCAAACGGAAAATCGTCTTTCTAAAGAGTTAGAGAAATCTCATTTAGAAACCGCAAATCTTACATCCAGACAAGGTTTTATTGCGGAAAACTTAAACCGTATCCGGACGGAGTTGCAACAGCTTTTGGAACAGGGAAGAACATTGGAAAAAAATCTTCTTCAGGGAAAAGAAGAAATTTCTGGGAAAAAAAGCAAAATAGAAGAAATACGAAATACCATAAAAGAGGCGGAAAAAATTTCTTTGCAGGATGAGGAAAAATTGAAACATACTCTGGATGCAAAGGAAGAAATGAGCCAGAATTATAAGTCCTTTTTTGCGAAACGGGATGAATTATCCGGTAGAATGAACCTGTTGGATAAGGAATGTTTCCGCTTAAATGGTCAGAGAGAAAAACTGGAAGAAGCCAGGGAAGCCCAAGTAAATTATATGTGGGAGGAGTATGAAGTTACATACAGCCAGGCTTTGGATGAGGCAGATGAGAATCCTAAGAATCGGGCAGAAATGAAGCAGGAAATTAGCCAGGTGCGGGGAGAAATTCGCCAGCTTGGCAATGTTAATGTCAATGCCATTGAGGAGTATAAGGAGCTCTTGGAGCGTCATACGTTTATGCAGACCCAGCATGATGACTTAATAAAAGCGGAGGAAACCCTTCTGGGTATTATTGAAGAACTGGATACAGGAATGCGCAGACAGTTTGAAGAAAAGTTTGCACAAATTAGGAGAGAGTTTGATAAGGCATTTAAGGAATTGTTTGGAGGAGGAAAGGGAACCCTGGAGCTTGATGAGGAAGAAGATATTCTGGAAGCAGGTATTCGGATTATTTCTCAGCCGCCGGGCAAAAAATTACAAAATATGATGCAGCTTTCTGGAGGCGAAAAAGCGCTGACAGCCATTGCACTGCTTTTTGCTATTCAGAATCTAAAACCTTCTCCGTTTTGTCTGTTGGATGAAATAGAAGCTGCTCTGGATGACTCGAATGTTACCAGATATGCCCAATATCTTCATAAGTTGACAAAAAACACACAGTTTATTATTATAACTCATAGAAGAGGAACCATGACAGCAGCAGACAGGCTCTATGGAATTACCATGCAGGAAAAAGGTGTGTCTACCCTGGTGTCTGTAAAACTCATTGAGCATGATTTAGATAAATAGGAGGAACTATGGCAGAGGGAAAAGAGAAAAAAGGTTTTTTTAAAAGATTGGTAGAGGGTCTTTCAAAAACCAGAGAAAACATTGTATCAGGAATTGATTCTATTTTTAGCGGTTATTCCAGTATTGACGAGGATTTCTATGAGGAAATCGAAGAAATCTTGGTTATGGGCGACATTGGAATTAATACTACCACTTCTATTATTGAACGTTTAAAGGAGCAGGTGGCAGAAAAGCATATTAAGGATCCACAGGAATGTAAGCAGCTTCTTATGGACAGTATGAAAGAGCAGATGACCGTGGGAGAAAAGGCCTATGAATTTGAAAACCGGAAATCTGTAATTCTGGTAATCGGTGTGAATGGCGTAGGAAAAACCACATCAGTGGGCAAACTGGCAGGAAAATTAAAAGACCAGGGAAAAAGAGTCATTATGGCTGCAGCCGACACTTTCCGTGCAGCAGCAGGAGAACAGTTGACACAATGGGCAAACCGAGCCGGTGTGGAATTGATTGGCGGACAGGATGGTGCAGATCCGGCTTCTGTGGTATATGATGCCATTGCAGCGGCAAAAGCCAGAAATGCAGATGTACTGATTTGTGATACAGCAGGAAGGCTGCATAATAAGAAAAATCTTATGGAAGAGCTGAGAAAGATTTACCGCATTATTGAAAAAGAATATCCGGAAGCATTTTTGGAAACATTGGTGGTTCTGGATGGAACCACAGGACAGAATGCTCTGGCTCAGGCAAAACAGTTTCATGAAGTGGCGAATGTCACAGGTATTATTCTGACCAAATTGGATGGGACAGCAAAAGGTGGAATTGCAGTTGCCATTGAATCTGAACTGGATATTCCAGTGAAATATATTGGCGTGGGTGAGACCATAGATGATCTTCAGAAGTTTGATGCCAATGAATTTATCAATGCATTATTTAATATCCAGGAAAATACAGAGGAATAAATACAAAATAGGGAAGAAGGTAAAACATGCTTACAGTAGAAAAATTTGAGGAAGCCTCAGAAATCGTAAAAAAAGTAACCCAGGAAACAAAGCTGGTATATAGCGAGTTTTTTAGTAACCGTACTGGGAACAAAGTGTACTTTAAACCAGAGAATATGCAGGTAACAGGCGCTTATAAAATCCGTGGCGCTTATTATAAAATCAGCACCTTGACAGAAGAGGAAAAGAAAAAAGGTCTGATTACCGCTTCAGCAGGGAATCATGCACAGGGCGTTGCCTATGCTGCCAAGGCATTTGGGGCAAAAGCTGTGATTGTTATGCCTACTACAACGCCTCTTATTAAGGTGGAAAGAACGAAAAGTTATGGCGCCGAAGTGATTCTTCATGGGAATGTTTATGATGAGGCCTGCGAGTATGCTTATGAACTGGCAGATAAGCATGGCTATACCTTTATTCATCCTTTTGATGACTTGGCTGTGGCAACTGGACAGGGAACCATTGCCATGGAAATTATCAAGGAACTTCCTCTGGTAGATTATATTTTAGTTCCTATTGGTGGCGGTGGACTTGCAACAGGTGTGTCTACCTTAGTGAAACAATTAAATCCAAAGATTAAAGTGATTGGTGTGGAACCGGCAGGTGCCAATTGCATGCAGGCTTCTATGCTAAATGGGGAGGTTATGACGCTTCCTACGGTAAATACCATTGCTGATGGTACTGCTGTAAAACGTCCAGGAGAACATATTTTCCCTTATATCCAGAAAAACGTAGACGAAATTATTACGGTGGAAGATGAAGAATTGGTAGTGGCATTTTTGGATATGGTGGAAAATCATAAAATGATTGTAGAGAATTCTGGTCTCCTTACAGTAGCTGCATTGAAACACTTGAAGTTCCAGGATAAAAAAGTGGTATCTATCTTAAGTGGCGGTAATATGGATGTGATTACCATGGCATCTGTGGTGCAGCATGGTCTTATTGCAAGAGACAGAATTTTCACGGTTTCGGTACTTTTACCAGATAAGCCAGGAGAGTTAGTACGTGTTGCAGAGATTATTGCAAAACAACAGGGAAATGTAGTGAAACTGGATCACAATCAGTTTGTAAGTACCAACCGTACTGCTGCTGTGGAACTGAAAATCACCTTAGAAGCCTTTGGTACAGAACACAAAAATGAAATTATCCAGGCATTGGAGAGTGAGGGCTATTCTCCGAAAGTAGTTATGGCTAATTTATAAAAATGGAGCTGTTACATTAAGTAGCATCCAGGAATATTGATACGGTTCCGGCTGAGCTGGAACTGTATTAATATTCTGGATATGTACTTAGAGAAACAGCTCTATTTTTGTTATTTTACTGTGATGAGTTCGTATTCTTTATTTCCAATACCGAGTTTCACACCATGTTCAATGGCGGATTCCCAGTTTGTATCTGGAAAAATGCTGTGGAAATGGTCATGGTGCTGACAGGCTCTTTCTTCTTCGCTACAGTCTCCTAGTTTACTGTTGGAAATCACAGGCTGGGCATTCACTGCATCTGCACAGGCAACATCTAAGGCAACTGGGTCAAAAGAGGCAAACATGCCTACATTTGGTACAATAGCTGCATCGTTTTCTCCGTGACAGTCACAGTAAGGAGAAACATCAATTACCAGGCTGATGTGGAAATTAGGACGACCATCAATAACAGCTTTGGTATATTCTGCAATCTTGCAGTTTAAGATATCGTTGGATTCGTCAGAAGCAGAGAGAATAGCATCTTTTGGACAAATGCCAATACATCTTCCACAACCAACGCATTTATTGTGATCAATGGAAGCCTTTTTGTTCTGAAATTGTGGGGCATCGTGTGCACAGATTTTAGCACACATTTGGCAGCCAATACATTTTTCTTGATCTACATGAGGTTTTCCAGCGGAATGCATTTCCATTTTTCCTGCTCTTGAGCCGCAGCCCATACCAAGATTTTTTAAAGCCCCTCCAAAACCGGCTGCTTCGTGTCCTTTAAAATGATTTAAGGATATTACAATATCTGCATCCATTACAGCCCGTCCGATTTTTGCTTCTTTGACATAAGTTCCGCCTTCTACAGGAACCAACGCCTCATCTGTTCCTTTTAAACCATCTGCAATGAGAATCTGACACCCAGTGGTCATGGGATTAAAGCCATTTAAATTGGCACTGTCTAAATGGTCCAGGGCATTTTTTCTGCCTCCGACATATAATGTATTACAGTCTGTTAAAAAAGGTTTTCCGCCTAATTCTTTCACCACATCTGCTACGGCTTTTGCATAATTGGGGCGGAGAAAAGCCAGGTTTCCAGGTTCTCCAAAATGCATTTTGATAGCAACGTATTTATCCTGGAAGTCAATATCTCCGATTCCAGCAGTTTTGATTAGGCGCTGCAGTTTATTCAGAAGATTATCGCCACTTTTGGCTCTTAAATCTGTAAAATATACCTTTGATGTTCCCATATAGTTTCCTCCTGTTGTTTGCTTTTTCATAGCATTTATTTTAACACTGGAAAGCAAAAGAAACAATGGAAAAAAATGTTTTTCTCCTGTGGTATTTTGACATAGTCAGAAAAGAAAAAATATGCTAAAATTTACAGCATAGCAGAGAAAGGAATCAGATATGGGAAAAAAACTATATTTTCAATGTCCAAATGGTATGGATGAGAAAACCTTATGGGAGGCTGGCAAAGCTCTGATCGGGTGGGAGGAAAAACAGGAAGTATTATTGGAACAGAGATTAGGCAGGAAAGAAGGAGACAGAACACTTTCCTTGCAGGAAGCAAGGGTACGGATTCAGCAGTGGCATTTAAAGGAAGAAATTCAAAAAAAAATGCTGATGGCTTTAGAATATCTTGGAAAGAAAACTTTATCACTGGAAACAGAACAGGAATTTTACTTTTTGGCAGGATGGAGTATTCTGCTGGAGCAATTAGGAATTTCTCAAATTCAGGTGAATGTCCTGGGCGAAGGAACAGGGGCTCTTACAGCAGGTGGAGATTCAGAACAAATTTTGCGGATTTTAGAAAAGAGTAATTTAAAGATAGAATTGCTTCCAGAAAAAGGTGAATTGCTTACTATACAAAGTGCAGCTTTTTTAGGAGCTTTTGGTGTGAGTTCATCTTTTTCCGGTGCATATTTTATTGAAAAAAGAGTAGTGGCAGGACGAGAACAACCAGTGTGCCTTCTTTTGCTTTCCAGGGATAGAGATGAAAGTCAAGAAGGGGAGAAGCAAGATGCAGTACAGGTTTTGGAAACCAATGTGGACGATTGCAGCGGCGAGCAGTTGGGATATGCTATAGAATGTCTTATGAAAGCGGGGGCTTTAGATGCTTCCTGTTTTCCTATTTATATGAAAAAACACCGTCCAGCTTATATGCTTCAGGTGATTTGCAAAAAAGAGAAACAGAAACAACTAGAGGATATTATTTTTCGGGAAACTACTAGTATTGGATTGCGCAGATATGAGGAAGAAAGAAGGATTCTTCCCAGAAGCTTTCGGGAAGTCTGTTTGCGGGATGGACATAAAGTGAAGATAAAAGAATGTGAGCATCATGGACAGCATTATTTTTATCCAGAATATGAAACCGTAAAACAAGTTTGTCTGGATACTGGAAGACCTTATCGCAGCGTATACGATGAAGCAGCAGCATTGGCAGGAGGAATGTATGATACCATATGAAGAAAAGAAGAGAAAACTATATGAAAATATGAAACATTATTTACAAGAAGATATCTGCCTAGCATTTTCCGGAGGTGTGGATAGTAGTTTGCTATTGATTTTGGCAAAAAGTTGTGTGAAAGAGCAGCAAAAGAAATCAAATATCTATGCAGTGACTTTTGATACTATGCTGCATCCTTCTTGCGATTTAAATACAGCTAAAAAAGTGGCAAAAGAAGCAGAAGTTTTTCACCAAGTGTTATTTGTAAATGAACTGGAACAGGAGGAAATCCGTTTTAATCCAGAGAAGCGTTGTTATTTGTGCAAGAAAACTTTATTTTCCAAATTACAGGAATTTGCAAAGAGCAAGGGGATTTCTATCATTTTAGAGGGAACCAATGAGGATGATTTGCATGTGTATCGTCCAGGACTTCAAGCGATTCAAGAGCTTGGTATAAAAAGTCCTCTGGCAGAGGCAGGTTTTACAAAAGAAGAAGTACGAAAGCTGGCAAAGGAATTGGGTGTATCTGTAGCAGAACGTCCATCTACGCCCTGCCTGGCAACCAGACTGCCCTATGGCACAGAAATATCTATGGGAGTTTTGGAGCGGATTGCAAAAGGAGAGGAATACTTGCATACTCTGGGATTTTCTGTGGTACGTCTTCGGGTACATGGAGAGATTGCGAGAATTGAGATACCCCAAAAGGAATTTGAAAGTTTTCTGAAAAAAAGTGGGGAAATCATCGAAGAATTGAAAAAAATGGGGTTTGATTATATTACGCTGGATATGCAGGGGTTCCGCAGCGGAAGCATGGATGAAAAAATTATAAAAGTGTCAAGAAAAAATACTTGACACCATAGAAATTCTATTGTATGATAACCAAGGTGATTGCGGATGGAGAAATTTGTAGAACAGACATTGTTATATGATTTTTATGGGGAGCTTTTGACAGCTCACCAGAGAAGAATTTATGAAGATGTGATTTTAAATGATTATTCTTTGAGCGAAGTTGCAGATGAATTA
>ULYF01027014.1_pt1 | contig 12324 bp, 11 predicted proteins | sample 1961941 | NCBI WGS metagenome assembly ULYF01 (sample SAMEA4835857, study PRJEB28245) | human gut metagenome | biome: gut microbiome; material: fecal sample | place: Denmark | collected 2008 | reverse complement strand
TTTCCGAACAAAGTGTTACCAAAAAGCTTGACCAGTACAAAGTTATCATTATAGGTCAATACAAAAGCAGCGAAATGCGGTAGGTACTTGGCATAGTATAAGACGAAACTGTAAAGCAGTGTAGGCTAAATTATACAAACTTCTCATGCTAACTTAATTCAAATGGATCAAGTGAACTTGTTGAGAGGAAAAGTAAACCATAGAAAGGTGACTTTTATAAACCGTTACGGAATTACACTGGCGGCGGATCTGTATGAACCAAAGGATGCGAAAGGAAAACTTCCCGCTATCGCAGTAAGCGGGCCATTCGGTGCAGTAAAAGAACAATCCTCTGGATTATACGCCCAGACTATGGCAGAAAAAGGATTTCTGACTATGGCCTTTGATCCATCTTATACCGGAGAAAGTGGTGGCGAACCAAGGTATATGGCTTCTCCGGACATCAATACAGAAGACTTTATGGCAGCAGTTGATTTTCTGTCTGTACAGGAAAATGTAGACACAGAAAAAATTGGTATTATTGGAATCTGCGGCTGGGGCAGCATGGCCTTGAATGCTGCGGCATTGGACACTCGTATTAAGGCAACGGTTACTTCTACCATGTATGATATGAGCCGTGTAAATGCCAATGGTTATTTTGATGGGGAGAATACTCCAGAAGCCCGCTATGAAAAGAAAAAAGCACTGAATGAACAGAGAATTAGGGATTATAAAAACGGAAATTATGAACTAGGCGGCGGTGTAGTTGACCCACTGCCAGAGGATGCACCGTTTTTTGTAAAGGATTATTATGACTATTATAAAACATCCCGTGGATACCATTCCCGATCACTAAACTCCAATGGCGGCTGGAATAAAATCGGATGCATGTCTTTTCTGACCCAGCCAATTCTGGCTTATTCTGATGAAATCCGCAGTGCAGTGCTGATGATTCACGGAGAGAAAGCACATTCTTGTTATTTCAGCAGGGATGCTTTTACCAAACTCCAGGGTGAAAATAAGGAACTTCTGATTATCCCTGATGCTGTACATACGGATTTATATGACCGGATGGATGTGATTCCTTTTGAGAAGATAGCAAGCTTCTTTAAAGAGAATCTTTAAACGGTAAAGAGGAATTGATTTTACATAGCCCGTATCAAACATGACGTTTGTATGAGCTATGTAAAATCATTTTTTATGAAACACAAAAGTATGAATGGCCAAAAAGAATACCAATCCGATAGAGCTAATATCATGAACACGAAGGATAATCGGATATTCTTCTAAAATCATGCCAGATAATCCACTGGTAAATGAAAACAGCATAAGTACCAACAGCATCCAACGCATAAAATTTAATTTTTTCCGATGAGTAACTATATGAATTATACTTAAAAGAAGAAACATTGTTGCAGCTAATTTATGAATATGGATGCCCGTGACAGGAACCATGACGGTAAGGACAAAACTAATCAGTAATAAAATATTGAGACTTTTTTTCATATATCGTTTCCTTTCCTTATAGGTATTGTCTTAACACCAAAAATAAAATATAACAGATGGAAGATCCATACACATCCCAGCACAATGCAGCCGGTAACAATCCCCTGTAACCCCATCATAAGAAAACCAATGCTCATCAAAAATGTTACAGTGAGCATAATCCGGCATTTCGTTTTTCTGGTCATGCCTTTGCCTGCCGCAAAATCTTCAAGATTGTTTTTATATAACTTTGTGTTCTTAAACCAGATATCCAGTTTTCGGGAAGACCGAGCAAAACAAAAGGCAGCAAGCATCAAAAATGGAAAAGCAGGCAACATAGGAAGCACAGCACCGATTGCTCCCAAACCAACACCTACACATCCAAGAAAAACATACAATACTCTTTTCATTTGTAAACCTCCATCCGTTTCTTTTCTTTTTTGCTTTCTATGATATGATGAACTGCCATAGCAGGATGATAGAACATCATCCTGGGTCCAGAAAACTGCATAACCTCCCGGATTTTTTGCCGCATATCTTTTTTATAACAATGAACCCTGCAGTTAGAACAAAAAGTCTTATTTTCCATAAAAGGACATGCATCACTCCGTTGTCTTGCATAAGCTTCCAACGCTGTACATTCAGGACAAAGTGTTTTATGTCCGTGCTTTTTTTTACAATAAAGAGCAATCATAAATGAAACAATTTCTTTTTCTTGTTCCCTTTTTGTTTTTATATCCATTCCTTCATTCTCCTGTATTATGGATTTATGTAATTAGTAATAGCTAACTACATGTGAAAAAGAAAAACCTTTGCCACAAAGGTTAGGTAATGCTAACTGAAATAAAGTCTATCAGATGCGGTCTTTTTTGTCAATACAAATATTTTCAGGCAGCAAAAAACACGTAGGCAAAAATCTATTCCGATTCTTACTTGCGTGTTTTCTTAAATCAGGCTGCTTCATAGAGCTTAACCCCTTCCTTCTGAACATTTTCGTAAAAAGGATAGGCATCTACCCAATGATTAAAATGCTCCTGATTTCTTACCACAGGCATCATCCAGATGTCATGTGCAACATTATACTCAAAGCCCACTTCGGCAAGTTCATCTGCATATTGATACAGCTCATCGTCAGGTAAATCCACTAGAATCATAATATCCACATCTGACTCTGGTGTATAATCACCTCTGGCATAAAGCAGTCCTCCTTTCCGACTATCTTTATTTATATTATACCTTTGTTTTGGGGAGATTACAATGTGAAAATAATGTTCTCTTATTAGAAAGCAACCCCTTTTAAACTATTCACTGAACCGGATCCTGTCAATCAGGGATTCTTTTTTCATGGATTTTCCAATCACAGTGACTAACAGCAATTGGATCAAAGCCATCACAACTACAATTCCGGTCACAGCCACTACAGGATAGTGATAATACATGATGTTAAGCATCTTTGTTTCTTTTGCGTAAAGAAAACAAAGATATCCGGCAAAACTGCCAATTCCTACAGAGCACAGGACAGCCCCGGCGGTATAGAACAGGCTTTCCAAGTGCAGCATACGGATTAATTGCTTTTCAGAAAGTCCAATGGCCTGCATGATGCCAAGTTCCTTTTTCCGCATGTGAATACTGTTGATCATGGTATTGATCAGATTCATGATACAGATAAGCCCCAGCACCCCAAGGAATAAGTAACATCCTGTGGCAAGAAAAGACATTCCCTGTTTCCATAGGGTATATTCGGATTGCCAGGTTCTGCTAAGTTCTATACCACCTGTCTTACTGCACAGTTCCTCAATTTGATTTTCTAATGCAGCATCATACTTTTTATCACCAAAAACAGCAATATGGTCATAACAATGATATTGAGATAACTGCTCCACATGTTCCTGGGCAGTAATAAAATCTGCAAAATCCACGAGAGAAACAGGATATTTTCCAATAGCTGCGATTTCTAGCGTGATATCCTTTTGAACATCACCATCCATATATTGAAAATCAAGTTCATCTCCTACTTTCAAATCTGGATACCAGTATAGAAGGTCTTCATTTAAAATCACTTTATTACTGTTTTTCATTTCTTCATAGGTGATATGCCCTTCTATCAGTCCCGCTTCCAATTCTTTTGCATAAGTTTCCGGCATTCCGGCAAGATCAGCTTCATTTCCCCCGGAAGGGAATTCTTCGTTTGACATAGCAATGTTAGAAAATGGTTCTATTTTTTCGACCCCTTCCAGAGCGGAGAGCTGATTCAGCACTTCGTTGGTCAGAGGATTCTTCTGCATTACCTGACTCCATTCCAGCTCCGGATGCTCCTTGTTTCCTGATTCCGTAATGACTGAAACTTCGTATTCTCCCTCAATAATCATATTTGCAGCTTCCTTTGGATTGGCACAGGACAATACGGTTGACACTGTGACAAAGAAGATTCCGGTGATTCCTATGGAAAGGATGGTAAGCAGGGTTCGCTTCTTATTTCTCATAAGATTGGATTTTGTTAAGCGGAACAAATTGATGGAATCATATCCCTTCCGGATACTTTTGGAGGAACCATTTTCCCCGTTGTAACGAATTGCTTCTATGGGGGAAATCTTAGAAGCGATGCTCATGGGTTTCAAAAGAGAAAGATAGACCGTTGCAAACGTGACCATAATTACCAGGAAATAAAGCCATGGGTAGAAACAGGAAACCTCCTGATTCTGGATAATTTCTATGGTTATCTGATTCTCCAGGTCATCTGTTTCAAATTCTAAGAAATATACAAGAAGCTGGAACACTTTTTGTAAAAGCAGGGTTCCAAGAAGCAATCCCAGAGGCACTGTAACAGCAGCAATGAGATAGCCTTCCCGCAATACAATCTGGCGGATCTGATGCCTGGTAGCGCCAATTGCCTTTAACTGTCCATATTCCTGTACACGCTGGATCATGGAAATATAATAAATACTGTACAGCGTAATCACACCGGCAAGCACAACAATGAGCATAACCACGACAATGGTTACATTCATCATGGGATCCACATAATTTGCACTCAGATATTCATCATTGATAACGATATCGTCTTTAGAAATCCCAAATTGTTCTCCGGTTTCTTTTATTTTTTCTTCTATGGCATCTACATTGGTACGGCTGTCAGCTATGAGGCGGAAGTACACTTCATAGGTAAGTTCTTTTGGAGCAAACTCCTGTTTTACAAAAGCATCCGAAACACAGGCTGTATATCTCTTTGCTTCTTCATTTGCGTCGGTGTCACTGGTCATTCCGCAGATTACAAATTCCTTTTCCTTCCTGTAATCCAGTCCGTCTTTTCGCTGAATCTGATAAGGCAGGGTAATGGTATCTCCCACTTTTTTCCCTTCCAGTCCCATGGCCTTTAGGAGACCTTGGGAAACCAGGATTTCATCGGTCTTTTTTGGTAAATGACCTTCGGATGGTTCAAAACGCATAAATTCTGCACAGGTTTCATCAATACTGGTCATAAAGATGGTATATTCATCGTTTGGGATTATTCCGGGGTCGCACCGCAGCCCTACGCTTTCGATTTCTTTCACTGCCTTGATTTTGGCAGTATCTTCAGGGGTAAGTTTTTGGTACATTCCATGATAGGTGGGATAAACCCGGTTGGTTGCCTCATACTGAATGTCTATCATTCCAAGGCCAATACTTGGAATCAAAAACAGCAATAAGGTAATCAGAGTAATTGCAATTCCTATGAGAATGTTCCGGCTCCGGTTCAGGCGGATGTTGGCAAAAGCTGTTTTGGTTACGGTTTTCATGCCTGTGTCACCACCTTACCATCTTCAATGACCACAACACAGTCTGCCATTTGGGCAATGGTTTCATCATGTGTGATCATCACCAGTGTCTGTCCGTATTTCTGGACACAGGATTTTAAAAGTGCGATTACTTCCAATTCAGTGTGGGAGTCCAGGTTTCCCGTTGGTTCATCTGTAAACTGTACCCCTATCCCTTTATGCCTTGAAAATGGGGGCTTTAACTGTATGCACACTTGTGTACTGTGTGTTATTTTCCATAAGAAGAGCTAGTAGCAAAGTCTCAGCCCTCCACTACTAGCTTTTCTCTCTTTTTCTATTCTTCTGTTACTGTTTTCATATAAAGTGCTTGCATGTTCTGTTCCCGAACACTCATTCCTGCATGTTTAAATTTATATCGTAGCAATGCTGCTTTTGCCTCCTCATGCGTAGACAATACAATTTGCCCTATTCCCTGCTGTGTCAACAAATCCGCAAGCGAAATTGCACTGATATCATCAATTGTTTGAAGTGGATCATCTATCAGTAAAATGTCTAACCCTTTCGTATCACCATACACATTTTTTATTGAAAGTAAAAGCGCAATCGAAAGACCATTCAATTGTCCTGTACTTAAAATATTATAAACATCACTTCCACTCTTAGAAGCTGCTTCAAATACTAACTGATTGGTTTTAATGACTGCTCTAATTCCCAACCCTAACGGATAATTTTGTATAATCCTTCCACTATACACCATTAAAGGAATTTTAATTGCATTAAGAAGCTGTGTTTGATATTCTTTATTCGCATCTTCATATTTACCAACCAATACTTTTATTGCATCTGTCATATCCTTTGTTTTATTCTTATATTCCTCATAATCTCTTTTTAGTTTTCTTAGTCGGGCCTCTTCCGTAGAAAGCTGCTGAGAAAGATTATCATTAAATAACTTCGCAACATATTGTTCCTTGCTTTGTAACTCTCCCACTGTGTGATACGGTTTTTCATTATGATAATAGGTATTGTGAATGGATTTATACAATTCAACCTGCTTTTCTTGAAAAATAATTTTATTTGGAACTTCCTTTTCTTGAAGTTCTTTCAATAAGTTTTCATATTGTTGAGAAAATTCTTCAATATCAAATTTTTCTATTCCCTGAGATTTAAACTCTGATATTTTTACCTTATCCAACAACTGCTGTAATTTCTCCACCGCTAGATTCTTACATCCTGATAAAGTATCATCCATTTTTATTAGTACTTTATTTTCCTCAAGAAACACTTTCAACACAGGAATAATTTCTTTTTGAAATAAATTTGTTATTTGTGTCTCAATATCTTCTATTATTTTTATCCCATCTGTATGAATATTTTTTATAAATCGTTCTGTTTCTATAATAGCTGAATCTATATCCGTAAAATCCGTTCCACACAATGGGCATTTGTTTTTATCAAACTTTCCAGACTCCGCAGCATTATAAAATTCTTTAATAAGTCCCCTTCGTGCCTTTGTCATCTGTGCCAGAACCTTATCAGCATCATCCAATTGACTTTGTTCTTTTTTCTGGTTCAATAATAATGTTTTTATTTGTGCTATAATTTCTGCTTTTATTTTAATCTTATTGAACAATGTTTCATCTACTGACCAGACATTATTGCTATAATTCATCAATAATTCTTTGCTCTTATTTAACTCTTTTATGAGACTTTCTTTTTTATTAAGTAATTCAATCTCCTGTCGATAAAACAATGCCATATATAATCGTTTCGGTGATGCTTTCAATTCCCTTATGATAGCATTATCTTTATATCGAAGGTATTCTTCATAGTTTTCTATAAACCCTTCAATTTGTTTAAGCTGCTGAATAACAGTCTCATATGTAACTCCCTGGTCTAATTTTATGACATCAAATTCATATTCAACTTCGTCAAATAATCGTATATTTTCCCCTGGCAGTTCTGCATTCATAACAATGTGATCTGTCTGACGTTTTATCTCATTTACTCTTTGACTTACTACACCTATTTGTTTTTCTTTATCCCCAATTTCTTTTTCTACTCTTCCAAGAATATGTTCTTGAACCGATTTCAGCATTTGAATTTTATCAGTTATCTCGGTGTCATCTAAAAGAGAAGATACAGAATCTTTTCTATTTTTATACTTATTTTGTAAGAAGTCCAAAGATTCACTTTGAGAAATATATGTCCCTATATCAAACATATTGGAACTCAAATGAAATTTATCATACAATTCTTCTTGACTAATTTCTTGACTATTAAGTGTGATAATACTCTGAAATTCATTTTTACATAAAAGTTTTCTTTCTACATGTATTTCATCTGAAAAATCAGATGATAAAATTGCCGAAATAACTATATCCTTATTTACATCATTTGCCAGTGTTCCTAATGTTTCCGTCTTCCTATTTTGTAAACTAGGGTTAAAATGCTTTATTTTCCCAGTCACCAAAACTTCAATAGCATCAAATAATGTAGTTTTACCATATCCATTTTGACCATCTAAAATCACAATATTACTATTCATAAAATCAAATTTTAAAGGTTTATTATTTGTAATATACTTAAAATTTCTAATACATAGGCTCTTAAATGTGTACCCCATCCAATTACTCCTCCAATAATTTTTGATATATCATATCGGACAATACTTCTACATTAAAAGATGCTTCTTCTATTGATCTTATAAACATATCATTTAGCATTTCAACATTCTGTTTTTGTTTCCGTATTCCATCTATCTTTTGTTTTACCATTTCATCAAAGTCATTCATGACTGCCTTTGGAAAGATTGGATTAAAAAATGGAACTTTACTTAATAAACGCGTCAAAAATTGTACCTGCTCCGATTCATCGTTCAAGAACTGTACAGCTTCTAATACTGTATCAAGCATCGGTTTCCCATTAGTTTTCAATGACCTACACCATTTTTCGAAACATTGCAGTTCTTTTTCTGTATAATAGAACACATATTTTTTATAAAAGAATTCATTTTCTTCAATTTTTATAATATCTGGATACATTCTTTCCTCTATACACTCCACTTTCCAGAACAATATCATGTAAGAATCGCTTGGTGTCGGTTTTTCTATGACTGTGTATGCATCACTATTTAATGCTACATCTTCAATCTCTGCTAAATTATCCTGATTTTCATCATTTATCTCAAGTTCCGAAAAATAGTAATACTTGCTTTCTTCTCCAGATGCATCCATAAACAATTGCACTTTTTCATTATACAAATCAATCTTTGTATCTTCATCTTTTTGCATCGGTACAATATTTCCATCATTTAATAAACGGATTATATCCAATATAGTATTAATCATGATTACCTCCATTTTGTTCAAATTTTTCCTTCAATTCCTGAGCAGAAATCAATTCTATATCTCTATAATATTCGCCTACTTTATTTGGAGAGCTATTTTTCCATCCAGATGTAATTTGTGCTTGGGATAAAGTTCCTGAATAGCTTCCCGGAATAACCGTAATACTATTTCCTGCCAATATATCAATAATGTCTGTATTATTAATAATATTTTGGAAAATACTCTGTAACGCCCGTTCTTTCCTGGCACCACGTGTAAGATCTAAAAACGTAGGTATGACCTGTTTGCTTGGCGCTTGTGAATACTTTGATTGTAAATATATTCCACAATTATCTCCCATAACTTTTTCTGGAGTATCGCTTCTATACAGTAATTCATAAATTTCACTTTGAATTTTATCAACCGAAAGATTTTCTACTAAGTTCAATTCGTTATCCCACTCATCTACTTTACCCGGATTGAGTAATTTACAAAACTGACCATAATCAACAATTTCAGTCATTTTTTCATATCCACATTTAGCAGCACATATTCTATTACAATTTTCTAAAGAAGTATCACATTCATCTTGACATAAATTATTTAAAGCCTTTTCAATATTCTGCATAACATATTCGTAAATTTTCTCTTTCAAAAAATATTCTTTTCGCACATCTTCTTTATCGATAGCAGACTCCATCATTCCTACGATATCTGAAAATTTTATTATATATTTTCTTTTTTTAGAGTCCTGCTTGTGCATCCTTGCGATGCTATCATCTAAAAACAAACATAGTTCCCCATATACAATTTCTTCTGCCTTATCAGAATAGCCTTTACTTTTCAAATATGCTAAGATTTCCGTATCTATTTCATTTCTCACATCACATACACCAACTACTTTTGATGCCCTTTTATATAATTCAACACTTACATTGTATGTATTAGATGCATCATCCCAATCTTTTATCTCCTTTGCAACTGTAAGATAACATTTTGCTGTTGGATTATTTGATTCAGCCCGATGTTTCAACAATTTGTCCATTGCTTTGCTATAACTGTTCCATTTATCTTTAGACAAATATGCCTTAACCTGATGAAATGATTTATATTCTGAATCGCAAATAATACAAAAATCTTCTGTTTTTTCTAATTCAACAGAATAGGCGTCTATATCTTTGTTTTTATCTTTGGCTATTTGATTTATTAACTCTAGGACATACAATAGCATCATTTTTCCTTGATAATTAAATCCACTCCATGTTGGTATTGCATCATTACCTCTACCCACGACCATTACTCCTTATAATTTTTATACTCTCATTATACGACAAATAAATAATAAGTCGAGTTAATCATACAAAAATTGGCAAAATAGTTTTGGTATAGAGGCTACATATTTCTGTACTGCTTATTTCCCAATAAAAATGGAAGATCCTTTTTAGAATCTTCCGCACTAATTTCTGTATTATTCATTTTTTTCTACATTTGGTAATAAAGAAGCTATCGGCCAACTATAAAATTCTTCTTTTTCTGTTGCAGATAATTGCTGCATATGTATATCAAATTCATCAAACTGTTTCAGCAAAATACATGCACAGCACCTCGCAAATATATTCTCAGAATATTTAATCTGTGCCAATGTTTTCCTTTCTTCAAGCTCTAACTCCCTTTTACGGGCAATGATTTGGAATCTATTTATTGTAAGAATAGTCGAATTCATGGAATATTTCCCTAAGATATCTATTAATTTTTCAGCCAATGACAATATATTTCTATCTCTTTCCTTATCATAAGCCTTTAAAAAATCCAATATTAATCCCAAAAGTTGATCTATTTCTTCTTCACTGATCTTGTTCATTGCTTCCAATAAATCATTTTCATCAAATATCATCTGATATATATCTTCATCTCGTAGCGCAAACCATCTGCTAATTTTCTGTGTTTTTCCATCTGGTATATCTTCAAAAATAACTATCCGTTTACCATCCTTCAAATAATTACGAATTATATATCCATCTTCTTGAATCTTTTCATATTCTAACAACAATTTCCTACGTCCGATTATTTGTTTATAAAGACCACAATTTTCATCTGTTTGGAACGGTAACGATAAAACTCGCATTTCCACTAATCCCTTTTTCAGAAAAAATATAGTGGGTTCTGCATCTAAAATTTCTTTCGTTTTAAATAAACTTCTTTTAATATTTAATTCTTCAAGCATTTCTCCTAATTGAACAATCCGTTTATGATAGGCAAGAAATCTTTCTGTAAAAGCTGTTTGTATTTCCCCTAAGAAATTTTTTCCTAGACTTATATTTTCAATCGATACTTCCTCTGCATCAGAAACAGCTATTATAATTTTCGATGCTTGAAAAACTGTTTGAAAATTATAGTTAGTCGCCTCAATGCAACGAATAGTTGTTTTTTGACTTTTTTCTGTTAAAACAAATTCAATGATTTCACTAATCCTTGTAGTCGTTTGATTTAATGCATAAATATGTCGAATAGGATATCTTTGTTCTATTTTATCATCGATTTTTATTAACCAATCACTTTCAGTCGCAGTAACTAAATCTGTCAGTAAAACTGGTATCTCTATCCCATCCTTCTTGGTATACACATACTTAAAAGGACTTTTCGCAATTGCGATTGCAGGATTCATATACGGAGTTGGTAATGTTGATATAGTAAAATTAGATATAGTATCATAATCGGGAATTGATTTTCCCACTCCTACCATTGCCTGTTTAGGTCTATTTTCTTTAAAAAGAACACAAAGTTCCTCTAATTCTCGGACAGTTTTTACATGGTTTAAATGTACTGTAATGCTCCCTTGTTCTTCTTTACCTTTCATTATATGGACAATATCTACCGGAAGTAAGATTCTTGCATACATTTTATCACTATATTCCGTTTTTGAAATTGCATCAACAAAAAATATTACCCCGCCATTTTTTAAATAATTTTTCAAATCATTTATATCCACTGGATAGCTTATACTATCTGAATCTGGAAGAGTATTATACTCTTTTCCCTTTACTTGAATGGGAATAAGAAATTCATTTCCTGTCGAAGCCGGCTTTTTAGTTTTGTAATATATGATATTTCCATCCCATGAAACCGTTTTGTCATTCATATGAATATCTGACTCATCCAAATATTCAGATCTAGCACACATTCTTTGTAGTGTTGTTATAGAAAATGTTTCTTGACTACTCATTTATCTGAATCTCCATGTAGTTGTTCATTTCTGAAATTTTATTGTTTTCTATTCCATTATACTATATAGCACACTACGTTTCTAGATATTTTATCCCCACAACCACCAGCAGGCACGTTTCCCACGCCCCTGCCAGCCGCTGATTATTTTCTTCCTCATTAAAAATTCTTAATCAGATTCAAATCTCTTTTATTCAATGCCTTCCGCATTGCTTCATTTTCTTTCCGTAATGTCTCATTTTCTCTTTTTAGTTTTGCTACCTGCTGTTCTAATTGCAGGATACGACTGTCCATCGCCATATCTAAAATCTTTCTTCTTTTATCTACCATACCTGCTTGTAGCTGCAAGGCATGATCTACTGCTTTTCGTACTTCTGGGTTCTTATAAAAAAATCCTCTGGACAGTCCGGTCTTTTGCATCAACTTGGGGACTGTTACTTTATCCTCTTCTTCAATCATCTCCTGAATTGCCAGCTTTGCCCGCTGGATTTTTTCCACACTCTGCTTATGATTGATCTCCAGCATCTTATCATATTTGCTCATACTCTTTCCCCCAT
>ULYF01050596.1_pt1 | contig 12485 bp, 8 predicted proteins | sample 1961941 | NCBI WGS metagenome assembly ULYF01 (sample SAMEA4835857, study PRJEB28245) | human gut metagenome | biome: gut microbiome; material: fecal sample | place: Denmark | collected 2008 | reverse complement strand
ATCCGCGAGACAGAGGATGTGGTGGAGAAAATCGGTGTTTCCAGGGCACGGGAGGTTGCAAAGGGTGCAGATCTGGTGTTATACGTAGTAGACAGCTCTACACCGCTTGATGAAAATGATGAAGAAATCATTGAAATGCTGAAAGACAGAAAAGCAATTGTACTGTACAATAAAACAGATCTTGCTTCGGCTGTGAGTATGGAGGCATTAAAGGAGAAAATCAACCATCCTCTCATTCCGATTTCTGCGAAAGAGGAGACTGGAATTGCCCAGCTGGCGGATACCATTAAGAGTATGTTTTTCAGTGGGAAAATCTCTTTTAACGATGAGGTTTATATTACAAATGCCCGTCACAAAGAGGCACTGGAAGAGGCAGCAGACAGCCTTGCAATGGTAAAACAGAGCATCGAGGATGGCATGCCGGAAGACTTCTTTTCCATTGATCTGATGGCTGCTTATGGAAGTCTTGGAAAGATCACAGGCGAGGAAGTTGGGGAAGATCTGGTGAATGAGATATTTAGTAAGTTTTGTATGGGCAAGTAGTGACAGAGGGTAATATATGAATGAGTGTGTTATAGAGGAGATAAAAATGAAAAATTTAGAGGAGAATTATGACATAGTAGTGGTCGGTGCTGGTCATGCTGGCTGTGAGGCTGCGCTGGCAGGGGCGAGACTGGGAGTGAATACGATCATGTTTACGGTAAGCGCAGAGAGTATTGCGCTGATGCCTTGTAACCCTAATGTAGGTGGAAGTTCTAAGGGACATCTGGTTCGTGAACTGGATGCTCTTGGCGGTGAGATGGGAAAAAATATTGATAAGACTTTTATTCAGTCCAAAATGCTGAACTGTTCCAAAGGCCCGGCAGTGCATTCCCTTCGTGCTCAGGCTGATAAGCAGGCTTACAGTAATGAAATGAGAAAGACGTTGGAGAATCAGGAGAACCTGACCATCCGCCAGGGAGAGGTTACTAAGCTTCTGGTAGAGGATGGCAAGATCACAGGTGTGAAGACGTATTCCGGCGCTGTTTACCATTGTAAGGCGGTAGTTTTGTGTACTGGAACTTATCTGAAAGCACGCTGTATTTACGGTGATGTAAGCAATTATACAGGTCCAAATGGACTGCAGGCAGCCAATTATCTGACTGATTCTCTGAAGGAATTGGGAATTGAAATGTTCCGTTTCAAGACTGGAACACCTGCCAGAATCGCAGGAAATACTATAGACTATAGTAAGATGGAAGAGCAGTTTGGCGATGAGAGAGTAGTGCCATTTTCTTTTTCCACAGATCCGGAGGATGTGCAGATCGAGCAGAAATCCTGCTGGCTGACTTATACCAATGAGGCTACCCATGATATCATCCGTGCCAATCTGGATCGTTCCCCGTTGTATTCTGGTATGATTGAGGGAACTGGTCCGCGTTATTGCCCTTCTATTGAGGATAAAGTAGTTCGTTTTGCAGATAAAAAAAGACATCAGGTGTTTATTGAGCCAGAGGGAATGTACACAAATGAGATGTACATCGGCGGTATGTCCAGCTCCCTGCCGGAAGATGTGCAGGAGGCCATGTACCACAGTGTACCAGGACTGGAGCATGCAAAAATCGTGAAAAATGCATACGCTATCGAGTACGACTGTATTAACCCAAGACAGCTTTATCCAACACTGGAGTTTAAGAAAATCAAGGGTCTTTTCAGTGGTGGACAGTTTAACGGAAGTTCAGGCTACGAGGAGGCAGCAGCCCAGGGACTGATCGCTGGTATCAATGCAGCTATGGAAGTGCTAGGAAAAGAGCAACTGATCTTGGATCGTTCTGAGGCTTATATCGGTGTTCTCATTGATGATCTTGTTACAAAAGAGAACCATGAGCCATACCGTATGATGACCAGCCGTGCCGAGTACCGTCTCCTTCTCCGCCAGGATAATGCGGATCTGAGACTTCGCAAAAAAGGCTGGGAGGTAGGTCTTGTAGATGACGAAATCTATGCAAAAGTAGTGGAAAAAGAACGCTTGATAGCGGAAGAAATCCAGCGTGTGGAGAATACAAATGTGGGTATGACAGAGGCAGTTCAGAGCCTTCTGGAAAGCAAAGGAAGCACACCACTTAAGTCAGGAATCAGTCTTGCAGAGCTGATCCGCAGACCGGAGCTTTCCTATGCAGATGTGGCTCCTATTGATAAGAACCGCCCTGAACTTGCCTGGGATGTGCAGGAGCAGGTAAACATTAATATTAAATACGACGGCTATATCCGCCGCCAGATGAAGCAGGTAGAGCAGTTTAAGAAGCTGGAAGCCAAGAAGATTCCAGAGGATCTGGACTATGAGAAAGTAAAGAGCCTGCGCATTGAGGCACGGCAGAAACTGGAACTTTACAGACCTGTTTCCATTGGACAGGCATCCCGAATTTCCGGGGTTTCACCGGCGGATATTTCGGTGCTGCTGGTTTATATGGAGCAGTATGGGAAAAATCGTTAATAAAGGCGCATTTTTGCGCTTACGCAAGTAATAATCATATGCCAGAGCCTGTTTGAAAAATCATTCCCACAATTTGCACGCCCCACTTTGTGGTATATTTCACCTGAATTCGGTTGCCGTAGCCCGCTGCAGCACCCTCATCCGGGCGAAATCTCCCACAAATTGTGACGCACATCTTGCAGAAAGCCTTTTTCAAACACGCTCTAGTGGATTTCACCTTCGTTAAAAACGCACCTGAAATGACCTGCTAAGAAATATTACTTGCAAAAACGCTGTGTATTAAACAACTGGAAAGTAAGTAGTTTGAGGTATAAGGAGACATATATGGAATACGATTTAACACTCTTTGAGAAAGGACTTGAAGAGCTTGGAATTGCTCTGTCCCTGGAGCAGAAGAAGCAGTTTATCACTTATTATGAGTACCTTGTAGAGAAAAATAAGGTAATGAATTTAACTGCAATTACCGAATACAACGAGGTGATTTTAAAGCATTTTCTTGACAGTTTATCTATCGTAAAAGTAGGCAGTTTTGACCAGAAAAAGCTGACGGGAAAGTCCGTGATCGACATCGGAACCGGCGCTGGTTTCCCTGGAATTCCGCTGAAAATAGCTTTTCCGGAGCTTAAAATTACCCTTCTGGATTCTCTGAATAAAAGGGTGAATTTCCTTAATGAAGTAATCGAAATGCTTGGTTTAAAAGACGTAACAGCTGTCCACGGAAGAGCCGAAGACTACGCGAAACAGAAGGAACACAGAGAAAAATACGACTTCTGTGTTTCACGCGCAGTAGCCAACTTAAGCACCCTTTCCGAATACTGTATCCCCTTTGTAAAAGAAGGCGGCAGCTTTATTTCCTACAAATCCGGCAAGATCGACGAGGAACTTTCCCAGGCTGAAAATGCCGTAAAAATCCTCGGCGGGAAGGGTCAGGATGGGGTGAAATTCCCCCTTATGGACACCGATATGGACCGTTCTTTCGTTGTGATCAAGAAGATGAAACCGACCGCCAAGAAGTACCCCAGGAAGGCTGGCTTGCCGGCGAAGGAGCCGCTGGCGTAGAATATGTGTTAATATTAAGATAACTTTAGTCCTGAAAGAGGAAGAAATCCGTACTATATTTCTCTCCGATAATATCGGCGATTTTTTCTGAGATAACATAGGTTCTGTCTCAATCACTTTCAAAATACGAGTTGCTATGGAATTGTCTTCATTGGGAATAGTTTGGTCAGTAGCTTGGTTAGTGTGATTAACCAAGCTACTAACCAAGCTCTTGAACATAACCATAATGTCCTCACGCTTAATCATATATTCTGGCATAGGATTTCCAGCTTCCTTGCAACTGTCATTGTTTTTTCTATTCCACATCCACCCATGCCTTAGAGCGTGTTTGAAAAAGGCTTTCTGCAATCTGCACGTCCCACTTTGCGGAAGGTATTTTATTTTGGGACACACTTCCAACACAAAATAATCACATATTTCTCACATAATTATCTAAATTTCCTCACAGGTTGCACATAAAATAATCATAGATAGATGCATGGGATAAGCCATGTATCTGCAACTTGAAGGAGGTAAGAAACTTGATTGAAGTAAAAAATCTGGTAAAACGCTACGGCGATCACACCGCTGTAGACCACCTTTCTTTTGAAATCGAGAAAGGCAAGATTTATGGTTTCCTGGGCCCCAACGGCGCCGGAAAATCCACGACCATGAATATGATAACCGGCTATATTGCATCCACCGAGGGAACAGTAGTCATAGACGGTCATGATATTCTGGAAGAACCTGAGGAGGCAAAAAAATGCATCGGATATCTACCCGAAATGCCGCCCCTTTATTTTGATATGACCGTTCTGGAATATCTGAAATTCGTAGCAGATCTGAAGAAAATTCCTAAAGATAAAAAAGCATCCATGATCGAAGAAATCATGGACATGGTGAAGATCACCGACATGAAAAACCGTCTGATCAAAAACCTTTCCAAAGGTTACAGACAGCGTGTAGGTATCGCCCAGGCTGTGCTCGGCTACCCGGAAGTTATCATTCTGGATGAGCCAACCGTCGGCCTTGATCCGAAACAGATCAACGAGATCCGTGATCTGATCAAAGGCCTGAAACAGAAACACACCGTTATCCTCAGTTCCCATATTTTGTCCGAAGTCAGTGCCGTCTGCGACTACGTGCTGATCATTTCCCATGGAAAACTGGTAGCCAGTGATACCCCTGAGAATCTGGGAAAACTGGCAGCAGGCTCAAACAACCTGAATCTGCTTGTAAAAGGTCAGAAAGACACTATCAGAGCCGCTCTGGAGGCCGTAGAAGGGGTAAAAGAGGTTACGGTGAAGAAAAGCCCGGAGGAAGGCGTATACGCCATTACAGTGGGAACAGAAGAGAATATGGATGTGCGCGAAAAAGTATTCTACAGTATGGTAAATGCCGGCTGCCCGATCCTTGAAATGCAATCCAGAAAAGTTTCTCTGGAGGAGATCTTCCTTGAACTGACGGAGAGCGAGAAAAAAGATAAAGATGCGTCAGGAAAAAAGTCCGGAAAATCTTTCTTTAAGACGGTAGCAGATGCTGAGAAGTATTTGAATGAGAAAAACGAAGATGCTATCCCAGATAACGGACTTGAAGAAAAAAGGTTTGATGAATCGGACAAAATATCCGATGAAGTGTCAGATAATGGACTGTCTGGTGATACACAGGATATTTTTGCTGAATCTGAGAAAGAAAAGGGGGAAGAGTAAACCATGCTTGCTATTTATAAAAGAGAGCTGAAAAGCTACCTGACCTCCATGGTCGGCTACCTGTTTATGTTTTTTGTGTTGCTGATCGCAGGTATTTACTTTTCAGCGTACCAGCTTTCAGCTGCTTATCCGAAATTTGAATATACTTTAAATGCCATGACCTTTGTGTTTCTGATCGCAGTGCCGATCCTGACCATGCGTGTACTTGCTGAGGAAAGAAAGCAGAAAACAGACCAGCTTCTGCTTACTTCTCCGGTATCTGTATCCGGCATTGTAATGGGAAAATATCTTGCACTTGTGACTATTTATGCAATCCCTATTGCAGTTCTGGCAACCTATCCGCTGATCATGTCAAAGTTCGGAACCGTTGCATTTGGCTCTGCGTACACAGCACTCCTTGGATTTTTTCTTCTGGGAAGTGCAAACATTGCAATTGGCGTATTTTTTTCAGCAATCACTGAGAGCCAGGTAATTGCAGCAGTTCTTACCTTTGTATTTTTATTTGCTTTTTATATGATGAATGGAATTTCTTCCTTTTTCTCAGAGACGGCAATGTCTACGTGTGTGACATTTGGCATTCTGATCATAGCGCTTAGCCTTATGATCTACAGTATGATTAAAAATGCAGTGATCTCAGGTGCTGTCTGCGTGATTGGAGAAGTGGCACTGGTAATCGTTTATGTTGTAAAATCCAGCGTGTTTGAAGGAGGAATCCAGAAGGTTCTTGAAGTGTTTAACTTAAGTTCACACTTTGAAAACTTTACAAACAGTATTTTTGATGTGACTGGAGTTCTTTATTTCCTGTCTGTCATTGCCATTTGTATATTCCTTACCATGCAGACAATTTTGAAGAGACGTTGGAATTAAGGAGGTGGGGAAAATGTTTTTTAAGAGGGAAAATGATAACAATATTGATAATAACGATAAAAACGCAATTAATATTGAAAATGTCGAAAATAATAACAATAATAACAAAAAAGAAAAACGAAAATTTAAAGACAGTATTAATAAAAAGTACTTGAAAAATGGAAGCTACAGTTCTGTCATGATTGTTGTTTTCGTTGCTATCATTATTGTTATAAATATGATCGTTGGAAATCTTCCTTCAAAGTATACGCAGCTGGATATCAGCTCCGAGAAACTTTACACCATCGGTGATGAGACAAAAGCGATGCTGAAAGATCTGGACAAGGATGTAACCATATATCAGATTGCCCAGAGCGGAAGTGAGGATGAGACTATCAGCAATCTGCTTCAAAGATATGCAGATGAATCTGATCATATTAAGGTGGAACAGAAAGACCCGGTGGTCAATCCGAAATTTGTCAGTGAATACACCAGTGACAACCTTTCCTCTAATAGCTTAATTGTTGTATGTGGAGATAGAAATAAGGTTGTAAATTATAACAATATTTACGAATCTACAATGGATTACAACACATACAGTTATCAGACAACAGGATTCGACGGCGAAGGTCAGATCACAAGTGCCATCGCATATGTAACCAGTGAAAACCTGCCGGTATTGTACACATTAGAGGGACATGGAGAGCAGGAGCTTGATTCTACAATCAAGGAAGATATTGAGAAAGCAAACATGGAAATCAAATCCCTGAATCTGCTTACAGAGGGAAGCGTTCCAGAGGATGCCAGCTGTCTGCTGATTGATTCTCCTACAACAGATATCTCAGAGGATGAGAAGACTGCATTGATCGATTATCTGGAAAATGGTGGAAAAGCAATGATTTTCTCCGATTACACAGGAGAAAAAATGGAAAACTTTGATGCAGTGCTGGAAAACTACGGCGTAAGCAGAGTAGATGGTCTGGTATTTGAGGGAGATGCACAGCATTATGCCGCTCAGATGCCGTACTACCTGGTTCCAACTGTAAACAGCACAGATATTACATCAGATGTTGCTTCTTCCGGATATTACATCCTGATGCCGTATGCGCAGGGAATCCAGAAATCTGATGATGTGAGAGACACTGTAAATATTGAAAGTCTTCTTACAACTTCTGACAGCGCATATTCAAAGACAGATTTGAACAGCGGTTCTCTTGAAAAGGAAGACGGTGATGTGGATGGCCCATTTGACCTGAGTGTTAGCATTACAGAGACTGTAGATGATGATAAAGAAACTCATATTATTTATTATTCCACATCAAACCTGCTGCAGAGCCAGATCAATCAGATGGTTTCTGGTGGAAATGAGAAACTTGTGATGGCTTCTTTAAGTTCTCTGGTAGACACAGAAGACAGCACAACAGTCTCTATCCCATCAAAGAGCCTGGAAGTATCTTATCTGACTTTGACAGCATATGATGCAAGCTTCTGGAAAATCTGTACCATTGGTCTGATTCCTGGAGCATTCCTGTTGATTGGATTTATGATTTGGTTAAAGAGGAGAAAAGCCTGATGAAGAAAAAATCAGTAAATCTTATTACAGCAGTGGGCGTTTTAGTTGTCCTCAGCGGCGCATACGTAGGCGTAAAAACCTACGTAGCCAAGCAGGAGGCCGCGGATACTGAAAGTGCGGAGGAAGAAAATCCGGAAATTATTTCCATAGCGTCTGCTGATGTGAAATCAATAAAATTTGTAATTGATAAAAAAGAAGTTACCTTTGAAAAAGATGGAGATTCCTGGGTGAAAAGTGATGAAACTGGTTTCCCGGTAGATCAGGATAAAATCGATACACTGGTCAGCTCCCTGAGTTCTATAAAAGCGGAAAGAACACTGGAAAATGTGGAGGATGCATCAGAATATGAACTGGATCAGCCGGAGAACACGATCACGGTTACCACAGAAGATGGGGAAACGACAGTAATCCAGCTTGGAATGGAGAATGACTCCACAAGTCAGGAATACATTGACTTGAACAAGGATTCTTCTACAGTTTATGTAGTAAGCAATTCCACGTTTTCTTCTTTTAAGGGAACTTTGTACGACTTTGCAAAAAGCGGAGTTTTCCCGACTGTGGATTCCTCTACGGTCAGCAAAATTTCTGTAGATGGAAAAGATTCTTCCTATGTTGTAGAGAAAGATGAAAATAATTTCTGGAATATTACTGGTGATGGAGAGACTGAGAAAGCAGATTCCGCGAAGGCCACTTCATTAGCCAGTGCATTATCCAGCATGGCTTATTCGAGTTATGTGAATTATAACTGCGCAGAAGATGAATTCTCTCAGTATGGATTGGATAAGCCGTATGCAGAGATTATAGTGGATTATCAGAAAGAAGTTGAGAAAGAGTCCACTGATGATGAAAACGAGGCTGAAAATGGCGATGAGGAGGTCTCAGAGGCATCTGAGAATGAGAATCAGGGTGATGAAACGGCGGATTCTGAGACAGATGGAAGTGAAAGCTTAGATGAAGATGTGGATTCTGAGACAGATGGAAACGAAAGCTCAGATGAAGATGTGGATTCTGAGACAGATGGAAGCGAAAGCTCGGATGAAAATGTGGATGTGGCAGACACAGAAGATTCAGAAGTTGTAGAAAATGAGAATACAGATGAAACAGCAGATGACAATGTTGAAGCAGAAGATACAGATGTAACTGAAGCTGATGACGCGGCTGAGGTGGAGGCTGCAGATACTGAGTCCACAGAAAGTTCTGGAGAATCAGAAACAGAAACTGAAATGGTTGACAGAGAACTTGTAATTCAGGTTGGAGATCAATCTTCAGATGGTGGAAGATATGTTCGGGTAAATGACAGCAATGAAATTTATACAATCTCCGAGGATTCTCTTGATACTTTCCTTGGAAAAACAAATGCTGATTTCTGGGATTTGACAGTAAGCTATTTGTCTGTAAATAATCTGGATACTCTGGATGTGAACTACGGAGGAGAAGATTATATCGTAAATGTTTCACGTGAAACATCTGAGGATGAAAACGTAGAAACATCGGATGATGAGACGGAAAATGAAGATACAACAGATAGTACCAGCAGTGATGTTGTCGACGGCAACGATGTAGAGGGAAATGTTGTCGATGATAACACTTCATCAGGTGATTTGACCGACGAAGATACTGAAAATACAGATGAAAGTTCTTCTACTGCAAGCACCACAAGTTCAACCAGTGTAACCTTATCTTATACACTAAATGGAAAAGATCTGGACAGCACAACATTTACAACGTTCTACAATAAGCTGATCAACATGACAGCGCAGAAACGTCTGACTGATGAATTTAAGTCCAATGCAGATCCGGAAATGACTGTGAAATTTACAGATATAGATGGAAATGAAATGGAAGTGGAGTATTATTCCTATGATACAAATTACTATGCCGCTGTTATAAACAAAAAAGTATATCTGGTAAATAAAATGACAGTAAAAGAACTGTTTCAGGCATTTGAATCTGTAACTGGTGAGAAAGAGGAAAACGAAAACGCTGAGACAACAGATCCTGAAACAAATGCTTCTACAGATAATGCTGAAACAGAAACGACAGAGGCTTCAGAGGATGCTGAAGAGTAGTAGCTGAAAAAAATGATTAAAAAAGATCCTTGCCTGTGAAAAAAACAGGACAAGGATCTTTTTTGCTGTTTGGAAAAACTGTTGAATTGCCTGTTACATAAGAATTCTACTGGATATGAATATGCGCGTACATCGTTTTGCAAATAACGATATCAATCAAGCTGGATGCGTGATGTTGAAGGTGCGGATGGAAAAAATGTGTGGCGGGCTACGCCCGAGCGTGTCTGAAAAATCATTCCTGCAATCTGCACGCCTTGCTTTGCTATATATCTCGGATTCAGTCGCCGTGGTTCACTACAGCAACTGAATTTAAGTTAAAGTTCCTGTGAATTGTGACATATATTTAAAAATCATTCTTGCAATCTGCGTGCCAAATTTTGCAGTATATTTTGTCTGAATTCGGTTGTCGCAGCTCGCTACGACGCCCTCATTCGGGCGAAATCTCCCATAAATTATGACGCACATCTTGCAGAAAGCCTTTTCCAAACACTCTCTGATCTGCTGACATTTCAAATGGTATGAAATATGTAATTAACGTTGGCTATTTTATCTGTTTGAATTTTTATATGCATTGTTTGTTTGAAAATGAATTTTAAAATCTTTGATTTTTACTCATATGGTTTTACATTAGCCGACTATATAAAAAGTCCGAAAACAGAAACTTTGCTTTTGCTTTCTGAAATATTACGGTAAATATAAAATGTAATAATAACTTTTATAAAATGAAAACCTACTAAAACATACAATAAAGTCCAATAAATAACACTTAACGACACAATAATACAACAAAGACCTATTTAATGTACTTTGAATAACAAAACAGGCAAATGAATCGTAAAAATCCTCTGAAAAATATATTGTTATGTGAAAATATACTTTTAAACAATTCTAATTAAAACAAAAAGATTGTATAAAGATAAAATGGAACAGCGCATAACTGAAAAAATAACAAAATAACAACAAAACAATACGAAAAGAGCTCTGAGATGTATTTGAAAATCATTTCTCAATCCACACCCTCCACTTTGCAGTATATTTTACCCGTAGTTGGGTGTGTCGTAGCACGTTGCAGCACCCTCATTCTGGCCAAATCTCCCGCAAATTGTGGCGCACACCTTGCAGAAAGCCTTTTTCAAACACTCTCTGGGATGTATCAAAAAAACATTTTCGCAATCCGCACACCTTACTTTGTGGTATATATTCCTGAATTTGGCTGCCATAGTTCGCTACGGCAACCTCATCCTCATCCTGGTCAAAGTCCCACAAATTGTGACGTACATCTTGTAGAAAGCTTTTTTAATAGGCTCTGGAAATATAGAAAGAACAGGAAAAGCATAAAGCATAATAAATTATTATTGCAAAAACAAAAAAACTTCGGGATTATATTATACAATCTCGAAGCTTTTTATTCTGCTTTGAAGGCATATCTATATCTTTATTTTAATTAAAAGAATGCACCAACCTGCTCAAGAAATGCTTCTACATTCTCAATGTGTGGAAAATGCTTGGAACATGGAATGGTTGCTGACTCAATTGCTGGATTTACTTTCTGATAAGCTTCTACAATTGCAGCACCATTTGGCTCATCTTCACCTTCTACGATATAAATGCTGTTATCAATTGATTCTACAGCATGGCGAATGTTGATATTCATATATTTAGCACTTTGGCTGGAGTATAGGCATTTTGCATAATAACCACCTTTGTGCGCAGCTTCATAATATGCATCCAGGACATCTTTGTCTACATGGAATGGATTATAATAAAGCTTATCAAGGAAGAAATCATTAATTGTTTCACGTGAAACAATTATATGGTAGATAAAGGTTCCAAATATAGGCAGTTCGATAAAGAATTTGAATAATTTATCCTTTTTTGTGGTAGTTTGGGCAAGAGAAATCATGCTTACCGGATTAATAAACATGATTTTATTAATGCTTTCTTTATCGTAAGCAGCGGCAGTGGTAACAAATGAACATGAGAAACCACTTGCAATGATGTCGGTTTTCTCTTTAATTACATTTTTTATAAAATCGCAGATGATTTGTACGAAAAGAAAATTTGTATATGTAATTCCAGCTTTTTCCGAACGTCCGCAACCTAATAGATCAAGGGTATATACGGTGTGCTCTTGAGCAAGCTGATCCTCAACACGAGACCATTCGTATCCACTGGCTCCAGGCATTGTATCATGAATAAGAAGAAGAGGAGAGCCTTTTCCCTTCTTGGTATAATAAATTTTTCCGAAACGCCAATTATAATAGTTGTGATTGGAAAAATCAAGCATTTCTTTTAACTGGGAAGAGGCAACAATCACTCTATTGGTGAGATGGATGACACCAGCGGCAATCGTAGTCAACGCAGCCAGAGTCAGAATTTTATGTTTAGTGTCTTTCATTTTATAGAGGACCTCCTTTGGGTTTGTATGTATATTATACGCCAAAGAGGTTGATTTTACAATGTTTTTTGACGTATAAATAGGAATTGACAGAATATTGAGTTGCTGTGAACGGAGTGAACAGTAACGCGCTTCGCGATGTACAGAAATCATGCTTTGCATGATTTCGCGCCGCAATTCTCGGGCTTTCTGTGAACTTTTTCACAAAAAACACCTCGCGGAGCATTACCGGTGAACAGCTACTGATTGCTGCTCATTTCGTGACCAGTAACATGCTTCACGAAAAAAGACATATTAGTTGCTTTTGATAACCTGTTTAGATATGGTTGATACTTCGCGATTTTATTGGCTTTACCAAACCTATTGCTATTTAGTGGGT
>ULYF01042144.1_pt1 | contig 12607 bp, 10 predicted proteins | sample 1961941 | NCBI WGS metagenome assembly ULYF01 (sample SAMEA4835857, study PRJEB28245) | human gut metagenome | biome: gut microbiome; material: fecal sample | place: Denmark | collected 2008 | reverse complement strand
CAGCCTCCGTCTTCGGAATACTCCCAGCCCTCGATCCCGCTGTAGGGCTGCAGACAATCAAGAAATGCGGCTGCCTCTGCTGCCTGGTCTGCAGAATACGTCTGGCAGATCACATAGATCCTGTCTCCTTCCTGGCGGATGTAGAAATCATTTACCAGCATCTTTTCCATCTGGCTGATGTAGTTCTGCACTGTCGCCTTCTGCCCCTCTGTGAGTTCTGCCGTATTCATATAATCCTTCATGGAGTCGGCCATGAGTTTTCCATAATTCACCTTCAGATATTCATATTCCTTTGTTCCCAGGGTAATCATACCGCTCTGGGTCATGGTCTCATCCAGACCGGACTGTATCATCTCTGCTTTTAAGGTTTCCACACTGAAGGGAATCCCCGTTCCATCATCTGCCGGCATCACAAATCCCATATTTACAATATAAGTCTTATCCGTCTCATTTACCATGGATGCAGCAAAATCAATCTGCATCTGATCCGATGTTTTCATCTGGGCTACCAGCTGCCTGGATATTTCCCAGCCGCCTCCCATGCGGTCTACCTGATAGGAAGCCGGAACCTGGGCCTGAAAACCACCCATACGGCTGGTAATGATCTGCCCATCAATGGTGCTGAGTCCCAAAGGCTCTGCAAATACCCCAAACGCACCAGAAAGTGAGAGCGCTGCTCCCAGGCAGACGCCCTGTATTGTCTTCAAAAAACGTTTTTTTATCAATGATCTTTCCTCCCGTATTCTCCGTAAATCCAAAAAAGCCGATGCAGACCGCTGCACCGGCTTCCCCTGCAGAGCTTCTCACAGCCTCTGCCGTATTCTTATTTTACTCTTTATTCTGTCTTCTGCCCAGCCATAATCATCATAATCTCATTGCTGCGGCTGACAAACTTTGTCATTCGTTCAGGAGAAAGGGCTCCGTGGGAAAGACTTGCCAGATCGTAAAGCTGCTCACAGATGGCGGCAGTATGTTCTCCTTCTTTATTTTCAAGCACATACTTAACCAGAGGATGGTTGGCATTAAGCACCAGGGTTTCTCCCATTCCGCCGAACATGCCCATATCCATTCCGCCCATGTTGTACATCTTCATCATATCCTGCATTCTTCTTGTTTCTTCGGATACGGTGATCATGGATGCAATGCCTGCATTCTTCATCTTTTCAACCTTGATATCCAGCTTATCATTATTTAAAGCTTTCTTAAATACCTCGGTCAGCTCCTCAGAGGACTTCTTAAATTCCTCGTCATCCTCTTTTACTTCCTCCTTAAAGGAAGCGTTTAAGTCCGTATCAATACGCAGGAACTTCACGCCCTCTTTCTTCTGCTCCACATGGCTGATAAACGGATTGTCAATGGCAGCCGGCATGATAACAGCATCGATCCCTTCCTCCTTAAAGAGGTTGATATACTGGCTCTGCTCCTTTTCGTCGGTTACATAGAAAATGGTATTTTCATGCTTTTCCTTATTCTCATCCAGGCAGTCCTGTAAGGTCAGATACTTGCCCTCCAGGTTCTTATACAGGATATAGTCGCCCATCTTATCTGCAAACTTCTCATCCTTGATATAGCCGAACTTGATGAAGGGAGCAATATCATCCCAGTATTTCTCATAGGTCTCACGGTCTGTCTTGCACATACCGGACAGCTTGTCCGCTACCTTCTTTGTAATATAATCGGAAATCTTCTTTACAAAGCCGTCGTTCTGCAGGGCGCTTCTGGATACGTTTAACGGAAGATCCGGACAGTCGATCACACCCTTTAACAGCATTAAGAACTCAGGGATTACTTCCTTGATATTATCTGCGATAAATACCTGGTTATTATACAGCTTAATGGTTCCCTCGATGCTCTCGTACTCCATGTTGATCTTCGGGAAGTACAGAATACCCTTTAAGTTAAAGGGATAATCCATGTTCAGGTGGATCCAGAATAATGGCTCCTTGTAATCTCTGAATACCTTGCGGTAGAAATCCTTATACTGCTCCTCTGTACACTCGTTGGGATGCTTATTCCACAGAGGATTGGTGTCATTTAACGCTACAGGACGCCTTAAAATCTTATATTTTTCTCTGGACGGCTCGATCTCCACGGTTTCCTTGGTACCGTCCTCCTTTTCCTTCTCCTCGGTCTTTGCAGGCTCGATAACAGTCTCAACTACCGTATCCTTTTCGGTCAGTTCGTCCTTTTCGATGGTATCATACTGAGGCTCTGCGGTCTCATTCTCCAGGAAAATGCTTACAGGCATGAAAGCACAGTATTTCTCAATAACCTCTCTTGCACGGTACTCGTTGGAGAACTCGGTGCTGTCCTCGTTGAGGTATAAAACAATGGTCGTACCAACCTCTGCCTTTTCTCCCTCTGTCATCTCATAGTCAATGCCGCCTTCAGACTCCCAGTGCACCGGCTTTGCATCCTTCTGATAGGATAAGGAATCAATGGTAACCTTATCTGCCACCATAAATGCGGAATAAAAGCCCAGACCGAAATGACCGATGATCTGGTCTTCATTTGCCTTGTCCTTGTACTTCTCCATGAAGTCCTGAACGCCGGAAAATGCGATCTGGTTAATATATTTGTCAATCTCTTCCTCCGTCATGCCAAGGCCATTATCCCTGATGGTAATGGTCTTTTCATTGGGGTTTACGCTGACCTGGATCTTATACTCCACATCCTCAGGCTTTTCGTACTCGCCCATCAGCTCCAGCTTTTTAAGCTTGGTGATCGCGTCGCAGCCATTGCTGATCAGCTCGCGGTAAAAGATATCGTGATCGGAATAAAGCCACTTTTTGATCACAGGGAAAATGTTCTCGCTTGTAATAGATAAACTGCCTTTCTTTGCCATAATATGCGCCTCTTTCTTTTGATTTTTCTTTTCTGAAACTCATATGGTCTGGGACTTCCAAAGTGGTTCTGGAAATATCCCTTTATTTTATCTGCTCATAAATTACATTGTAGTACCACTTTGGAGAAATGTCAACAAAAAATTAGCACTCATTCGAAATGAGTGCTAGCAAAATCTTTTAGTTTCTAGGGAAGAAAATCCCTTATTTTCCTGCTCCTGGACGGATTTCTCAGTTTTCTTAAAGCCGCCGTTTCAATCTGGCGGATACGTTCTCTGGTAACCTTAAACCGCTTTCCCACTTCCTCCAGTGTCATGGGATGGCCCGATTCCAGGCCAAAGCGCAGGATAATGACCTCCCGCTCTCTGGGGTTTAGACCCTGGAGCATCTGATCGATTTCTTCTCTTAAAAATACGCTCTCAGCCTTTTCCTCTGTGGATGCGTTAGCATCGTCTGCCACAAAATCTCCCAGATTGGAACCGTCCTCATCACCCACCGGCGTCTCTAAAGATACTGTGTCGCCGGAAGACTGCATCAGCTCTGTGACCCTCTTTTCCGACATTCCTATCTCTTTCCCGATCTCCTCATTGGAAGGTTCCCGGCCCAGCCGCACTGCCAGCATCCTCTGAGCCCTGCGCACCCGGTTTACAGCTTCTACCATGTGAACAGGAAGACGGATAGTTCTGGACTGATCCGCCAGCGCTCTTGTTACAGACTGTTTTACCCACCAGGTAGCGTAGGTGCTGAGACGGTAGCCCTTTGTATAATCAAACTTTTCCACCGCTTTCATCAGGCCGATATTTCCCTCCTGGACCAGATCCAGAAAGCTCATCCCGCGGCCTGTATAGCGCTTTGCAATGCTGACTACCAGCCTGAGATTGGCCTCTACCAGCTTCTGGCCTGCATGCAGGTCTCCTAAGGCCTTGCGTTTTGCCAATTCCTGCTCCTGCTCCTGGGTAAGAAGAGGAATGGAGCCGATTTCCTTTAAATATTCCCGGATCGGATCCGTACTGGCTACGCCCTCTAACAGCTGTTCGTGAGAATTTTCCTCATCTTCCTCATCATTGTCCGCAGATGGAGAAAAATCCTCATCATCTGTCTCGGAATCCTCCCTGTTCCAGCGGTATTTGCTGTTTATCAGTTCTGATACGGTATCCTCAGAATCATCCCCATCTTCTTCCAGAAGAAGTCCTTCATCCTCAGATGTATCCGTTCCCTCTTCTGCCAGAATCTGTACGCCCCGCTTTTCCAGTCTGGCATATACATCTTCCATTTCCTCCGGCGTTACTGCTTCATCTGCAAAGCAGTCTAACACCTGGGTCATCTCAAGACGTTTGTCATGAGCTGCTGCCAAAGCAGTCAGTTCATCCAGTTTCTTCATCAGCTTTGTCTTATCCATATTGCTCCCTTCCCTGTTTTAAGAGCTTGTCCCTCATATGCTTTCGATTTTTCGCTCTGCTAATTTACCCCTTCCTGTGTGCACGGAATCTGACGGGAACGGAAAAACTCCCTCACAGACTCATCCCACTGAACCTCCAGGGCCTTGTCCAGAGTAAAAAATTTAAGTGCGGTTCCCGTAATACAGTATAATTCCCCTTCTTCATACCGGATATTCAGATACAGTCCCTGGATCTGATCCCCGCTTATTCCGGTGCCGCTTTTCGAAGCAAAACGCTCTGTCTGTCCGGCCGGAAGCTGCAGTACGATCTTAAAGCTTTCAGGCAGCTTTTTTCCTTTGATAAGAGAAAAACAAAACGGGCGCAGCTGTCTCCAGGAAGAAAACTCCCCGATCCTTTGCTCCTCCCGCTCCTCTTCTGTATAATACCCGGATCTGATATGTCCATCCATGGTAAAACTATTGTATGTAACGATATTCACCTCCCGCACCCAGAAGGAATCAAAATCCTCCTTTATAAACAGTCGGGATGTAAAGGACTTTACGTCCTCGGCCTTTAATGCGATCATAAGTTCTCTCCTGTCCGGCCTATTGTGTCTAAATTTTCCAAATCTTATCTAATTATACCTTTTTAGCCGAAAAACGTCAATCAGTTTAAAGGAAGTGTCGCAAAAATTGTCGCAAAAACCGCTTCTGTTCTCTCAGCTGTATAAAATACGGCAGAGAGAAACGCTTCTCTCTGCCGCAGCATCAGCTCTTTTAACCTGTACCTTTAAATTCCCGCTTTCCGATAGCGCTCTGCCATTTCTTCCAGAGATACCTGCTCCACAAGAGGCGCTTTTCCAAAGGAGCCAAACTCTACGATCAGAGTCCCCACAACCTCTTTCACACCCCGTTCGATACAGTCCACAATGGCTGCCCGATCCTCATCCTCTACAACACCGTACATCACTGTGTCCATAATAGGAGGAAGGAATACTCTTGGATCAAACTGATCCTTCTTTTTCTCCAGAAGTTCATAAATTCCTCCTACTGAGGGACTGGTGCGAAGCTTTGGCCGGGCTGCAAACAGCTCCTTCATATTGCGCGTCACAGCCAAACGGATATCCGTATCCACATTGATCTTATTAATGCCGCAGCGGATCGCTGCCTTTAACTGCTCAATGGAAATACCGTGGGTATCTGCAAGCTCCCCTCCCAGAGCGTTGATTTCATCTACAATGTATCCGGGAACGGTAGATGAGCCATGGGAAACAAGAGCCCCAAAAATCCCCAGATGGTTCATACACTCACGGATTGCCACCGGGATTTCCTTACGGAGCTTTACATTTTTCCCCTTTGAGGCTCCATGCATGGTTCCATAGGAAATCGCCAGTGCATCTACCCCTGTTTTCTGGAAAAATTCCACTGCGGACAATGGATTCGTATAGGTGGAGGAAGCTGCAAACACATGATCCTCCACACCGGCCAGAACTCCCAGCTCTCCTTCTACGCTGACGCCTCTGGCATGAGCGTATTTTACGACCTCTCTGGTCAGCTCCACATTTTCATCAAAGGGAAGGGAGGAGCCGTCGATCATGACAGAGGTATAGCCTCCCTCTATGGCTGCCACGCAGGAGTCAAAGTCTCTGCCGTGATCCAGATGGAGCACCACAGGAATGGCTGCTGTCTGAGCATATTTTTTTACTGCGCCGGCAATATTTCTGGCTCCGATCTTCTTATCCTCCAGAGTAGCGTGGATAAAATCCGTATTTCCTCCCATAAAGCCATTTGCCAGATCCGCCCCCTGCAGGATAGCTGCAGAGCGGAACATTTCATGAACCTCTATGGCTGCCTTTGCCTGAGCAACCGCATTTACGTTAAATGCTCCCTGGCCGAAGCCGTATTTCATGGAAGCCTCCAAAAGAGGCCGCAGGGGAATTAAAGACATGGATCTCCCTCCTTCATCATCAAATGGACTGCTCCCAGCTTAAAGGTCTTTGGCAGAGCCAATATATTTGGGTTTGGTCCTACAAATTTTTTCTTTGCGTCCTCCAGAGCCTCCTCAATGGTGGCTCTGGTCTTAAGACCCATTCCTCTGGCATAGCCGGGTTCCTGGGCACCGCATACATAAATTGCCGACGTATTCATTTCTGCAATATGGGCCGAACTCATCATGGAAAAGCCGTGGAACGGATGGAAGGCATTGCAGTAGCGGTACTTGCGGATATATTCCTCATTGGTGGCAAAATATTCGCCGTAGCGGTTTAAATCCGGCAGGATATTCATGTAATCCTTCTGGAACATATCGTAAAGCTCTCTCATATAGGGCCATCTCTCATCATGGAAATAGCCGTTGCAGATGGAAGCGCAGATAATCACGCAGTGATCGCTCATGACCCGTTTATGGCGCACTACCTGTGCGGAAATGGCCTGCATCATCATAACAGGATTGGTTCCCATGCCGTCGCCGTAATGGAACTTCTGTGGAAGGCCGAAAATCATTACATCATACTTCTTTTCAGCCCAGGGGATATAGGTCCGCTTGTCGGCCGTAATCCAGGAGTGTGGCTGCATCACCTTTGCATAGCCGCTGTTGATCTCAATCTGTCTGGAATACGTATCCAAAACCGCGTCGCAGCAGAAAAACTTCTTTCCCATGCATTTTTCCATGTGCTGGCCGATCTCATCAAACTTGGTCCGCATAAGGGAGTGGCCGTTTACCGGGGTAAAATCCTTCCGGTGCATAACCTGAGGCACATGATGGGATGCAATGGAACGCCAGTGGGTAATTCCTGTAGAACAGTGCTTATATCCTCCGGAATAGCCGCCGTAAGGATTTCCCTGGGTATGGCCGATAAGGATCGCCACATCACTGTCATACACATACTTATTCATAAGAACAGGGTCTCCCCGGTCTGTCGTTCCCAGATCAACCATGTGTTCATAATCCTCGCTGTCATGGCTGATGATCTGGTGGGTATACCAGAATTCGTGGAACAACTCCTCCCCCAGGATATCGCGGATCTCCTTTTCCGTACTTCTGGGATGAAGGCCGTTGGAGCAGATCAGCAGGATATCCTTTTTTTCTACCCCCACAGAGTACAGTTCTTGAAGGATCAGCTTAATGGAAATCTTCCGGTGAGCCGTGGGCTGAAGCCCTCCCTTTACAATATCCGGGAAAATAATGACCACCTTGGAACCCTTGTGGGCTAACTCTGTTAAAGGCGGCATTCCCATAGGGTTGCGGATGGATTTTAAGGTTTCCTCTTCTAATTTATCTTCCGGAATACAGGGCGGATCCGGCACCGTCTCCCCTGGGATAAAAATGTCTGTAGAATCCGGCAGAACGGCATCTACCATGCCCTGCCCGTATTCAAATGATACTTTCATATAAAAACTCTCCTTCCCAAATGCTTTAAGCTTTTTCTGCTGTCAGGTACAGCTTTACGATTTCCAGATATTCCTCCGGATAAAATCCGATCTCACCTGAAAAACGGGTCAGCGCAATCAGTCCGCCATCCATATCCGGAACAGAGGCAAGCATAGCGGCATTGTCCTGCTTTAATCCGCCTCCGTAAACCACATCCATGTCCCCGGTAATCTCTTTTACAAATGCTCCGATCTTCTGGATATACTCCTTATCCGGCGGGATTTTTCCCGGCCCGATAGCCCATACAGGTTCATATGCAATGGTTACGCAGCTCTTGTCCACATCCTTTAATCCCTCCTCCAGCTGCGTCCTTAAAACCTCCTGCCACCTGGGCTGCTCCTCTGAAGTTTCTCCGATGCAGTAAAGCACCTTCAGACCAGCCCGTACAGCCTCTCTGATTTCCTGATTTAATATTCCGTTTACAGCTGCCGGGGCTCCTCCTCCCGCTGCAAGGATCCCTGCCTTATCCTTTCGTTCCTCACAGTGGCCGATGAGCACATAACTGCATCCCAAAGCTCTGGCTGCATTAGCTGTGCGGCTGGTAGTAAAGGCTCCGAAGTTCCCCCCCACTGCCGTATCCTGGCGGAATACTCCCTGGCAGCCTACCTTTACCGGACTGCCTTCGCAGAGAGTCCCTGCAGCTGTGAGTATGTGGGCTTCGGGGAAAAACATGGCAAATTCCACATCCTCTGTTCCATACTCCATAAGCCCCTTCTGAGTCTGCTCCACAATATAGGAACCCCAGTCCTTCACGGCAGCAATAGCGTTTACGCCGCCATACTCCTTTGGAACATCAAAACGCTTCAGATTTAAAAAGATATGCTTCATTCTCTGTCCTCTCTTCTTTCCCTGTATATCTCCTGAAAATCAATATAGTCCGGTATTTCCTCTCCGGTAAGAGGGCGGCACCAGCTTACAAAGGCATCCGTCACATCATTTCCCCTGTTATTGATATAGGAAGCCGGAACAGTCCGTTCTGTAAGCATCACCTGTTCCACCGGAATACGGATGGGGCAGACCTCATATTTCTCCTGCTCCCTGCGCGCAAAGCCGATCATAATGCCTGTACAGCCCTCCATTGCAGCCTTTAAGGCTTCTCTTCCTGCAAGCACCGCCTCCTCACGGTCCACCGGGGACTGAAGGGAGATGGATGCTCTGCCGCAAAGCCCCGGCTTTTCGCTTCTGGCCTTAATTCCCAGATTTTTGATCACCAGCTCTGCCAGATAAGCTCCCACGTCTCCGTAGTAGACGGAACGGCCTGTCTGGAAAATGGGAGGCACGACAGGCTTTCCGCTTTCATCCTTTAAGCCCTCGCTGGCGACCACAACCACACCGCCCAGCCTGTCATACAGCTCCTTCACATCTGCCAGAAATTCCTCTTCCCTGAAAGGACGCTCCGGAAGATAGATCAGGTGCGGCGCATCCCCGTGTTTTTTCCTCGCCAGAGCTGAGGCCGCTGTAATCCAGCCTGCATTGCGCCCCATGGCCTCTAAAATACACACATGAATGGGAAGAGATTTCACATCCGCCCCTATCTCAGCCGTTGTTCTGGCTATATACCGGGCCGTGCTGCCGTAGCCCGGAGTATGATCTGTAATGCCGATATCATTATCAATGGTCTTTGGGATTCCTGCCACCCGGATATCTGAGTCTGGACCTAAAGCCCTCACCAGCTTTCCGCAGGCGTCCATCGTGCCGTTTCCCCCGTTAAAAAGCACATATCGGATATGGTGCTTACGGAAAATGGCCTCCATTGCCTTATAATCTTCCTCCTCCAGCGCATATCGGGAAGAGCCAATGGCAGTTCCCGGCGTGGTAAGGAGCTTTTTCAGCTCTTCTTCAGGAAACCGGGACAGATTTAAAAACCGTTCCTTTAAAATTCCCTCGCTTCCGCCGATGGCTCCGTAAACTGCGCCCACTGCGCCGCTTTCCCTTGCTTCAAGAAGTACGCCGTACAGCGATGCATTCAGCACTGCCGTAGGCCCTCCTCCATGAACAACCAGTACATTGTCCCTCATAAACCAACCTGCCTTTCTTCTCAGTCAGACAGAGCTGCCACATAATCCGTAAAGGTAAGGGTAAGATCCGGGTGGCTCTGGAGCAGGCTTACGGGAAAATCAGAGGACGGTTCACCGTATGCGGCCCTCCGCACCACTGCCCGATGCCAGTTTCTAAAGCAGCCCAGACGGATTTTTCTCGCATGAGCGATCTCATAAATACCAATGGTTACGCAGTAATGAGGCATATCCTCAAGAGCTCCGTTAAAATCTCCGATGGCATTGGCCGTCCGTGTTTCAGGGGTAATTGCAAGCACACGGGTCTTCTGAGCCAGAAATCCCTCATTGGTCAGCGACGCATCTGCTTCATTAAAAGCCACATGGCCGTTAATGCCGATTCCTCCAAAGGCAATATCCACGCCTCCCAGCTCTTCAATCAGTTTTGGGACCCGTTCCGTATCAAAAGGATCCGGAAATACCCGCTGTTCTTTGGGCATCACAAGCTCTGGGCGTATCCTGTCATATACGGTACGGTTCATAAAGCCCCGAAAGCTCAGAGGATGATCCTCCGGCACCCAGCGCTTCTCATCATCCAGATATTCGTCCATATTGATAAACCATACATTTTTAAGACTGATATTCTGCTCATTTACCAGATCCACAAAATACGGATACTGTCCCACCGGCCCTACCGGACAGATAAAGACGGTGTGCTTTCCCTCTGCATTATGAGCTTTGATCTCTTCTGCCATCTGCTCTGCCATCTGTTTAAATACAGCAGCATTATCCTCCAAGCAAAACAGCCTCATTTTTGGATTTTCCAAAAGCTGCTCTTTTGTATAGCTGTAATAGTCGTGTTTCATAACTGCTCCTTTCCCTGTCACGCCGGCCCTTCTGCCATTTTTCCGCCATAAAGAGAGCGTCTGGCGCCCCAACCGGCCCCCATGACGCTCCCTGCAATGATTTTTACTTACCTGCTTCGATCATATTGTCAAGCATTACATAATCTGCTACAGGAACTTCCTTTTCCACCTGTCCTCCGGCAATGAAATTCTCCTGCTGGATCTTGTAGTAATTCTCTACGGTTCCGTCTGCTGCACCTTCTGATACTTCCTTTCCGGTCAGCCAGTCTGCATCGCCTCTCTGGTCAAATACGCTTGCTTCATCTGTCTTTGTAATATCGGCAACTGCCTTTGCAGTCTCCTCATAGTGATCGTCTGCCGCATAATCCATTCCTTTAAAGAGCGCTTTTGTAAAGCGAAGGATGGTATCCTGATTCTCCTCTGCATACTTTGGAGTTACGATCCAGCTTGCCAGAGAAACGGTAGTATCCTTAAAGGTCATATTATCAGCCAGCTTGGTTGCCTCCGGAATCTCTTCCATGATCTTTAAGCTGTTTGGAGACCAGGTAGCACAGGCATCTACGCCGCCTGAAATCATTGCCGTAACAATACCGGATGCGTCCATATCAACGGCCTGGATATCGCTCATGGTCATACCGGCCTTTGTAAGTGTATTATTTAAAATATCCTCACTGGATGTACCGGAGGAATAAGCCACCTTCTTACCCTTTAAATCTTCCATGGTCTTCACACTTGATCCGCCGATCACAGCGTCGCCGTTGGAAATATGGGACAATGCAAAAATCTTGGCCTGGCCGTTGACACAAAGCTTGTGTGCGCCCTGTCCGATATAGCCGATATCAATACTGCCGGACTCCATCGCCGCAATGATGGTAGGGCCATCTGCAAAGGATACCAGATTCAGCTTAATTCCTTCTTCTTCCATGAATCCCTGAGCCTGTGCTGCCGCCACAGACCAAAGGCTTCCATAGTTTGGCATATATGCAATATTTAATGTAATGGGCTCTGCCTCTGTCTTTTCCTCTTCTGCCTTTGTCTCCTTTTCAGTTTCAGCCTTGGACGTTTCCTCTGCCTTGGATGCCTCCGCAGACTCCGGAGCCTTTGTCTCAGGAGCAGAACTTCCGCCGGAGCAGGCTGTCACGGACAATGCCATTACTGCTGCCATTGCTGCTGCTAAAAAACGTTTTTTCATAGATTTGTATCCTCCTTAAAATAAATGATATAGTTTTGAAACACTTACCATTTTGCTCCTATTACTTTCTTACTTCCAGATACTCCTTATATACTTCACCCCAGATATACGTCTTAAGATCCAGGAACGGAAGCTCCATCTTCATTTCCTGTGTTCTCGGATACGGAAGGTTGATATCTACGATCTTTTTGATACGGCCCGGCCTTGCACTCATAATAATAACCTTGGTTGCAAGGATAACAGCCTCCTCTACATCATGTGTAATAAAGAAACAGGTCTTTTTCTCCTCCTGCCACGTTTTGATCAGCTCTGACTGAAGCTGCGTCCTTGTCTGGGCGTCTAAGGCTCCGAAGGGTTCATCCATCAAAAGCACCTCCGGCTGTACCGCATAGGCTCTGGCAATAGCTACCCTCTGCTTCATGCCGCCGGAAAGTTCCTTTGGATAAGCATCCACAAAATCCTCCAGCTGTACCATCTTTATGTACTTCATGGCAACCTCTCTTGCCTCGTCATCCTTCATCCCCTTTAATTTAAGGCCGAACATGACATTTTTAAGAACGGATCCTCATTCCCATACCTGCGATCGCGCCTGTAGACTCAGCGGCGATCAGGGTTGTAAGAGCTACGGATACGCCCAGGCGGACTGCGGTAATGATAAATGGAGTCGTAGCCGGGAAAATAACCTTTACAAACAGATCGCTGTCCTTTGCGCCCAGCACCTTTGCAGCTTTGATCAAGGTCTCGTCTACGTTGCACACACCCTGATAAATCGTCACGGTCATAATAAGGAAGGTTGCCAGCCAAATCACGATGACCTGAGGCCGTCTTCCTACTCCGGCAGAAATAACTACCAGCGGAACATAGGCCAGAGGCGGGATGTTACGGATGAACTGGATCCACGGCT
>ULYF01034992.1_pt1 | contig 12690 bp, 7 predicted proteins | sample 1961941 | NCBI WGS metagenome assembly ULYF01 (sample SAMEA4835857, study PRJEB28245) | human gut metagenome | biome: gut microbiome; material: fecal sample | place: Denmark | collected 2008 | reverse complement strand
ATTACAGCGAAAAAGGCGATGGATATGCTGGCAAAGGAAAAAAAGATCAGCAGAGAGCCGGGAAGAGGTTCTTTTGTGTGCAGTCCGGCTGCTGCTGTGGAGATGAAAAAGGAGAGCCGGGGGACTGCCAATCAGCGGATCGGTGTAATATTCGATGGGTTTGGAAGCGATTTTGGCACACGGCTTTTGCAGGGGATTGAGAGCGAATGTGACAGGAGACAGTCAGATCTTTTGTTTAAGTGTACTTATGGAAGTATCGAAAAGGAAAAACAGGCGATCGACGCAGCAATCCGTGCGGGAGTAAAAGGTATTCTGCTTCTTTGCGCACAGGGGGATAATTATAACAGTAAGGTGTTAGAACTGGCACTGAACGGGTATCCGCTGGTGCTTATGGACCGGAGGATGCAGGGCATTTCAATCCCGTGTGTCAGAACAGATAATTATGAAGCGGCGAACGAAGTTACCAAAATACTTATCGCAATGGGGCATAAAAAAATCTGTTTTCTGACGCATGCGTCCGTTACGACGACAACGATCCATGAGCGCTACGAAGGATTTGCTCATTGTATGCTCAAATATGAAGATGCCAATGGGACATTTGCAAAACTTGAAAAATATAACCACATTCCAGAGGATATTGAAAAAGAATGTCGGGAATTTGATTATGCGCAGATTGCAGAGATCCTGGAAAAAAACAGGGAATGTACGGCATATATTGCCGCTGAATACCGGATCGGGGTGCTTTTTTCGAAATATTTAAAAGAGCATGGGATTTCAAAAAAGATTGCTGTATTTGATGGCATTGATGAGATCTATGAGCAGGATGATTTTATCCATGTGCGGCAGAATGAATTTGCGATGGGACAGCAGGCAGTCACACTTTTGGAGGAAATTACAACCGGAAAGAAACAGAACGAGGATATTATAATTCCCTATCAGATATCGGGGATTCTATAAAGCAGGAGATTCGTGTGAAAAAGACAGTACAAGAAGGGAGATTAAGATGAAAATAAAAGAGAATTATGCAGCGATCGAGCGTACGGTTGCTCTTGTAAAAGAAAAATTTGGTGCAGACAGCAAGATCGCGGTCATGTTTGAAAAGTGCATTTCGAATACGCTTCAGACAACGATTAAAATAAAAGAAAATGATACAGTATTTGTGATCACGGGGGATATTCCTGCTATGTGGCTGCGTGATTCGGCATGTCAGCTCCGCCCGTTTTTATTGTTTGCAAAGGAAGAACCGGAACTTGTGGAACTGGTATGCGGGCTGATCAAAAAACAAATGCAGTGCATTCTTTTAGATCCATATGCCAATGCATTTAATGAAAATGGCGACGGACAGTGCTGGGATCATGACAAGACGGATATGAAACCGGAGCTGTGGGAACGGAAATATGAGATCGATTCCTTATGCTATCCGGTACAGCTTTCCTATCTGCTCTGGAAGAATACAGGATGTACGGAGCAGTTTACCGGAGAATGGTTAGAAGCCGCAAAAGCCGTGATCCGCGTATTCCGAACGGAACAGGATCATGAAAATGCTTCCCCATATACATTTGAAAGAGAAAACTGCAGTTTTACCGATACTCTCTCAAGGGACGGAAAAGGTGCTCTGGTAAAAAGCAACGTCGGACTGATCTGGTCGGGGTTCCGTCCGAGTGATGATGCCTGTGTATATGGATATCTGATCCCGTCAAATATGTTAGCTTCCGTCATCCTTGGAAATATAGCAGAGATTGCCCGTGAAATCTACCATGATGAGAAACTGGCAGAAGAGGCAGATGCTTTTTCAAAGGAAGTGAGAAGTGCGATCGAGACACTTGCTATCCTTCCGGCACAGAAAACGGAATACTACGCATATGAGGTAGATGGTTTCGGCCAGTATCTTGTAATGGATGATGCAAATCTGCCAAGCCTTCTTGCGATGCCATACTATGGCTATTGCGACAATAAAAATGAGAGATACCGGAACACCAGAAAAGTGATCTTAAGTGACCAGAACCCATATTATTTCAGCGGAGAGTGCGCGGAGGGAATCGGAAGCCCACACACATACACGCGTTTCATCTGGCCAATGGCACTGGCAATGCAGGGACTTACCTCTGATTCCAAGGAGGAAAAATTAAAAATGCTTGAGATGATCGCAGACTGTGATGCGGAGACCAATCTGGTACATGAGTCATTTCATGTGGATCACCCGGAAGAATTTACACGTCCGTGGTTTTCATGGGCAAATTCCGTATTTTGTGAACTGGTACTGGACTATTGCGGACAGAAAGTAACCCTTTGATTTAAAAAGATATCTGTGCCTGTGCATAAATATGGGATATCAATGGAAACAGGCAGAAGCAGAGATTTTTATAATGTCCTAAATGGGCAGGAATGGAGAGCACTATGAAAAAGGCGCATATTATTTCTCATACACACTGGGACAGAGAATGGTATCTTCCATATGAAAAACATCATATGCTTTATATTGAAATGATGGATACACTGATCGATACTATGGAGAAAGATCAAGAATATAAATATTTTCATCTGGATGGACAGACCATCATGCTGGAAGATTATCTTCAGGTACGCCCCGAAAACCGTGCACGTCTGCAGAAATTGATCGGGGATGGCAGGATTGCAATTGGTCCATGGTATGTATTGCAGGATGAATTTCTGACAAGCAGTGAGTCGAATGTCAGAAACTTACAGATGGGTTATAAACTTGCACAGGAATTTGGCGGAAAGTGGACAAAAACAGGATACTTTCCGGATTCCTTTGGAAATGTGGGGCAGGCACCGCAGCTTTTAAAGAAGGCGGGCATTGACACGGCAGTATTCGGAAGAGGTGTAAAACCGACCGGATTTAATAATCAGACGGCCGACGCCTATGAGTCTGCCTATTCTGAGATGAACTGGCAGTCAGCAGACGGTTCTGCGGTGCTTGGCATTTTATTTGCAAACTGGTACAACAACGGCGCAGAAGTGCCGGTGGAAGAAGAAAAGTCAAAAGTGTACTGGGATAAAAAACTTGCAGATGCTGTGCGTTATGCCGGTACGGACCAGCTTTTATTCATGAATGGCTGTGATCATCAGCCGGTACAGACGGATCTGTCAGCTGCCATCCGCACGGCAAATGCGCTGTACCCGGATGTGGATTTCGTACATTCTGATTTCACCGGTTATGTGGAGCAGATAAAAAAGGAACTGCCGGACGATCTGAACATGATCACGGGCGAACTGCGCAGCCAGAAGACGGATGGATGGTATACGTTAGCGAACACAGCATCCTCCCGCATTTATATCAAACAGTGGAATGTCCGCTGTGAGATGCTGTTTGAGAAAGTGGCAGAACCGCTCGCTGCGATTGCGGCAAAAGAGGGGATGGAATATCCGCAGGATCTGTTTACTTATGGATGGAAACTTCTGATGCAGAATCATCCGCACGACAGTATCTGCGGATGCAGCGTGGATGATGTACATCGTGAGATGATAACCCGTTTTGAAAAGACAGAACAGGTGGCACTGCACATTATTTCCATGTGTATGGACTATCTGAAAGGAAAGATCAATACCAGTGCAGTGAAGGAAGGAAACATTCCATTTGTCGTGGTCAATACGACCGGCTGGGACCGCACAGGTGTTGTGGAGATGGAGTTAGAAACCGATCGCATGTATTTCAGTGAGGCACCGTTAGCCGAAGTGATAGCACGCATGCATGAAAAGAAACTCCCGGAATACCGCGTACTTGACAAAGACGGGAGAGAGATCCCGGCGGTTGTCACTGAAATTGCAAATCATTTTAATTATGACCTGCCAAAAGATAAATTCCGCCAGCCATATATTGCAAAACGCGTAAAGATCACCATGGAAGCAGCCGATGTGCCGGCATTTGGATGGGACACTTATGTGCTGGCAGAGGCAGCGGGACATCAGAGTGCAGAACATGCAAGTGCAGAATGTATCAATACTGTGGAGTCATTGATCACAGCAGAAAATACACTGGAAAATGAGTTTTTAAAGGCACACTTTGAACCGGACGGTTCTGTGGAACTGACCGATAAAAAGACAGACCATGTATACAGGGGACTTGGTATCTTTGAGGACTGCGGGGATATCGGAAACGAATATATTTTCTTTGCCCCGGTAAATGACGTACCGGTGACGACAAAAGGGACGAAAGCAGAGATCACAGTGGCAGAAGATAACGCATGCCGCGCCGTGGTCAGTGTGAAACATACGATGATGCTCCCGGATGCAGCCGATGAGACGCTGGCAGGAGAGATCGAGGATCTTGTAGAGTTTAAACACCGCAAGGCATCCCGCGGCAGTCATCTGGTTCCATTTGAGATCGTGACAGAGTATACCTTAGAGAAGCACGGAAAAGCACTGAAAGTAAAGACCACTTTCAATAACCAGATCAAAGACCACCGTCTGCGCGTCCTTTTTGAGACGGGATTACATACAGATTTCCATTACGCAGATTCTGTATTTGAGGTGGCAAAGCGCCCGAACGTACCGGCAGATACGTGGGAAAATCCTTGCAATGCCCAGCATCAGCAGTGCTTTGTCAATGTGCATGAGGATGCATATGGACTCACCATCGCCAATAAAGGTCTTGCAGAGTATGAGATTTTGCGTGACGGAAAAAATACGATCGCAGTAACACTTCACCGTGGTGTGCGCGAGCTGGGAGACTGGGGTGTATTTTTAACACCGGAAGCACAGTGCCTGGGCGAAAAGACCACGGAATATGAGATCATCCCGCATGGCGCAGGGGAGGAACTTTATCATTCCTACGAGGAGGCATACCAGTTCCAGACAGACTGGCAGACCGCGGGAATGGAAAGACAGGCGGGAACCCTGCCACAGACTTACCGGTTTGTAGAAATGAAACATTTACAGGCAGTTCCGACAGCATTAAAACACAGTATGCTGACCGGGGATGTGATTTTGCGCTTCTGCAATCTTTCGGATGAAGAGACGACGGTTTCTGTCTCACAGCCTGAAGTTTATACCTATGATCTGTTGGAAAAAGACCAGCTACAGAAAGAAGAGAATGAAATCGTATTAGGAAAACATGAGATCCGGACGATCGGATGGAGAGCATAAACAGAGATGACGCACAAAAAAGGACTGGCAGTAAGCTGATAAAAATTCAGCAATGCCAGTCCTTTTGTGTTTACAGAGTTTAAATTATTTTATTCCATAAACTTCAATCTCATAAATACGCGCAGCACTGTCGCTTCCCTGTGTAGGTTTATTTACTACGAGTTTCACATACCGTGCGTCTTTTGGTGTAAATGCATTGTGCGTCGTGCCATTTGTATTTTTTGTCACGCTGTATACTTCTTCAAAACTATTTCCATCCTGGCTGACAAGAATGGTATAAGATTTCGTGTTCATGTCTGCACTCTCGCCACCTGCTTCTGCATGGAAAATGTCAACTGCACTTACGGTATTCACTTCGCCTAAATCAAGGGTAATTTCATGAGGTGCAGCTCCTGTTGCACACCATTTCGTCGAAACATCGCCATCTACCGCAAACTCCGGCGCTTCGTTTTCATTTACATATGCGTCTGCTTCGGTTCCTGCTCCCTGGGAAAGAAGTACAAGACCATCTGCTGCATCTGAGGTGATAACAATATAGCCTTCTTTTTCTTTCTCAATGCTTCCAGCCTTATTCACCGCTGTTACCTTAACACTGTAGATGCCCTCTTCTGGATAAGATACCGATACGCTCTCGCCTTCTGCTGTTTCGATATCTGCTCCTGCAAATGTCCAGTTTACGGTTTCTGTATTTGCAGAGCATAAACTTTCAAAAGTAATCTTCGTACCTGGTGCAGCCAGTGTTACATCTGCTGCAAAATCTGCTTTCGGCAGACTGTTGTCTGGCCAATCCATAACGACCTGTGCACTGTTTCCCTCTTCTAAGGCTGCATTGACTGGAACGACCTCAAAGGCAGACTTGTTGGTATCATCTGTACGGGGAAGTGTGTTGATATAGAAACTGGTTGTGTTGGATACGCCAAGCAGGGATCTGGAATTATCCTGATTCACACGGTAAACTTCATAATAATCAGCAGCTATATCTGAACTCCACGCAAGACGTACACCTGCATACATTCCATCTTCATCAAACTCGGAATCTAATACTTCCAGATTGCTTACGGCTGCATTTTCTTCGGAATCTGCCTCCATCATTGTGATGTTACCGAAACGTAACTGCAGTCCGCTCACATCTTCAGCAGAAGTTATCTCATAAGAGATGGATTTGATCGTCTTTCCTATGATAGAAGAAGTATCATAAGAGACAACGGTCCATTCCTCACCGACGTTCTGGTCACCCTCTAATGTCACAACAGAACCATCTTCTAATTCAAGTACCGCATTTAAAGTAATTTCTGTTCCCTTTGCCTTTGCAGCAGTCGTATAGATCATATTGTCTGCAGCGGTAAGTTCTGCAGCATATAACTTAATTGTGGAAGAGGTATCCTTTGCCATATTGCCTCTTAAAATGAGGCTTGTTCCACCATAGTAAGCATCTGCTACATCCAGATCAGCACTTAATTTATTGCCGTTACCGTTTTCAATAATATAACGGTAGGTTGGCATAATATCTGCGATGCTGCGGTTGTTCCAGTCAAGTAAGCTTATCTGGCTGCCGTTCTTAAAGAAACTGTAACCATTCCCTGTAGAGAAATTTGTTACAAACGGAAGAGATGTCAAAGGTGTACGCTCTACTATATAAGAAGAAATGCCTTTCCACTGTGTGTTACTGAGTTTTTTGACATCTGCGGATGGATCACCCATGGAGTTGACCCAGAGTTTATTTTCCTGTTTCCAGAAATTCTGGATCGTATCAGCAGAAGTATAAGCCCAGCTTGGACAGTAAAGTCCCAGTGAAGTATAGGTCCCGCCTTCTTCATTTTCGAATAAATCCCATTTAATTTCCGTATTATAGCCCTCGCTCTGGATATCTACACCCGCATAGAGATCATAAGGGTTAATACCGTTTTCGGAAGCAAGCGCGGCAGACTTCTTCAGAAGTTCCTGATCGGCAAGGGTGTCTGAAGTCCACCAGAAATTTAAAAACATTGCATCGGCGACGGGGTCTCCGTCTTCAGACACAAGATAAGCCAGGTTTTCTTCTGTCAATGCATTCTGCCAATCCATTTTGCCGTCCACGGTCATGGAATCATAGTAGACCAGATCCAGGTCCGGTGCCTGCTCTTTGAAATATTGGATAAATTGCTGCATGCGCGCCGCATGGTCTGCAGTCAGCGGTTCTTCATCGGTTCCTTCGGTTTCCTGGTTCATGAACCAGCCCTCAAAACCATAAGTCTGCGCAACTTCAATGAGTTTGTCTGCTACCGGATAAGAGCCATCTTCATTTTTTACAAGCAGGTCTTCTAACCACTCCATTTTACCGCCATGTGCGGTCTGAGGCATGAAAACAGTTCCAAGAACTCTTACGCCATTTTTATGTGCTGCATCTACAACGTCAGGGCTTGGCGGTACAATGAGACCTTCTCCGGAAGAACCACCCCAGTAAACCAGCGTATCCACATACTGCCAGTAGGTGAAAGTATTTGCATTCACTTTATTCAGACCATGAGGCGGGTTTCCACTGGTACTGCTGTTCATAATGGAAATTGCCATGATATTTGTTTCTTTGTTCTGAGTTGAGTTTACTGTCTGCAAATGTTCTCTTGCGGCGCGCTCTGAAAGGGGGACGGTACTTACATTGAAACGCAAATCTTCATCTGTTTTTGCATCCCAGCTTAAAAGTTCAGATGGAAACCAGTAAGAGGATTCCGGCTGACGCGCCATCGTAAGCTCCTGATTTTCATTCTCTTCCGTAAGAGAATAAATTCTCTCCGCCGTCTGAGCTGTTTCTGTTATTTGAGTTGTTTCCGTCGTGGCAGCTTGTGTGTCACCCCCTGTGCTGCCACAGGCTGTTAAGCCTGCAGATAATGCTGCTGCCAGAGAAATGGCAATGCATCTTCTTCCTAAAACTTTGTTTTTCATAAAACATTTCCTTTCTTTTTTCTCCCACCGTCTTTTCATAGTGTTACTTCTTAAACATATTTTTTAACTCTCCTTATCATTTGTTAATAATATGTTATCATAAAGTTATCCGTTTTTGTTATCAATGTCAACTTTTTATGTTGTATTTTGTGCTTTTTCTCTATAGTTCACAAATATAAGTTTAAATTTTTGAGCTATCTGCTTAATTTATTTAAACATAACAAACAACTCTGTTAACTTTTGATAACATTGCTATGAAAGATGATGAACAGAATTTGAAAGGTCAGTCTACGATAGAATCCCGGTACACAATTTCAGGGCTGATATATGTCAGCTCGAAGGGCGCATCAGGATGATCCATTCGATAGATGATCTGTAAAGAAAGTCTTTTTCCCAGAAGGCTGGTGTGAACGTAAGCGGTTGTGAGAAGTCCGTTGATGTTCGTATATTCATTGCTTCCGTCAAATCCGGTGAGGATAATACCGTTTGGAATACGCTCCGGATGTTCTGTCAGGTACAGGTGAAGAAAATGGGCAATATAGTCACTTGCGCAAATGAAAGCCTGTGGAAGTTCCGGGATAGAATCCAAAAAGGCATACAGATCATTATGATATGAGAAAATACCAATGGGATCCGTGTGACAGATGGCTGGATTTAAGGGAATATTATGATCTTTCAGGCAATGGCAGAAACCAATATACCGGTCTTTGTTCGTGATCGCGTAATGGATATCGCCAATAAAGCCTATGTTCGTAATGCCTCTTTCCAGTATGGATTGTGTGATTTCATACATGGTATTATAGCCCTCGATCAGCAGCAGGTCGCCATGTAAAGCACGGTTGCCGACTTCGGGTACCGTATCAAGGAACACTTTAGGAATTTTTAACGTGTCATTAATTAATGTAACCATTTTCGTGTCATATACATTCAGAATAATTGCCCCAGAAACAGTTCCGTTGGTCAGAGCAGAGGGAAAGGAATAAGAAGGTGTATAGGAGGATGGCACATAAGTATAAAGAAGGTTAATATTATGGGTTGCCAGTTCTTGCGCTAATCTATGGATAATGTTTGTCCAGAATGTAGAGGAGTCTGGGCGGGATACGATTAAAGAGACTGTTTTATCCTCTTGCGGATCGTTAGGGATGGAGGCAGGCTCCTGCATGAATTTGGAATATCCTAATTCTTTAGCTTTTTGGAGTACGCTTTCCCGTATTGCTTCTGAAACACCTGAATGATTGTTAAATACTTTCCATACCGTAACGCGTGATATTCCCAATTCATCTGCAATGTCCTGCATAGTTACTTTACTCATAGTAAAAACACTCCTTTTTAGATTTATAGTACAAATAGCTGAATATGTCGTTGCCTCAATAAAAGATAAGTGTGTAGTTTAAAATTATAAACACAGTATAGCATTAAAGGGAACATGTTTGCAATAAAAAAATTAACAAATGTTAACAAGAGGCGGTTTGATTAATGAAAAACAACTGGAAAATGGTCGAAATGCACAAAATACTACACAAAAATATATTAAGAACAACAAAAGTGACGACAAATGGATAAAAAAGTTAATAAAATTATTGACAAAATATAAAATAAAAGTTAATATTTGTTTATAAACAGGGAAACAAAAGTAAAGGAGGAGACTGATGAAAGAGATAAAGAAAAAGAAGGGAAAAAGACGTTGGACAAGAGATGATACGGATTTAACACTGATTTCTCTTCCAACTTTTATATGGTTTGTATTGTTTTCTTACCTTCCAATGTTTGGAATTATCATTGCATTTAAAGATTACAAATTGAGTCCGGGGCATGGATTTATATATAATCTGCTTCACAGTGACTGGGTAGGCTGGTCTAATTTCACATATTTCTTTAAATCAAATGCCTTTTGGATGTTATTGAGAAATACAATTGTTTACAATCTGGTGTTTATTGCACTAGGAGCGGCTGTTGCAGTAGGATTTGCGTTGATGTTAAGCAACTTGCGGAATAAATTGGCATCAAAAGCATATCAGACGATGATGTTTTTCCCATACTTTATGTCATGGGTTGTGATCAGTTATATTGTTTATGCAGTATTAACACCGGAAAAAGGTTATTTAAACAATATCATTGTTGCACTTGGTGGAACAAAGATCATGTGGTATCAGGAACCGAAATACTGGCCGTTTATCCTTACCTTTTTAAGGATCTGGAAAGGCATGGGATATGGAATGGTCATCTACCTGGCAACGATCACCGGAATTGATCCGTCTCTGTATGAAGCGGCAGTTATGGACGGTGCAACCAAATGGCAGCAGACAAAACATATCACAATGCCATGCATCAAACCCGTTCTGATCATGATGCTGATCCTGGATGCAGGAAAAATCTTCTATTCTGATTTTGGTCTGTTTTATCAGGCAACAGGTGGAATACCAGCGTCCTTGTATAATGTTGCATCTACATTTGATACATATATTTACAAAGCGATCCAGTCGAGTGCTCCAATTGGAAAAACAGCAGCGGCTTCATTTTTCCAATCTGTATGCTGTTGTGCAACCATTTTACTTACAAACTGGCTGGTGAAAAAAGTTGATGAAGACAGCGCGATTATATAGGGGGATAGCAATATGGCACAGAAGTTAAGAAAAGAAAAAGAACTTAATCAGATTAAAAAAAGCACGAATGTTCTTTTTAATATCATTTTTATTATATTATCAGCGCTGTGTATTTTTCCGATCGTATTTGTGTTTTCTATCTCTATTTCGAGTGAGACATCAATACAGAAAAATGGGTATCAGTTAATACCACAGGAACTTTCGGCAGCGGCATATCAGTTCCTGTGGAATGAAAGAGGAACTATTTTACATGCAACATTCATTTCCATTCTAGTTACTGCGCTTGGTATTATTTTGTCAGTACTGCTGACAACGACGATGGGATATGTTGTTTCAAGAAATACTTATAAACTGAAAAGTTTTTATACCTGGGTGATTTTTATCCCGATGATTTTCAACGGTGGTATGCTCGCTGGATACGTTGTTAATACAAATATCCTGCATTTGAGAAATTCTATCTGGGCATTGATCCTGCCGCTTGCGGTATCGCCATTTAATATTGTGATCTGTAAAACCTTTTTTAAAACGACGATTCCTGATTCCATCGTGGAATCGGCAAAAATTGATGGCGCAGGACAGCTTCGAATTTTTGCACAGATCATTTTACCGATTTCAAAGCCGATCATTGCAACGATCGCACTGTTCGCAGCATTTGGATATTGGAATGACTGGTTTCAGGCATCCTTATATATTTCAGACAAAAATTTGCAGACATTACAGTCTATGCTGAATAATATCCAGAACAATATTGAGTATATAGCGAACAATCCATATGGTGGACTTTCATTGCAGCAGTATAAAGCAAGTATGCCGACAGAGAGTGTGAGAATGGCGATCGCTATTATTATCGTGGTTCCTATTGCATGTGTATATCCATTTTTCCAGAAGTATTTTATTTCAGGTCTGACCATCGGCTCTGTAAAAGGATGATACCGTGTAAATAAAATAAGAGATATCAGATTTAGGAGGAAAATTTTATGATGAAAAAGAGAATTGTGTCATTGGGGCTTGCAGCAATGATGACCGCAGGATTATTCGCAGGTTGTGGAAGTAATTCGGGAAGCCAGGGAAATGCCAGCACTTCAGATGCCAAAAGTAATGATATCGTTACTTTAAAGTGGGTCACAATTGGAAGTGGAATGCCGGATAACTATGATTCCTGGGTAAAGAAAGTAAATGATTATGTCGGCGAAAAAATTGGTGTAAATATTGATATGGAAGTAGTTGCCTGGGGAGACTGGGATAACCGTAGAAATATCATTATCAGTACCAATGAAGATTATGACATTATTTTCGGTAACGGAAATGTTTATACATCTGATACAAAACTCGGAGCTTACTATGACATTACAGATCTGATTGATGATAATATGCCGGGCTTGAAGGAACTTATGCCAAGTGACTATTGGGATGCAGTAGCGATCGATGGAAAGATTTATGCAGTTCCGACATACAAAGACAGCTCATTATCCAATTATGCGATCTGGGATAAGGAGATCGTAGACAAGTATAATCTTGATATTGAATCTATGACAGACATATCTTCCCTGACAGATACCTTTAAGCAGATCAAAAGTGATACCAATGATTATCCGGTTTATGTAAAGAATGATGGTCTGTATTATATCTTTGATACTTATGATCAGTTAGGTGCCGGATGCCAGGCACTTGGTGTAAAGTACAATGATAAAGATGCGAAAGTATGTTATACACTGGAACAGGATGATATTTATTCAGAGTTAGAGACCATTCATGAGTGGTATCAGGATGGTATTATCAATCCGGATGCATCAACACTTGCTGAAGGCCGTGTATATAATGTATGGAGAGTAGCACAGGGATGGTCTACCGCAGCACAGACATCCTGGGGACCACAGATGGGAAAAGAAGTTGAGGTTGCCAAGGTTGGCGATACAATTTTATCCAATGATACAGTTCGCGGTTCTATTAACATGATCTCTGCAAATACAAAATATCCTGAGAAATGTTTACAGTTCTTAGATCTTGTAAATACAGATACGACTCTTAGAGATATGTTCTACTATGGAGAAGAGGGAGTAAA
>ULYF01033165.1_pt1 | contig 12695 bp, 7 predicted proteins | sample 1961941 | NCBI WGS metagenome assembly ULYF01 (sample SAMEA4835857, study PRJEB28245) | human gut metagenome | biome: gut microbiome; material: fecal sample | place: Denmark | collected 2008 | reverse complement strand
GACGTGGCCGTGGACGAAAGCCGGATCCACCTGGAGCTGGTGTCCGACCGGGACGGCGGCTTTTTCGGAGAGGCCGAGGAGGAGACTCTGGTGTGCAACGCAAAGGTCCTTCCTGGAAAGATGGATGATATCGGCTGGTATGCGTCGGATGTGAAGGGACGGGTTTATTTTGTGCAGCTGGGCCAGGATATTTCCGCTTCCCAGAAGATCCGGACCATTTCCCCGAAAAAAACGGTGCGGGAGGAGAATAATGAGATCCATACGGAGGCTCCGGCCTCCGGCGTGGAGGAAAAGTTTTACGCTTATGGCCGTGGACGGCTCATTGGGATCTATTCCAGCTTTGCCGATGCGGCTGACGCAGCATATGATCCCATGGGCTTCGTGACCTTTGGAAAGCACGATCTGGTGTGGGAGAGGGCCAGCCGTCCGGGCTCCTATTTCATCCGGGATCTGAATACCGCCTCCCGGAAGCTGGACCGTTACAGAACAGAGTTTACGGGAACCAGCCGGAGGGAGGGCGACGCCCTTCTTCTGGACGCCTCGGGGAGCTCCTTAAATATAGCGCTGTTTTTCGTCTGCCGGAACCAGCCGGTGCTCTTGTATACCGGGGAAGGGAGCTTTCTGTATCTGACCGGCTACGACCAGACCCATGTCCGGATCTGGGATCCGTCCGCAGCCCAGAGTATGATTATTCCCATGGAGGAGGCCAGAGCCCGGTTTGAAAGCCTTGGCAGCGACTATATCTGCTGCCTTCCGCTCTGATCCGGCAAAGGAAAATCCCTACTTTACAAATCCCGAATCTATGCTATAATTTACTAGTCGAAGTATAAGCAAATGAGAGTGTTTGCGGGAATTATAGAAATCAGACCGCTTTCCGGCGCTTCCGGAAGGCGGTACAGCGGATATAGAGGTGCAGAATGGAACAATATATTATGAAGGGCGGCAATCCCCTGGTGGGAGACGTGACCATCAGCGGAGCAAAAAATGCGGCTCTGGGGATCCTGGCGGCGTCCATCATGACCGATGAGGACGTGGTGATCGAGAACCTGCCGGATGTGAGCGATATCAACGCACTGCTGGATGCGATCCGGCACCTGGGCGCTAAGGTGGAGCGGCCCGACAGGCACACAGTACGGATCAATGCCAGGGATATCCACGCAGTGACCGTGGAAGATGAGCATATGCGCAAGATCCGCGCATCCTATTACTTCATTGGCGCACTTCTTGGAAAGTATAAGAGCGCGGAGGTTCCGCTTCCCGGCGGTTGCACCATCGGAAGCAGACCCATTGACCAGCATTTAAAGGGCTTCCGTGCCCTGGGCTCTGATGTATCCATCATGCGCGGGGCAGTGATCGCCCATGCCATCGCCCTGGTGGCCAGCCATATCTACCTGGATGTGGTTTCCGTGGGCGCTACCATCAATATCATGATGGCCGCCACCATGGCTGAGGGAGAAACGATCTTAGAGAATGTGGCCAAGGAGCCCCATGTGGTGGACGTGGCCAACTTTTTAAACAGCATGGGCGCCAACATCAAGGGAGCCGGTACGGATGTGATCCGGATCCGCGGTGTGCGGCATCTCCATGGAACCACATACTCCATCATCCCCGACCAGATCGAGGCCGGGACCTTTATGTGCGCGGCCGCAGTGACTCGCGGAGACATCACGGTGAAGAACGTGATCCCCAAGCACCTGGAGGCTATTTCCGCAAAGCTCATGGAGATGGGCTGCGAGGTTGTGGAGTTTGACGAGGAGATCCGTGTGGTGGGAAAACCGAAGCAGCGCCATATGAATTTTAAGCCCCTGCCGTATCCCGGTTTCCCAACAGATATGCAGCCCCAGATGACCGTGGCCCTGGCTCTGGCTGACGGAACCAGTGTGGTGACAGAGAGTATTTTTGAAAACCGCTTCAAATACGTGGATGAGCTGTCCCGCATGGGTGCAAACATCAAGGTTGAAGGCTCTGTGGCCATTGTGGACGGCGTCAGTATGTTCACCGGCGCACAGGTGGTGGCTCCCGATCTCAGAGCCGGAGCGGCCCTGGTACTGGCCGGACTGGCCGCCGAGGGATATACGGTGGTGGATGAGATCGGCTACATTGAACGGGGCTACGAAAACTTTGAAGAGAAGCTCCGCTCCCTGGGCGCATGCATCGAGCGGGTGGATTCTGAGAAGGAAGCCCAGAAGTTTAAGCTCCGGGTGGGCTAGGCAGGTTCCGCGTAAATTTCAAATTTCCTATTGACATTTGGAAAGGAATCGGCTAGTATATTGGCTGTAACTCAACGGCGGCTCCTGGCTGCCGGAAAACAAAATAAAAAAGTTCGTAGAATATTCAGTTTTATCCCTTATTCAGAGTGATGGAGGTACATAGGACCTGTGAAGTCACGGCAACCCCTGTTAATCGCGGTGCGAGAGGGCAGGAAGGTGCCAGCCTGAGCGAGAAATCGAGCAATAAGAGGATTTGATGGAGTAGCTTTGTCAAGTCCGCTTATGAATGTGAGCGGACTTTTTTTATGCGCGGGATACGGAAAGAGGAGCTGGCAGACAGTGCCGGCGTGCCCTGCGCGCCCCTGAAACCAGAGAGGAGAAAAAATGGAAAAGAGACTTTTTACATCTGAGTCCGTAACAGAGGGACATCCGGATAAAATGTGCGACGCGATCTCTGATGCGATCCTGGACGCACTGATGGAGAAGGACCCCATGAGCCGTGTGGCATGTGAGACCTGCGCCACCACAGGCCTTGTGATGGTCATGGGTGAGATCACCACCAACGCATATGTGGACATCCAGAAGATCGTCCGCGAGACGGTCCGCGAGATCGGCTACGACCGGGCCAAATATGGCTTCGACTGCGATACCTGCGGCGTTGTGGTCGCCATCGACGAGCAGTCCACGGATATTGCCATGGGCGTAAACAAAGCCCTGGAAGCCAGAGAGAAGACCATGACCGAGGATGAGCTGGATGCCATCGGCGCCGGAGACCAGGGTATGATGTTCGGCTTTGCCAGCAACGAGACAGAGGAATATATGCCCTATCCGATCTCCCTGGCCCATAAGCTGACAAGGCAGCTTACCAAGGTGAGAAAGGACGGCACACTTAAATATTTAAGACCCGACGGAAAGAGCCAGGTGACGGTGGAGTACGACGAAAACGGAAAGCCGTACCGTCTGGACGCCGTTGTTTTATCCACCCAGCACGATGATGCTGTGACCCAGGAGCAGATCCATGAGGACATCCGGAAGTATGTGTTCGATCCGGTGCTTCCGGCAGGAATGGTGGACGAAAACACGAAGTTTTATATCAATCCCACAGGCCGTTTCGTGATCGGAGGACCCCACGGCGACAGCGGACTGACTGGAAGAAAGATCATTGTTGACACCTACGGCGGATATGCCCGTCACGGCGGCGGCGCATTCTCCGGTAAGGACTGCACCAAGGTGGACCGTTCCGCAGCTTATGCGGCCCGTTATGTGGCCAAGAACATGGTTGCTGCCGGACTTGCCGATAAGTGTGAGGTCCAGCTTTCCTACGCCATCGGCGTGGCCCATCCCACTTCCATCGAGGTGGATACCTTTGGAACCGGAAAGCTTTCCGATGACAGGCTCGTGGAGATCATCCGCGAACACTTTGACCTCCGCCCGGCCGGGATCATTAAGATGTTAGATCTCCGCCGCCCCATCTACAAGCAGACTGCGGCTTACGGCCATTTCGGAAGGACCGATGTGGATCTGCCGTGGGAGAAGTTAGACAAGGTGGATGTGCTGAAGAAATATCTGTAAGAACAGAATATAGAAGAAAAAGGCTTCTGGAGCCAGCCCCACAGCGGCGTTTGCCGGGGCTGGCTCTCTGTTTTATCTGGGTGCCCCCGCCCATTTCCCTGCCCAGGAAAAAAGCTGCTCCGACATGGCATCAAAGGCAACCGGTCTTCCGCCCTTCAGTTCCATAAAGGTCTGGAGAACGGCGCTTTCCTCTGGGGGCAGGACAGATACCAGATCCGCCATATGCCGTACATAAACTCCGGTCCTCTGGAAATGGACCGCCTGGAGGACAAAGGAGGCAGATTTATAGAGTCCCTTTAAAATATCCTCACTTTTTTCATAGAGCATATTGTGGACACAGCCGTGGTAGACACCGCAGGCGCCGGACTTTATGGCCCGGGCTATATCGGCGCTGGTGACAGAGGAGAGCACCTGGTCCAGGCTTCCTCTTATGGGGGTGGTGTCGCGGCAGAACTGGAAAAGCTCCGAGGGCTCCCAGTTTTCCAGCTCCTGTCTTCCGGACAGGAAGCCGCAGATAAGCTCCCGGCAGGGAAGGGTATCCAGCATGGCGTCATAGGTATGGATATCGCTGGCGGAGAGCTGGTCCAGGATCACCACCATATCAATGTCGCTGGCTTCTGTGGCCTCCCCGCGGCCGTAGCTCCCCTGGAGTCCGGCAAACCAGACGCGGTCCGGAAAGGCCTGATCCAGGGCAGCCATATATTTTTTAATAAATTCAGTTATTTCAATCATTTCCGTTAATTCTCTCTTTTCAATTCCGGGAGCCTTTCCCATTCCTTCTGGTAGGCCACGTCTCCATTCTTTATGACAGTCTCCACCAGGTTGATCCCCGTATGGTAGGGCATAAAGTGGATGGACGGGTATTTTAAGATGACCACATCGGCTTTTTTGCCCTTTTCCAGGCTTCCGATGGAATCAGCGCGCCCAAGGGCTGCGGCCCCGTTGATGGTGAGGGCAGTGATCACCTCCTCAATGGACATATTCATATAGATGCAGCCCAGGGCTATGAGAAGGGGGATGCTGTTGGTAAAGCAGCTTCCGGGGTTCAGATCCGAAGCCAGGGCCACGGCACAGCCGGAATCGATCATCTTTCTCGCCGGGGCGAAGGGCTCTTTTAAGCAGAAAGCGGTGGCTGGCAGCAGCGTACTGATGACGCCCGCCTCTGCCATCTGGCGGATCCCCTCGTCGGAGGCCTTTAAAAGGTGGTCAGCGGAATACGCGCCTGTGCGGGCGGCCAGCTCTGCGCCTCCCAGAGAGTTCATTTCATCGGCATGGACCTTCAGCTTGAAGCCCATTTCCTTTGCTCTGGTCAGATAGTATTCAGAATCTTCAATGCCGAACACGCCCTTTTCGCAGAAGATATCGGCAAACTCTGCCAGTCCCTCCTCCTTGACCACAGGCATTACGTCCTGTAAGAGCATATCGATGAATTCCCGCTCCTTTCCCTTATACTGGGGCAGGACGCTGTGGGGGCCCAGGAAGGTAGTCACGATATCCACCGGATGGGAGGCGTCCAGCTCCTTCATGGCCCGGAGCTGCTTTAATTCCGTATTCCGGTCCATGCCGTAGCCGCTTTTTCCCTCAACGGTGGTCACGCCGAACTCCAGCATCCGGTTCATCCGTTCTCTTCCGACAGAAACCAGCTCCTGGATGGAGGCGTCCCTGGTGGGGCCAACGGTGGCGTTGATGCCGCCTCCCCGCTCCATGATGGACATATAGGTGTCGCCCTTTAAGCGCCAGGAAAACTCCTCGGCCCGGTAGCCGCCGAAGATAAAGTGGGTATGGGAATCCACGAAGCCAGGAAGAACGGTCTTTCCGGAGGCGTCCAGGACCGTATAGCCAGAGGCAGTTTCCGTACATGCGTCAGCCTGACCGGAGCCCTCTTCAAAGCCTGCCAGGAGATCCAGCTCCTCGGTGGTGCCGACGGCAAAGATCCGGTCGTCATGGATCAGAACGCCTCCGTTTTTTATAAGACCGATATCGGCCATTTCCGCGCCTTTTTTGGGAGCGGAGCCCCGGCAGGTCACCAGCTCGGAGGCGCGGCGGATATAAAGTTTTTTCATATAGTCTCCTACTTTCTCTGCAAAGGAACCGCCGGATGCGTTTCCAGGCGGTTCCGGCCTGGGCAGAAGGCTGCTCAGGCCGGGGCAGTATGGTTTATTTACATGCGTTGTTAAATACGCGCTCGATCAGCTCATCGTCGGCGATATAGGGCATCGTGATGGCGTCAGAGCCGGCAAATTTCTTATTATATTCGGCAACGGTCGCAATGGAGTGCTCGTTTCTTGCCCAGCTTCTTCTGGAAACGCCCACCATGGTATCCCACGGGATGGCTTCGCGGATGATCTGGTCCGTGAGCTCGGAGCCGTCTAAGACAAGGCCGAAGCCGCCGTTGATGGCCTTTCCGATGCCGGTGCCGCCGCCGTTGTGGAGAGCCACAAGGGTCATGCCGCGGGCTGCGTTTCCTGCATAGCAGTGGGTCGCCATGTCGGCCGTGAAGTTGGAGCCGTCATAGATATTGGAGGTCTCGCGGTACGGGGAATCCGTTCCGCCGGTATCGTGGTGGTCGCGGCCCAGCATCACCGGTCCGATCTCTCCATTTCTTACCATTTCATTGAATTTTAAAGCGATGTCGCGTCTTCCCAGAGCGTCCTGGTAGAGGATCCGGCACTGGGTCCCCACCACCAGCTGGTTCTTTTCAGCATCACGGATCCAGATCCAGTTGTCCCGGTCCTGGAAGCGGCGGTTGGGATCGATGATCTCCATGGCCGCATGGTCGGTCTTAATAAGGTCCTCATGCTTTCCGGACAGGCAGCACCAGCGGAACGGGCCATAGCCGTAGTCGAATAACTCCGGTCCAAGGATGTCCTCCACATAGGACGGGAAGATGAAGCCCTCGGAGGTGTCCACGCCGTTTTTGGAGATCTCCTTGTTTCCGGCGTCAAATACAGCCTTCATGAAGGCGTTGCCGTAATCAAAGAAATAGGAGCCTCTTTCCACCAGAGTCCGGATCATATGGAAGTGGGTGGTCAGGGAACGGTTGACCAGCTCACAGAATTTTTCATGGTCATGGTCCAGCATCTCAGTTCTTTCCTCAAAGGTCAGGCCCTGGGGGCAGTAGCCGCCGTCGTAGGGAACGTGACAGGAGGTCTGGTCGGAGAGCAGGTCGATATGGATGTTGTTGTTTACAGCATATTCCAGCAGGTCCACGATATTTCCGTGGAAGGCGATGGACATGGGCTCTTTCCTGTCCATATAGGTCCGGGCTGTACGGAAGGCCTCCTCCGGAGACTCGCAGATCATTTTTACCCAGCCCTGGCTGTGGCGGGTCTCGATCCGGGAGGAATCCACCTCGGCGATGATGCCCACGCCTCCGGCAATCTCGATGGCCTTGGGCTGTGCGCCGCTCATGCCGCCCAGTCCGCTGGTGACGAATAAGTGGCCGGCCAGGTTTCCTTCTGCGGGAACGCCTAAGAACTTACGGCCTGCGTTTAAGATGGTATTGAAGGTACCGTGGACGATGCCCTGGGGGCCGATGTACATCCAGCCTCCGGCTGTCATCTGGCCGTAGGAGGAGCAGCCCATGGCCGTTGCCTTTGCCCAGGTCTCCGGATTATCGCCCTCGCCCACCATAAGGCCGTTGGTGATGACCACTCTGGGGGCCTGCTTATGGGAGTGGAAAAGGCCCAGGGGATGGCCGGACATCACCACAAGGGTCTGCTCGTCGGTGAGGACCTCCAGATATTTTTTCAGGAGCTGGTACTGCATCCAGTTCTGGCATACCTGTCCGGTCTCGCCGTAGGTCACAAGCTCATAAGGATAAAGGGCCACATCATGGTTTAAGTTGTTGTCGATCATTACCTGGAAGGCCTTGCCCTGGACGCAGTTTCCCTTATATTCGTCGATGGGCTTTCCGTAGATCCTTTCCTTTGGCATAAAACGGTATCCGTAGATCCGGCCGCGGGTCAGGAGCTCTTCCATAAATTCGGGGGCCAGAGCCTCGTGGAGCTCCTCGGGCACATAGCGGAGGGCGTTTTTCACTGCCAGCTTCTTTTCATGGTCGGAGAGGGTCAGGTCGCGCATGGGGGCACGGCGGATCCCTTCCTTAAATACAGGATACTCCGGAAGCACCGGATCCAGCTTGATGGTCATGGCAGCGCCGATTTCTTTGTTGGTCATATGCATTCTCATCCTTTCTCTTTATAACAGAAACGTCTTAGTCTTTCTAAAATCTGCGGAACTATTCAGTTACTTAGAGTATATCACCAGAGAGTCAAAAAAACGTCAATAAGCTGGAATAGTTGACAGTTTTTTGGACGTTTTGTATACTTAAAGGCAGAAGAAACCAGCATCCGTGAGGGAACTGCGGCAGTACAGCTGCAAGCGAAAGTGAGGGGATACGGTGAAAAAAATTGAAATACGCCTGTTCGGGACTCCGGCCATCCTGGCAGACGGGGAACCGGTGGGCTTTCCATATAAAAAGGTGGAGGGCTTTCTTTATTATCTCTGTGTGAAAAAGCAGATCACCAGAGAGGAGGCCATCTGTCTTTTATGGGGGGATGAGGACGAGGCCAGCGGAAGGAAAAAGCTCCGGGACGCCATCTACCAGGTACGGAAAAAGCTGGATAAGGACATTATCCTGACTGCGGGCCATACGGGGATCGCCCTGAATCCGGCCTGTCCCGTGTCCATTGACTGGGATCATGTAAAAAAGGGCCATCTGGGAGAGCAGAAGCCGTTCCTGGAATATTTTTACATAAAAAAATGTCTGGAATTTGAAGAGTGGGTCGGCGGGATCCGGGCCATGCAGAGCGAGGAGTCTGTAAAAAATGCCTCTGGGAAATTCCGGGAGGCCAGAGAGAAGGGAGACATGGAGGCGGTCCAGAAATACGGCTCCCTTCTTATAAAAGAGGATCCATATGATGAAGAGATCTATTATGAGCTGATGAGCATTTATGCAGAACATGGCGATTATATCATGGCCATCCGCCTGTACTATGATCTGGAAAAGTGCCTGAAGGAGGAGATGGGGGTGGAGCCGTCCCGGAAGATCCGGGAGCTGTTCCAGCGGGTGTTCCATGTGAAGGAGCATATGAAGGCCGTGGGAGGCCCGGCGGACCTGCCCTTTGTGGGGAGGAAAAAGGAATTATTTTCTGTCAGTGAATTTCTGGAATGGGATCCCTCCGATCCGGTGAACTGCCTGGTGGTGGTGGGAGAGGAGGGGGTCGGAAAAACGGCGTTTCTGGAAAACAGCCTCCGGCTGGCCGCCTCCAGGCAGATGGTGACCTTAAAAAGCTCCTGCTACCGCCAGGGAACGGATTTTTTCCTGAACCCCTGGAGCGATATTTTACAGGAGCTGCGCCAGATCCAGGAAAACGGAGGCCCGGGATTTTTAAAGACCGGGGATGAGGAGCGCCTGTCCATGATCCTTAAGCTGGAAAACGCCGGAGGGCCCGACAGCCGCCGTCTCACCTATTCCATGATCGAGCGGGAGATCATGGAGCTGTTTTCCGGCCTTACCCGCCGCTTCCGGGTCCTGCTGGCCTTTGACGATGTCCAGTGGATGGACCGGATGAGCCTCCAGCTTTTAAACCGGCTTCTGGGAAGCGCCTCCGGGGCCGGGACAGCAGTATTGTGTACCTGCAGCAAAAATGGGGAAATGGATGTGATGACATCTCTGGAGCCCCTGGTGCGGGAGGACAGGATCACCGTGGTCCGCCTGGAGCCATTTACAGAGGAAGAGACAGAGGAGATCCTGCGGCGGGAGCTTCCCGATGTGGCAAAGGAGGCGGGAAAGTGCCGGTCCATCTATAAGACCACCGAGGGGAACGCCTTTTTCCTTCGGGAGATGATCAATCTGATCCGGAAAAAGGGCTTTACCCTGGAAAAATCCGCCAAGACCAATCTGGCCATCCAGACCCGGCTGTCGTCGGTGGGGGCCAGGGAGCGGGAGATCCTGGAATGTATGTCCGTGTTCCCGGAAAAGATCGGTATCGAGGAGCTGGAATATCTGATGAAGGGGACGGACCGGCTGACGCTCTTAAAGCGTCTGGAGAGGCTTTCCGAGGCCTTTCTGATCCAGGAGGTGCTGGTGGGCTGGAACGTGTATTATAAGTTCAGCCACCGCCTGTTCCAGGAATATGTGTATGAAAAGCAGAGTAACGGAAAGACCCTCCAGTACCACCGGATGCTGGCGGAATATTATGGGAGCCAGCCGGACCGGGGCTTCCGGACCCTGGCCCTGGCAGCCTACCACTATGATAAGTGCCATGACCAGGTCCAGGCGTACCGCTACCAGATCTACTATCTGAAGGAATTTTACACGGTCATCAACGAGAATTTCCCGGTGCTCCACAGCCCGATGCCGGAGCAGGGAGACGATTTCGGCGTCATGACCGGGGCGGAGCGGATGCTGGAGCTGGCGGAGCAGGTCATTGGATTAAAGGACGATTCCCCCATGATCCGGCAGATGAAAATGGAAATGCGCTATATCAAGGGACGGTATGAGATCGCCATGGGCGAGTATGACCGGGGAAATTCTGACATTAACTGCAGCATGGCCCTGGCCCTGGGGCTGGGGGACGACGAGGTTTACCTGGCATGCTTAAAACAGCAGATCTTCTGCGGGATCCAGACCGGGAACACAGAGCTGGTGGAGGAGCTGGTGGAGCACGGGCTCCGGTGCCGGGGCGGAGAGAAAAAGGACGAGTATGCCACCCTCATGCGCTTAAAGGGGCTCTGCTATATGCAGAAGGGAAAGTACGATGTGGCGGAGACCATGCTGCTCCAGGCCTTGTCCCTGTTTGAGGAGCTGGACCATGAGATCTACGGCGCGGGCGTGGCGGCCTGCTACAATTATCTGGGAGATGTATACAGGAAGCAGGATCATCTGGACGAGGCCATGGCCTATTATGGCCGCGCCCTGGCGGTGGGCGAGAGCCTGTCCTTTATGAACGGCCTGGGCCAGATCTACTCCAGCATGGGCCAGGTCCACTGTCTCAGAGGCCAGTATAAGGAGGCCATGGCGCTTCTGGAAAAGGCTGTGGAATGCCTGGAACGGAACGGCTACCGCTGGGGCCTGGAACGGGCCGAGGGCTGGCTCGCTCTCACCTGCATAAAGACGGGCGACCTAAAGAGCGCCAGGGAGCATTACAGGAAGGGGAGGGAGATCTCCGATAAGATCCGGAATCCGGAGACGGAACGGCTGCTTTCCGAGGTAGAGAAACGATTGGAGAATCGTCTGACATATTAGCATGATAAAGCGAAAGAGTTTGACGCTTTTTGGACGTTTTTTGTGTATAATGGATCCATATCCGACTGGAACTGGTAAAAATTTCAGCAAAATCACATAAGGAGAGGTAGCATATGCAGAAAGTTGTAATCACAGGCCATGACCTGACCGTGGACCAGATCATCGCCGTATGCCGCGAAGGCGCAGAAGTCGTTTTATCGGATGAGAGCAGAGAAAAGATCCTGGCCTCCAGACAGGTGGTCAACGAGCTGGTGGAGGAGAGAAAGGTCGTATACGGGATCACCACTGGCTTCGGTAAGTTCAGCGATGTGGTCATTTCCCAGGATGAGTGTAAGCTGCTGCAGAAGAACCTGATCATCACCCATGCGGTAGGCGCGGGAGATCCCTTTAAAGAGGACATTGCCAGGGGGATCCTGTTACTTCGTGTCAACAGTCTTTCCAACGGCTTTTCCGGCATCTGCCTGGAGACCGTGGAGACCATGATCGCCATGTTAAATAAGGGTGTGACTCCCTTTATCCCGGAAAAGGGCTCCCTGGGCGCATCTGGAGATCTGGCTCCCCTGTCCCATATGGTCCTTCCCATGATCGGTCTTGGAATGGCCTGGTATAAGGGCGAGCTGCTTCCGGGCGCTGAGGCCATGGAGCGGGCCGGGATCCCGGTGATCGAGCTGTCTGCCAAAGAGGGGCTTGCCTTAAATAACGGGACCCAGGCCATGACCTCTGTGGGCGCCCATGCTCTTCATGACGCCATTACGCTCTTAAAGACCGCCGACATCGCCGCTGCCTTATCCTTTGAGGCCCAGAACGGCGTTGTGGACGCCCTGGATGCAAGAGTCCACCAGGTACGTCCCCATGCAGGCCAGATGGCCACAGCAAGGAACTTATTAAAGCTCCTGGAGGGAAGCAAAAACGCCAGCCGCCAGGGAGAGATCCGCGTACAGGACGCTTATTCCCTGCGCTGCTGTCCGCAGATCCACGGAGCCAGCAAGGACGCGGTCAACTATGTGGGCGGCCGTGTGGACATCGAGATCAACGCCGTTACGGATAACCCGCTGATCTTCAGGGAGGACAGAAGCGGGATCTCTGGAGGAAACTTCCACGGACAGCCCATGGCTTTAAGCTTTGACTTCTTAAAGATCGCAGAATCCGAGCTGGCCGACGTTTCCGAGCGCCGGATCGAACGTCTGGTGAACCCGGCGTACAGCGGCCTTCCTGCATTCCTGACACCCAACGGCGGCGTAAACTCCGGCTTTATGATCGTCCAGTATTCGGCTGCCGCCCTGGTTTCTGAAAATAAAGTCCTGGCCCATCCGGCCAGCGTGGACAGCATCCCGTCTTCCGCAGGCCAGGAAGACCATGTGAGCATGGGGACCATCGCCGCAAGGCAGGCCGGCGAGATCGGCCGCAATGTGCGTCGTGTACTGGCCATGGAGCTGATGGTAGCCTGCCAGGGCATCGACATGAGAGGAAATAAGGGACTTGGAAAGGGGACCCAGGCGGCCTATGATCTTGTGCGCAAATGTGTGGCCCGTCTGGATGAGGACCGGGAGCTTTATGAGGACATCAACTACTGCGAAAAGATCATCGAGGACGGCTCTCTGATCCGTGCCGTTGAGGAAGCCTTGGGAGCAGAGATCGAGTATTAAATATGAACATGGAGA
>ULYF01011320.1_pt1 | contig 12738 bp, 4 predicted proteins | sample 1961941 | NCBI WGS metagenome assembly ULYF01 (sample SAMEA4835857, study PRJEB28245) | human gut metagenome | biome: gut microbiome; material: fecal sample | place: Denmark | collected 2008 | reverse complement strand
GGAACAAAGGTTCCCAATGCGCAAAAAGCGAGCCGGCTTTAACCCCTTAAAGCCGGCTCTTTCTATAATAACTATAACCCAAAATACCCTTATTTTATTTTTCTTCTGCTGTAACTGTCTTTTTCACTTCTTTTTTCTTCGGCAGAACAACCTTGTCAAGCTTCCAGATATCATCTACATATTCCTGAATGGTTCTGTCTGATGTGAACTTGCCGGAGCATGCTGTATTTAAGATTGCACTCTTTGCCCAGCCCTTTTCATCTTTATAAGCTGCTTCTACCTTCTTCTGTGCTTCAGCGTAAGACTTGAAATCCTTCAGGATGAAGTAAGTATCTGCCTTTGCTGTACACTGTGTATTCAGCAGTGAATTGTAAAGATCTCTGAACAGCTCAGGATCCTGTGGCGAATAAGTACCGTTGATCAGCTGCATCAGTACTTTACGGATATCTGCATCATTATTGAAGATCTCCATCGGATCGTATCCGCCGCAGTTCTCATAGTGGATCACTTCATCAGAAGAAAGACCGAAGATAAATGCATTTTCAGCGCCTACTTCTTCTACGATCTCTACGTTAGCACCATCCATTGTTCCGATCGTCAGCGCACCGTTTAACATAAACTTCATGTTACCTGTACCGGATGCTTCCTTGGAAGCTGTAGAAATCTGCTCGGAAACATCTGCTGCCGCAAAGATCAGCTCTGCATTGGATACGCGATAATTCTCAATAAATACAACCTTGATCTTACCATTGATAGATGCATCGTTATTGATCACATCAGCTACGGAGTTGATCAGCTTGATCGTCAGCTTGGCATTCTTATAACCGGCTGCTGCCTTTGCACCGAAGATGAATGTTCTAGGGAAGAATTCCATATCCGGATGCTCTTTGATTTCATTGTATAAGTACATAACGTGCAGGATATTCAGAAGCTGACGTTTGTACTCGTGCAGACGTTTTACCTGTACATCGAAGATAGAACGTGGATCTACTTCAACACCATTGTGCTCTAAGATATATTTTGCAAGTCTTACTTTATTCTGGTACTTGATGTTCATGAATTCCTGCTGTGCTTTTTCATCATCCGCATAAACAGCAAGCTTCTTGATCTTTGGCAGATCCGTGATCCAGTCTGCACCTACATGTTCTGTTACCCACTCTGCAAGAAGCGGATTTGCATGGAGCAGGAAACGACGCTGTGTGATACCGTTTGTCTTATTGTTGAACTTCTCAGGCATCATTTCATAGAAGTCTTTCAGCTCCTGATTCTTTAAGATCTCTGTATGCAGTCTTGCAACACCGTTTACGCTGTAGCCTGCTGCAATTGCCAGATGAGCCATCTTGACCTGACCGTCATAGATGATCGCCATCTTGCGGATCTTCTCCTGATTACCGGGATATTTTGCTTCGATCTCCATCACAAAACGACGGTTGATCTCTTCTACGATCTGATAAATACGCGGAAGCAGACGGCTGAACAGCTCGATCGGCCATTTCTCCAGTGCTTCTGCCATGATCGTATGGTTTGTATAAGCACATGTCTTTGTTGTGACATCCCATGCTTCATCCCATGTTAAATAATATTCATCCATCAGAATACGCATCAGTTCTGCAACTGCAACGGTCGGATGGGTATCATTCAGCTGGAAGGTAACCTTCTCATGGAATTTACGGATATCATCATGGGAACGCATATACTTCTCAACTGCTTCCTGTACGGATGCGGAAATAAAGAAGTACTGCTGTTTCAGACGAAGCTCTTTACCTGCATAATGATTGTCATTCGGATACAGGACTTCTACAATATTTCTTGCAAGGTTTTCCTGTTCTACAGCCTTGCGGTAATCACCTTTATCAAAAGAATCGAGTTGGAAGCACTCTACAGGCTGTGCATCCCAGATACGAAGTGTATTTACAATACCATTGCCATAACCTACAACCGGCAGATCATACGGTACAGCAGTTACTGACTGATAACCTTCCTGCTTGAAGTTGTTGCGGCCGTTTTTATCCTGATATACGGATACATAACCACCGAATTTAACTTCTTTGGAGTATTCGGGACGACGGAGCTCAAACGGATTGCCATCTGCTAACCAGTTATCCGGTACTTCCACCTGATAGCCGTCGCGGATCTCCTGCTTGAACATACCGTAACGGTAACGGATACCACAGCCGTAAGCAGAATAACCAAGAGTTGCAAGAGAATCCATGAAACATGCTGCAAGTCTTCCCAGACCACCATTACCGAGTGCTGCATCCGGCTCCTGATCTTCGATCACGTTGATATCAACACCAAGCTCTTCCAGTGCTTCCTTTGCCTGATCATAAGCTTGCAGGTTGATCATGTTATTACCAAGTGCACGGCCCATTAAGAATTCCATGGACAGATAGTAAACTGTCTTCGGATCTTTTTTTTCGTATTCTTTCTGTGTTTCCATCCAGTTTTCCACGATCTGATCCTTGACTGCATAAGATACTGCCTGAAAAATCTGCTGGTCAGTTGCTTCCTCCATCGTCTTACGATAAAGAGTTCTTACATTGTAGAGCACGCTGCGCTTGAAGAGTTCCTTATCAAACGTAGATGAAACAGGTACTGTTGTCTTCTTAGCCATTTCTGCCTCCTAGAAATATAATATTCGATTGCGAACTTTACTTAATCGTTTTCATACTTACTTAATTATACAATAAAATGTAAGAAAAAGGAAGAAAAAACACCAAAATCATCAATTTTCCACAATATTTCCCAAATTACCTGATAGCGATCCACCTTGTTTTCCAGATCAATCCCATCCGTCGTATGTCTGTAAATCATTTTGTCGAAACACGGACATTTTGACAGAAACTGCAGGCGGTAAAACACAAAAGCATGTCCATATATTTCCTTTGCCAGTTGTTTATGGCTGACATTGTTCCACTTCTTTTTCCAAATGATTTGACCGGCTTTTTTATCGCAGTACGGTTTGCTTTACAAGCGCACATCGAAAGAGGACCGCTAAATACTTAGCGGTCCCCTTGGATTCAAAAATCATTTCGTCCTTACAAACTCTATTTGACGGTTATTTGAACCTTTGCAGTTTTCTTTCCTGATTTTACAATAATTGTTGCTTTCCCTTTCTTCTTAGCTTTGATAACACCCTTGTTAGTAACGGTAGCAACGCTCTTCTTGCTTGACTTGAATGTTACCTTATCAGGTGTTGTGATCGGATTCGTCACAACCTTGAGTGTGAGCTTTTTGCCCTTCTTCAGGGTAGCCTTCTTAACTACACGATCTGTCTTGGCATTCTTCACTGTTACCTTTTTGGTCGCAACCTTCTTTGCTTTAACGTATACTGTGATAGAAGCCTTTGCGCCCTTGTCTGTCGTGACAGTGATCGTCGCCTTACCGACCTTCTCACCTGTGATCTTGCCCTTATTTGTTACAGTAACGACCTTCTTGTTTGATGTTTTCCACTTCACAATCTTATCGCCTGCAGTAATCGCAATATCCTTAGCTAAGTTAGTAGATGATTTGCGTTTCTGGATGGAAGTAGACTTCGCAGAGAATTTGGCAACATACTTCGTTGCATCTTCCGGCTTTGTCTCTTCGGTTGTCTTCTTGCTCTCTTCGACAGCCTGCTGATATGCAGCTTCTGCCTCTGTAAGCAGCTTTAACTGACTAGCCTCAACCAGCTTCTTCTGATCCTCTGTCAGTGCGGCATATGCTTTTCTGGCAGCCTCAACCTTAGCCTTGCTGTCCTCTGATGCATCTACCTTACCGATGGCTGCAATTGCTTTCTTAACGGCATCAGCCTTCGCTGCATCCTCCTTCGCTTTCTTTTCTGCCTCAGCCTTAGCTGCAGCATCAAGTGCATCGTAAGCTTCCTCTGCATCTGTCAGAACCTTCAGCTCCTCTGCCAAGATCAGCTTCTTCTGATCTTCTGTAAGTGCATCATATGCCTTTCTTGCTGCATCGATCAGTGCCTTGCTGTTTTCTGCGAGTTCAACCTTACCGATTGCATTAATCAGCTCCTTTACATCGGAAGCAGCCTTATTATTGGCTCCTGCCTCTGCTGCTGCAAATGTCTTCTTTGCTGCCAGATAGCCTGAAACGCCTGCTCTGTCTGCAAAGGAAAGTGCGGCATATTTTTGGTCAATCTCTTTTAATAATTCCTTGTTTTTTGCTGTATAATCAGCACCCAAAGCCTTGATAAGAACATTTACTGCATTGACAGCATCCTGATTTGTGATAACACCGTCTGCCAATACTGCAGTGCCGTATACACTTGGATTCTGATATCCGTTTCCGCTGGCATCATACCAGTTCAGTGTACCAAGACGGCTGCCATCCTTAGCATCATTAATCTGTACATCCAGACCAATCAGTTTTCCTGCCTCCGGTGAAAGCGCAGTCCATTTGATTGCAGTCTCAATGTAGTAGCCTTTTCCATCTTCCTTCTCTTTTGTAGCAGATACGATATTTTCTGCCTTACAAGAGGTTCCATTGAATGTCTGAAGATTCTTGTAGCTTACGCGATACTGCTTATCATTGTCATCAAAGCTACCGGATTTCTCATTCAGCTCATCAATAAAGATTTCCGTTGAATCCTGCTGATAAGCATCACTTGCTGTGTCATCCAGTGCATCATCCGTTACATCTAACATAACATAAAGATTATCCGCATCCCAGGAAACCTTTGTTTCAGCTGTTGTTGTCAATGCACTGCCGGATTTTACCTCTAACTTGGATGCAGGGATATCTTTCCACTCTGCAATGTCACCATCAATGATTGCAGAACCCTTTGTGATTGCCATAAACGGCTTCATAGACAATACGGCATAATATTTGCTGCTGTTCTCCTGATTGTTTGTCGTATCATTGTAAGAATAGGTGTTTCCATCCTTTTTCACTACAACGTCAAATGATACTTTATCAAGCGGGTTCATGGTCATCGGAACCGTAAATTCAGCCTTATATCCACCGTCAACATCCTTCAGTTCCTCGCCTGTTGCATTTTTCCTGACAAAATCACCTGTCTTATCTCCTTTTGAATTTGCAGGATCAACATACAGGATAATTTCGCTGTCTGCTGTCTTCTCAGACTTTACGACAACCTGAACCTTCAATTCATTTGCGTTCCAGATTGGTCTTATGATGACATCATCTGTTCCTGCAGCAAATCTGATCGCATTTGCATACTCAAACTTGTCAGTCTGCATTGCATTGACATCGCGCACAAGCGGCTCGAGCTGTGATGCATTTACAAATGCCCAATATGCCGGTTTTGCACCATAATAATCATCAAACAAGAGCGGATACTGCGGTGTCTTGCCGTCTGCAGAGCCACCGACACTGTTCGAGGTCTTTAACCAGGAAACTGGGTCATGCGTACCCCAGATTGTGATGTTCTGTACATATCCCTTCAGGGAACGGGGATTGTTTTTATGCTCCTCATTGATCTTACGGACAATTTCGTAGATATCTTTGTATCTGTGACCTTCCTTGGTAAACTCTGTTTCCAAATCTTTTCCGTCAAATCCGACACTGGATTTGATATCAAGCTCTGTGATATGAACCACATCTGCAATCTCTGCATACTTACGTGTCGCTGTCTCAATCGTCTCGTAGGTCGGTGTGAGCATGTCGTGATGCCCCTGCATACCGGCACCGAGCTTTCGTCCCTCCGTGAGGACTTCACGGATTTCTTTCAGGAAGCGGCAAATTGTCGCAGCCTTTACAGGATCACAGTCGTTGTAATCATTATAGAAAAGAATGGTGTCTTCTGCCAGATACTGATCTGCAGACTTGAATGCCTGCAGGATATACTCTGTAGAACCGCCGTAAATAGCTGCCCAGTCAGTTCCCATTCTGATTCCGCCCGCATCACTTGCCTGTTCATTTACAACATCCCACGCATAGATAAGTCCCGGGAATTCTGTATCAAAATGTTTGCCAACCTTTTCGATATACCAGTCGATACGCTTATTCATTTCTTCTTTGGAAACATACGCGCCGTCTGACTTAAAATCTTCTCTGAACCACCATGTCGGTGTCTGGCTGTGCCATACAAACACATGACCTCTCATCTTGATAGGTTCAGAAGGATTGTTTTTATTGTACTCCGCAAAATGCCGTGCAACCTTATCTGCACTCTCAAAATTCAGCTTGCTTTCCAGCTCCTCCAGTGTGCTGACACCCGGTTCGCCGGAACCGAGAATAGATTCCGGTTTCATCTCATTCTCGCATGTAACACTATTGAAGTGCTTCTCAACTAACTTCATGGTGTTCTCATTGTCAAGACTGCTCACCGGAAGGGCTACACCCATATACTCCACACCATTTCCGGTTTTCTGCACTTCTTCATGCAAATCCGGTATTGTCATATCCACCTTTGGAATTCTCATTTCGGCAATCTGGAGATTGTCGATGTCAAATGTAATTCCGGCGCTTCCCTCAAAACGAATCTGGGATTCCGGCAGTTCATTTGCATTTTCCGCAATCACCATGGTTCCGGATACCTTTTGCCATGCATCAGTGAGCTCATAGCTCTCGTCATATGTAATCTGTGCGGACTCCTGGTTTTTATAGTCGCTGTCATGTACCAGAACTGACATGCTGACCTTCGGCGTACTTACCTTGGTCGCATCTGCTATTCTGGCATAATATGTGAATTCATATGCCTTATCTGCTGTAATTCCGGTCTTATAGTTCATCTGAACTGTCGGCACGACAGCTTCGCCTTCCAGCCCATTGGGGCTGACTGTATTGGGGCTGACTGTATTGGCACTGACGGAAGAGGCACGCATGTATTTACTGCCCAGCGTCTTTTTCGGTGCCGGATCTTTCTCTGAATAAGAACAGTACGCGATCAGAGAATCCTCTTTTGTCTCATCTCTCCACTCTCCGTCATTCCAGTAGCCTGTATTTTCGAAGTTTCCGTTAAAGCCTGCCATGATATCTTTTTTTGCATCAATGACACGCTCTGCACTCTTTGCATTGATCGTAATGCTGTCAAACGTCATGGTGATAGGCGTTGCAGGCGTTGCTTCCGAGGTCGTCATAATGCCGACATACCGAGCGGTTTTGCCGAGATCATCACTGGTTGCATTTAATGTATTGCTGCCATATGCCACTCCGACATCTCCGTTTCTTTGATCGGTATTAAAGTCTGCCTCGGAAAGAAGCTTCGGAGAAAGCCCTGCTTGAGAAGAACCCTCCGCTACATTTAACCTGATTCCCGTAATGATCATTCCGGCAAGTTCTTCCGGCAGGCGGAAAAATACTTGCCCATACTGCCTTGTCATAGTCACTGATAATTTTCCGTCTTCTCCTATTGCAGCTGTTGCACCCGTTTCTTCATCATCCGCAGCTGCCAGCGTTAGCTTATCAAAGGTGTAATCCTTTGAGACAGCACCCTCCGATGATTCTGCTTCTACGATTTCAATATTAACATCGTCGATCAGATAGTCCGCAGTTCCGCTGCCTGTTGAAAAATAAAGCTCCTTTGCTCCTTCCGGAATCGTTACGGTACCGGAAAGCGCAGTCCACTCTCCTGGCGTTACATTCGTGTTGAGCAGCCAATTGTAGTAGTCCTTGCTATCAGATCCCGTTCCTGTCACTTCGCATACAATCTGCGTATCTTCCGTCTTCATAAAAACACTGATATTTGCGGTTGCACCGGCATAGGCAGATACATCATAAGCATATGTATGCCAGTTCTGCGTACGTCCGGAAAGCTGAAGTGCCTTTCCAGCATGCTCCTCTTCCACGACTGTCAAAGTACCTGAGCCTCTGACATATCCCTTCGGTTCACCGCTTTCAAAGTCTTCTGCAATGTCAATCGTAGCTGCAAGCGCTTCAATCGCACCGGAATATTCTGCCGGTACAAATGCTGTTCCGGGAACTACCATTGCCACACTCAGCATCATCGCAAGAAACCTACTTCCTGCTTTTTGAACAATTTTCTTGTTCTTCATAATAACCCTCCATTTTCTTAGATTTGCCGATCCGGACATGCCCCATTCGCTTGTGCCCTTTCGGCATTTTTGTGTAACAGGCATATTTATGTGCTTTTTACATATCAGACATTACGTTTTACAGCACAAAATATCCCTGTACAAGTATTTTAAATGTAGCTTTTTTAAGGAGGGTTCGCTTTGCAAATCTTGCTTTTTCCATCAACAGATTTTGCTATGCGTCCAATTTTGTGTAAGATTGCTATTTTTCAGATTTTGCTTCGTTCATTTTGTATATGAACTCCTGCTCTTTAACATTTTTCCAATATTTTTCATGATGCCTACATTCAATATCATTTCAGTGACAAAAATCACAAACAGATCTCCAAGGATCATCCCCACATAATAAAATAAATCCTGCTTGAGATGATGCATTTTGCGCATCGCAAGATCCAGTTGGCGCTGTACTTTTTTTACTTCAAACTCAACTATCTCCACCTGCTGATGAAAAAGATAGTCGCGGTTATCCTTGTAGAAATATTCCCGATGCATAGATCCCCCTGCTATATACGCGGATAGGCGGGGATCTCTTCCCGCCCATCCTGCTGTCAAATTACGATTTTATTTTGTTACCCATTGCTTACTGTTTTTCAACGGAAATCGTTACCTTCTCTCCGTTAACATTCCACTCTTTGCTGTTTGCATAAACCGCATCTTTATCGATGGAATCCGCAAGAACCTTATCTGCGATTGCTTTTTCATTCTTAGCTGCGATCGCCGCAAGCTTGTCGTTACCTGCAATACCTACTTTGATGTGATCCATCACTTCAAAGCCGGAATCCTTACGCATTGTCTGGATCTTGGAAATGATCTCGGCCGCAAAGCCTTCTTCGACCAGTTCTTCTGATAAGTTGCAGTCAAGTACAACTGTCACGGTATTGTCAGCCTCTGACATATAGCCTTCCTTCTGGCTCATTTCCACAAGCACATCATCAAGAGACAGGGAAACTTCTGTACCGTTTACATCAAATACAAGATTTTCGCCTGCATTTAATTTATCCATGGCTTCATTGCCGTCTACATTTGCAAGGTATTCTTTGATACCACCGAGCTGTTTTCCGTATTTCGGGCCTACCGTCTTCAGCTGCGGCTTGAAGGTGTAGGTTGTGAATTCTCTGACATCGTCTGTGAATTTTACTTCTTTGACATTCAGCTCTTCTTCAATGATCTCCTGATAGAAGTCGGAAAGTGCTTTCTCAGCCTTTACAAACATCGTACCGATCGGCTGTCTGTTCTTGATGTTAGCTGTATTTCTGGCTGCACGTCCCATAACAACGATCTTCAGTACTTCTTCCATGTCTTCTTCCAGCTGCTTATCCACATAGGCAGGATTTGCAACCGGGAAGTCACACAGATGAACGGATTCCGGTGCTGACGGATCATTTACACATACCAGATTTCTGTAAATGTCCTCTGTCATAAATGGGATCATCGGTGCTGCAAGTTTCGCTACGGTAACAAGTGCTGTATATAATGTCATGTAAGCATTGATCTTATCCTGCTCCATGCCCTTTGCCCAGAAACGTTCACGGCTTCTGCGGACATACCAGTTACTCATCTGGTCTACAAAATCATCGAGTGCTCTTGCAGTCTCAGGGATTTTGTAATTTTCAAGGTCTGTATCCACCTCTGTGATCAGAGAGTTTAATTTGGATAAGAGCCACTTATCCATAACCGGAAGCTTGTCATATTCCAGTGTATATTTAGATGCATCAAAACCGTCAATATTGGCATACAGAACAAAGAATGCATAGGTGTTCCAGAGTGTTCCGAGGAACTTACGCTGTCCTTCCTGCACTGCCTTGCCATGGAAACGGTTAGGCAGCCATGGTGCGGAGTTGATGTAGAAATACCAGCGGATCGCATCTGCGCCGTAAGTAGCAAGTGCATCAAACGGATCAACCGCATTGCCCTTTGACTTACTCATCTTCTGTCCGTTTTCATCCTGTACATGTCCGAGCACGATAACGTTTTCATACGGTGCTTTGTTGAACAGGAGAGTAGACTCTGCCATCAGGGAATGGAACCATCCACGTGTCTGGTCAACAGCCTCTGAAATGAACTGCGCCGGGAACTGCTGCTTGAACAGCTCCTGATTTTCAAACGGATAATGATGCTGTGCAAATGGCATGGCACCTGAATCGAACCAGCAGTCGATTACTTCAGGAACACGCTTCATTGTCTTGCCACAGTCCGGGCAGGTAAATGTAACAGCATCGATATATGGACGGTGCAGCTCTACCTTGGCATCATCAGGATTTCCGCTTCTCTCAGCGAGCTCAGCGCGGCTTCCGATCGATTCCAGATGTCCGCAGCCTTCGCATTCCCAGATGTTCAGAGGAGTACCCCAATAACGGTTACGGGAAATTGCCCAGTCCTGGATATTTTCAAGCCAGTTACCGAAACGGCCTTTTCCGATAGATTCCGGAATCCAGTTTACCGTATTGTTATTACGGATCAGGTCATCTCTGACTGCTGTTTCTTTGATGTACCAGGATTCTCTTGCATAATAGATCAGTGGTGTATCACATCTCCAGCAGTGTGGATATTCATGCTCGAATTTCGGTGCGTCAAACAGTTTTCCTTCTTTGTCAAGATCGATCAGAACGTCTTTATCCGCATCCTTTACAAATTTGCCGGCGTAAGGTGTTTCTTCTGTCAGCTGGCCTTTGCCGTCTACAAACTGTACAAACGGAAGATCATAGTTACGTCCGACATTCGCATCATCTTCACCGAATGCAGGTGCAATGTGTACGATACCTGTACCGTCTGACATGGTTACATAGCTGTCACATGTCACAAAGAAGCCCTTCTTGTTCTGTTTATCTGCCGTTTCCTTTGCGCAGGCATATAACGGTTCATATTCTTTGTATTCCAGATCTTTTCCTTTGTAGGTTTCCAGAATTTCATATGCCTTGTTGCCATTTTCTTCGTTCGCCAGTCTGGAAGATAAAACAGTATCCAGAAGAGCTTTTGCCATGTAGTAAGTATAGCCGTCAGCAGCTTTTACTTTTACGTATTCCTCATCCGGGTTTACGCAGAGAGCCACGTTACTTGGCAATGTCCATGGTGTTGTTGTCCATGCCAGGAAATACGCATCTTCTCCCGTTACCTTGAAACGAACGATGGCAGAACGCTCTTTGACTGTTTTATAGCCCTGTGAAACCTCTGCTGTCGACAAAGGGGTACCACAGCGTGGGCAGTACGGAACGATCTTGAAGCCTTTGTAAAGCAGGCCTTTGTTCCAGATCTGGTTCAGTGCCCACCACTCAGACTCGATAAAGTTGTCATCATAAGTTACGTATGGGTTATCCATATCAGCCCAGAAACCGACTGTTCCGGAGAAATCCTCCCACATGCCTTTGTATTTCCATACGGACTCTTTACACTTCTCAATGAATGGTTCGATACCATATTCTTCGATCTGCTCTTTTCCGTTAAGGCCAAGCATCTTTTCCACTTCCAGCTCAACCGGTAAGCCGTGGGTATCCCAGCCTGCTTTACGAGGTACCATGTATCCCTTCATGGTACGGTATCTCGGAATCATATCTTTAATGACACGTGTCAGTACATGTCCGATATGCGGCTTGCCGTTTGCAGTTGGCGGACCATCATAAAACGTATAAGTCGGGCAGCCTTCTCTTGCTTTCATGCTCTTCTGGAAAATGTCATTTTCACGCCAGAATTTTTCTGTTTCTTTTTCGCGGTCTACGAAATTCAGATTCGTGGATACTTTTTGATACATCTTCGTTTCCTCCTGTTTACTGTTTCTTCACTTCGTATGCATAGTATGGCTTTCTCTCTCTTTGCACGCGAAATCCTTGCTGCTTCACATCAATCGCACTAACGTGCTTCTGGATTTCTTGCGTCTGCGGCGGTCGCTTGCGACGTCTACATTGTAGGCCGCAGTGCACATCCCAGCGGAGCGTTTTTTGTGTAATGGGAATGAAATTTCCCATTACACTCAAAAATCCTGCCGGCCTCGCCGGCAGCCGTGCTTCGCACTCTATGATTTTTTCGTTGTACGTTCGGGCAAAATCAAATACAAGCTTCGCTTGTGCTTGATTTTGTTCCTCACTACAAAACCCCCGTCCTGTAAAAGGACGGGGGTAATAGCTCCGAAACCACCTGTTACTGCATACTCACTTTCGATTTATATGCGCCCGTCGTAACGAGACGGATACGGCAGAACCTACTCATTTTCAATCTTTCAGCCTGCAACTCAGAAGTGATATTCAATCATCTGCTACTCGCACCGGTCTTGCACCGTCACCAGCTCGCTTTGCCTTTTACAAATGATCTACTGTCTTCGTCATAGTCATTATCTAAGGGTGATTATAATTCTGTGATGCTCGCATTGTCAAGTGGTTATTGTGCCATCTTCCTCTGATTCCATCAGCTTATGCATGATTTCCTGTCCTGTTTTGGTCGCAGCCAGACCGCCAAGCGCAGTTTCCCGGAAAGCACTGTCCATTTTACAGCCGACTTCCTGCATTGCGTCGATCACCTCATCCGGCGGTATTCTGCTTTGAATGCCCGCCATTGCCATATCCGCGCAGGAGATCGCATTTACACAGCCCAGCACATTTCTTTTTACGCAGGGAATCTCCACAAGTCCCGCAACCGGATCGCAGACAAGTCCCAGCAATCCTTTCAGTGCCAGCGCCGCCGCATGGCATATCTGCTCATCACTGCCGCCCTGCAGGTAAACAAGTGCGCCCGCTGCCATGGCAGATGCTGAACC
>ULYF01009962.1_pt1 | contig 12838 bp, 14 predicted proteins | sample 1961941 | NCBI WGS metagenome assembly ULYF01 (sample SAMEA4835857, study PRJEB28245) | human gut metagenome | biome: gut microbiome; material: fecal sample | place: Denmark | collected 2008 | reverse complement strand
GCAGGCAATAGACCACATTATTATTGCTTTGAAGATACAAATACAGGAATTTACTGGATGATACCGCTTTCTAGCAGAATAGATAAGTTTCGGAAAATAATAGAGAAAAAGGAACAGTCAGGGAAGCCTTGCGATATTCTACATATTGTGAAGCTTGATGATAGTAGAGAAAGTGTATTTTTAATACAAGATATGTTTCCGATTACAGAAGAATACATAGAACGAGAGTACACGATTGCCGGAAATCATTTGATGCTGACCAGTGAGCATACGGCAAAGATAATTGAACAAAAAGCAAGAAAAGTGTTGGGAATGTTAAAGCGTGGTGTGAAGTTTATGCTTACACAACCGGATGTGCTATCAATATTGGAAAAATTAAAGCAGAAAGAATAGTGTTTTATGGTTCTATTTTGGCTCTGATAATTTGGTACGAGAAAAATATCAGATAAAATTCAGAGAATATGAATACAAAAAGATACAAATGTGTACCGAAAAGTGCCTAGATTATCCTATCCACACCCGAGATGGAATAAAAAAATTTGATATGAGTTATTCTGAATGACAGGTAGTGAGAAGCGAAAAAGGAATACAGGGTAAATCTCTCAATATCAGAGATTTTGCTTCGGCGGAAGAATTGGTTGTGCTTATCAATCTGGAAGATACGAATGCCGACAACTTGTATGTCAGTGTGTCCTTGGAAAATATGGTTGCACACAAATTTTAGAGAAATGCAGATGGCAAAAACTTGTAGTAGGTAAATGAATTTGGAGTTGTAGGGGGGATTTTATGAGTAATGAAGTAGTGAATTATTATGAAAATTACCGAGAAGAAGATAGAATTACGACAAATAATGCAAGAAGAATAGAATTCTTAACAACAATACATAAATTTGATGAATTGTTAAAAGGAAATTTAGAGATTTTAGATTGTGCTGCAGGTACAGGTGCTTATGCTTTTTATTTGGCGGATAAAGGTCATAATCTAACTGCAACGGATATAACGCCAAGACATATTAAAATAATAAACGAACAGTTAAAAGATAAAACATATTCAATGGAAACAAAGGTATTAGATGCTACGGATATGGGATGCTTTGGGGATGAGTGTTTTGATGTAGTGCTAAACATGGGACCTTTTTATCATTTAACAGATGATATATCAAGGAATAAATGCTTAAGTGAGTCTATAAGGGTTCTTAAAAAAGGTGGATATTTTATTACAGCATATATTCCAAGATTATATCTTAATCAGATGATTGTTATGTCAGATGATAAATATTTGGACGAGAAATTGCTTTGTCAGATTAGAGATACAGGTATTTTATTGCATGATGATCCAAAATGTTTTTGGACTGATACATATTATTCCTCATATGATGAGATGCAGAAATTATATAAAGATAATGGTATGGAATGTATAGACCATTTTGCACAGGATGGATTAGCACCATTGTTTCATAATAGAGTAGACCAGTGGAGCGATGAACAATTTGAAACATGGTTTAAATATCATTTGTCTGTATGTTCGGAAAAATCAATTATAAATATGAGCAATCATGTGATTATTGTAGGAAGAAAGAACTAGATAACTGCTAGTGTGTTGTTCCAGGCTATCCCCTTTTGGCATTTTGTTGCTAATAGAAAAAGAATCAAAAAACCTTGTGAAGGAACCTCCTGAGCAGGGTTTTTTTGATGGAAAAGAATGAAAACCAGAGGTATTGAGTTCGGCTATGAAGCAGCATAGATGCACTGTCAGAAAGAAATTGAGAAGTGTGATTTTATAGTCTATAATATAAAATATGACATACAGTTGTCGTGTTTTGCGTAGTATAATGAGAATTGTAAAAGGGGCAGTTATGAAGATAGACAGACATATTGGAATTTTATCTATACTGTTACAAAAAGATACGGTTACGGCACCTTATCTTGCAGAACAGTTTGAAGTTTCAAGACGGACCATAAACAGGGATATTGAGGACTTATGTAAAGCTGGAATACCTATTGTGACAAAGCAGGGAATAAATGGCGGTATCTCAATTATGGAGGATTATAAAGTGGATAAAACTTTGTTTACGCAGAGAGAAATGCAAGATATTCTTGCAGGGCTTCGCAGTCTTGACAGCGTAAATGGAACGAACCGCTATGGAAAACTAATGGAAAAGCTGTCTGCGGGTTCCTCTGATTTTATGGTTGGAAACCAGTCAGTATTAATTGATTTATCTTCGTGGTATAAAGAGACACTTGCGCCTAAGATTGAATTGATACGCACATCGATTGACAAATGTAGAGAATTGGAGTTTACATATTATTCTTCCAAGGGAGAATCGATTCGTCGGATAGAACCCTATTATCTGATATTTCGGTGGGCAAGCTGGTATGTGTGGGGCTGGTGTAAGAATCGGGAAGATTTTAGAATGTTCAAACTGAACCGTATGGAGTATCTGAAAATATCAGAGAAGACGTTTGAAAGAAAGCAGGTGCCAATGCCGGATTTAAGTAATGAAAAGATATTTCCAGGTGGAATAAAGGTGAAGGCGCTATTTGAACCGGAATGTAAATGGCGATTGGTAGAGGAATTTGGAATACAAAGTTTCAGAGTACAGCAGGATGGGAAACTTTTATTTCAGGCAGATTATACGGATAAAGAAAATCTTATTACATGGCTTCTGTCTTTTAGGGACAAGGTAGAATTGCTGGAGCCAAAAGAAATACGTGGGGAGTTTAAGAACAGTCTGGAACGTATGCATAGGAAATATGAAGGAAATATTTAAGAAATAAAAAGAAGGAGAGCTGATTTATGAGGTATACATGGATTGATGAATACTTACTGAACAAAGCAGGTGTGACAAGGAATCTGCAGAAGGACTGGAATTGGATTTGCTGTTAAATCGATGGCAGGATAAACAGGAACGGCCAGCAGGATTGAGAAAGGGGTGAAAGGATTATGGCATTTGATTATAAAAAAGAGTATAAAGAATTTTATATGCCGAAAAATAAGCCAGGCATAGTGGAAGTGCCGTCTATGAATTATATTGCGGTTTGGGGAAAAGGAAATCCCAATGCAGAAGACAGCGAGTATAAGCAGTCCATTAGTTTACTTTATGGTATTGCTTTTACGATTAAAATGAGCAAAAAAGGAAATCGCCAAATTGAGGGATATTTTGATTATGTTGTGCCTCCACTGGAAGGCTTCTGGTGGCAGGATAATGTAAAGGGGATTGATTACAGCCGGAAAGAGGAGTTTCATTTTATTTCAATGATCAGGCTGCCGGACTTTGTAACAAAAGAAGATTTTGACTGGGCAGTAGGAGAAGCGGCGAAGAAAAAGAAGGAAGATTACTCAAAGGCAGAGTTTCTTACCTATGATGAGGGTTTATGTGTTCAGTGCATGCATATCGGCCCCTATGATGACGAACCGGTAACGGTTGGAATGATGCATGATTTTATGACTGCTGAGGGTTATGAACTGGATATTACAGATCAAAGGTTTCATCATGAGATTTATCTGAGTGATGCCAGACGGACAGCACCTGAAAAGTTGAAGACGGTAATCAGACATCCTGTAAAAAAGAAGCTGTTTTTTTGATTTCGAGAGATGATGAAAAGGATATGCTGGAAGCATTCGATATTAGTGCAGAGGATTATGTAGTGAAGCCATTTTCGATGAAAGTATTACGAAAGCGTATTGAAGTTGGCCTGTACTTATCATGATAATAATGCTTTGGCTTTTGGCGATCAATATGCTTGGCATTTATTTCATAAAGAAAAAAGAATATTATGAATTTTCGCGGTCCGTGCAGGAATTTCATTGCGGATTCTTTAAAAATGCACTATAATAAAGTAATTATCAAAATAGGATTATGAATGGAGGAGCTATTATGAAGTTATACGAAGGCGGCGTTTATCTTTTGAACGGCCATGATATTGTAGAAGAAAACTGCATGACACAGCCGGTATCAAAAGAAGAGGCTGCAAAAAATACCATGGCATATGGCATTCTGGAAGCGCACAATACTTCCGGAAACATGAAGAAACTGCAGATTAAATTTGATAAACTTACATCTCATGATATTACCTTTGTAGGAATCATCCAGACAGCCCGTGCTTCCGGACTTGAAAAATTTCCGGTTCCCTATGTACTTACCAACTGCCATAACTCGCTCTGTGCAGTAGGCGGCACGATTAATGAAGATGACCATATGTTTGGTCTTACCTGTGCCAAGAAATATGGCGGTGTTTATGTTCCGCCTCATCAGGCAGTTATCCATCAGTATGCCCGCGAAATGCTTGCCGGCGGCGGCAAAATGATCCTTGGTTCCGACAGTCATACCCGTTATGGTGCTTTGGGTACCATGGCTATGGGAGAAGGCGGCGGAGAGCTGGTAAAACAGCTTCTTTCCCAGACCTATGATATTAATATGCCAGGCGTTGTGGCTATTTATCTGAAAGGACAGCCTCGGCCGGGTGTTGGCCCTCAGGACGTTGCCCTTGCGATCATCGGCAAGGTTTTTGCAAATGGCTATGTAAAAAATAAGGTTATGGAGTTCGTAGGACCGGGTGTTGCAGGATTAAGCGCAGATTTCCGTATCGGTATTGATGTAATGACAACGGAGACTACCTGTCTTTCTTCCATCTGGCAGACAGATGACAAGATTGAAGAATTCTATGAGATCCATGGAAGAAAAGAAGATTACAAAAAGCTTCAGCCGGGTGACGTGGCTTACTATGACGGCTGTGTAGAGGTGGACCTCAGCGAGATTAAGCCTATGATCGCAATGCCATTCCATCCAAGCAATACATATACTATTGATGAATTAAATGAAAATCTTGAGGATATTTTAAATGATGTAGAGAAAAAGGCTCAGATAAGCCTGGATGGAAAAGTTCCATTTACTTTGAAGGATAAAGTCGTTGATGGAAAGCTTTATGTAGACCAGGGAATTATTGCAGGCTGTGCTGGTGGTGGTTTCGAAAATATCTGTGCCGCAGCGGATATCCTCCGTGGTTCCAGTATTGGAGCAGATGCCTTTACATTAAGCGTATATCCGGCAAGTACACCGATCTATATGGAACTTGCCAGGAATGGTGTTCTGGCAGATCTTATGGCGACAGGGGCTGTAGTAAAAACTGCATTCTGTGGTCCGTGCTTTGGGGCAGGGGATACTCCGGCCAACAATGCGTTCAGTATCCGCCATACTACCAGAAATTTCCCTAACCGTGAGGGATCCAAGATCCAGAACGGACAGATCTCTTCGGTTGCTCTTATGGATGCCAGATCTATTGCGGCAACAGCTGCAAATAAAGGCTTCCTGACATCTGCAGAGACCTTTGCAGGTTCTTATACAGGACAGAAGTATTTCTTTGACAAAACAATTTATGAAAATCGTATTTTTGACAGTAAGGGTGTTGCAGACCCTGATGTAGAGATACAGTTTGGACCAAATATCAAGGATTGGCCGGAAATGCCGTCACTGGCAGACAATCTTGTATTAAAAGTGGTTTCTGAGATTCACGATCCTGTAACTACAACAGACGAGCTGATTCCTTCCGGAGAAACCTCTTCTTACCGTTCCAATCCATTGGGACTTGCAGAGTTTACGCTTTCCAGAAAAGATCCTGCCTACGTTGGACGCGCAAAAGAGATCCAGCAGGCACAGAAAGCTCTTCAGGCAGACAAGGATCCTGTGGAGGCTGTTCCGGAACTGAAACCGGTAATGGAAGCGATCTGTAAGCAGTTTCCGGAGATCGAAAAGGGTAATCTTGGAATCGGAAGTACTATTTTTGCAGTAAAGCCAGGAGACGGATCTGCACGTGAGCAGGCAGCTTCCTGTCAGAAAGTGCTTGGCGGATGGGCAAATATTGCCAATGAGTATGCAACCAAACGTTATCGTTCTAACCTGATCAACTGGGGTATGCTTCCTTTCCTGATCCAGGACGGAGAACTTCCTTTTGCAAATGGAGATTATCTCCTGTTTCCTGATGTCCGCAGAGCAGTGGCAGAAAAGGCTGACAGTATTACCGGATATGTGGTAAAAGAAGAAGGAATGAAAGAATTCCAGGTAACGCTGGGAGAACTGACAGACGATGAGAGAGAGATCATCCTGAAAGGTTGTCTGATTAACTACAATAGAAAATAAAGATTTTTGGAGACTGCTGAAAAGACAGCTGTGAGAGATATTTCCGAAGCTGTTTTATCCGCAGTCTCTTTTTGATTTCTGATTATTTTTAAACCATCAAATTATCAGAAATTCAATGAAAATATATTCAAATAATAGTTTTAAAACAAATTAATGAGATAATAAATAAATTATTGTAAAAATATTTAAAAAATGTATTGACAAATATAAGGGGCAGTGCTATTATATACTCATCAAAAGAAAACAGAAGAAAAACAAAAAATACAAAAGAAAAATCATTCAATTCATAGCATATATAAATGTTACATGAAAGGAATGAAATTAAGAGAAAGGTATAGGTGATTCCATTGGGAAAGTAGCCGTCACAATCATCAATACGAATCAGTAACAGGAATCGAGTTTCCTGCAAGAAAGACCTGGTACATAACATCTGTAAAGAATATCCTGAATATTTATTTTCAGTAAAAAGAAAATCATTAAATTATATTTTATGATCTGACTGAAAGGAAATCATTTTAAAGTTAAGTAATCTGAGAGATGGAAATCCATGAGGTGAAAATCATTCAGATGTCAACCTGAATGGCAGAGATCCGGAAGATACGAATTTCAAAGAAAACTTCATAAAATGAAATCATACAGAAGGTATTATAAAAAATAATATAAATGGTAATTCTGGCGAACAGAGCTTTTGAAAAAAATAATAAAGAGGAAATCGTACTTCAGGTATATAGAATCGATTTTTCGTATTGAATAACTGTTACGAACCTGATATAAAGACCTTCAAAAGTGTGTAAAGAAACATTTTCTGAAGAAACATAACTTCCAGACTTAGAATTTCGTTGAAAGGAAGAGCTTTTGAGAAATTTGATGACAGTCAGGAAAGATGTTTTGAAATCCATATAATAAAGATCACTAAGTGATAGATTATATGAATTGAAACTTTACATCAGAATAATATCTTTTTACAAAAGATATTATTAAAATTTAAAAATTATAATTCGTGAGTTATAATTTTAAATCTATCAACTTTCTAAATAAATCGAATGATACTTTATCATATCGTTTATGAGCAGGAAATAAGATAAGATATGTAAAACATATAGTAATATATGACGAACGGAAAAACTGAATATAGAATATGGAAATATATGCACATGGCGTAAGAGAAGTTTCCTATTAGACACAAGAAAAAATCTTTAAAAAAAGAGGATAATAAAAATTGAATAACGAAGAATGTTAAGACGGTCATCATTTTTGAAAATGTAGTAAAAAGTGATGACCGTCGTTCTTGCTATCCGTATGTTTTTAAGGTATACTCTCCACAGAAGTACAAAAGGAGAGTCTTTTTTATGTGGAATAAAAAGATAGAAGATTGTATTCTTTATGAAGACAAGGAAATATTGGTCTGTCATAAGCCGGGAGGAATTGCGGTACAGAATTCCAGAATGGGAAGCATGGATATGGAAAGTGCTCTGAAAAATTATCTGTATGCAAAGAATTGCTCCGATGTGCCATGGCTGGGTGTGATCCACAGACTGGATCAGCCGGTAGAAGGGGCTATTGTATTTGCAAAAACACCTCAGGCCGCGGCAAAGCTGAATCAGCAGCTGACCAAAGGCGGTTTTGGGAAAATATATCTGGCAGTTACAGATCAGTGCTGTTCCGAAGAAGGAACACTGACAGACTATCTTTTGAAAGATGGAAGAAAAAATATGTCTGCGGTGGTAAGTGAAAAAACAAAAGGGGCAAAAAAAGCGGTTCTGGAGTATGAACTTATAGAAAAAATACCGGATGAGAGAACTCCTTCAGGATTTCGATATCTGATAAAAATAAAACTGGATACCGGACGACATCATCAGATCCGTGTACAGATGTGCCATACAGGAATGCCTTTGATAGGTGACAAAAAATATTATCCGGCAGATGCATCAGAATTTCCATTAGGGCTATGCTCCTGTTATCTAAGTTTTTGTCATCCTAAAACCGGCAAAAAAATGGAGTTTTCTGTGATTCCTGAAGGTGCGGCATTTGAAGGATTTTCTCAGATTTAAACGGATGTCAGGTAAGGTCCTGTTTTGAAGAAAAATGTAAAACTTTACCCAAATTCATGAAAAAACTATGAAAAGTATGGACGTTAAATGTAAAATATGATAAGGTGACTTAACTAGTAAAAGGTTGGATGCACATACAGGTCATAGGAGAGGAGAAAGGTAATGAAGAAAGCAGCGGCAGCAGCAGTTGTTTTGACAGGTGTAATCCTGGCAGGAGGAATTGCTGTTAAAAGCGGAAGTCTTGGTGAATTGGTTATAGCAGATGTGCGGACAGAAGATGAGGCAGAACAAAGCAGTGAAGAAGAAACTGCTCAGATTGATACATCGGTTCCGGTTTTGCCAGGAAGCAGGATCGCAGTAGTGAGCAAATGCGTCAGTGGTGAATTTTGGGACATGGTCCATCAGGGGATGAATGCAGCGATTAAGGATATTAATACTGCGTATGGATTTAAATCTAACGATCAGATTAAAATGACATTTGAAGGACCGACAGATGAATTGAATGTGGAAGAACAGGTTAATACGCTTGATGCAGTGATTTCAGAAAATCCTGCAGTATTATGTTTATCAGCCAGCGATATGAATTCCTGCCTGGCACAGTTGGAGACAGCTGCAGAAAATGATATTCCAGTGATCGTATTTGATTCCAATGTCAGTGAAGATCAGCTTATTGCAGATTTTTTCGGCACAGATAATGACAGAGTCGGTGAAATTGCCGGGGAAAAAATGGCAGAAGCTCTGGATCAGCAGGGGGATATCCTTATTTTTGCAGCTCAGGGAAAAACCCAGAGCAATCAAAAACGTGTGGACGGATTTAAAAAGGTGATTGCAGAATATTCGGAAATGAAAGTATTAGAAGAGATTTATGCAGACCAGGTTGAAGATATGAATACTGCCATGAAAGAAACTCTGGAGAAATATCCGAATGCAAGCGGTGTATATTGTACTAATGCCGATATGGCTGATTTATATCTTTCTCTGGAACAGACAGATGAACAGCTTCCTGTTATGATTGGAGTGGATGCGACTACAAAACAGCAGGCTGCGGTAAAGGACGGAAGAGAATATGGGATTGTTTCTCAGGATCCGTATGAGATGGGATATCAGACTATTTTGGCAGCTGCTCATATGACAGATTCAGATGGTACACAGCAGTCAGGAGAAACAGATCTTTTGGAACCGGCGTGGATTGATTCTTCTAATATAGATAATCCGGAATACAGTAATTTTATTTATAAAAAATAATGCATCAGGCCAGGAAATATCATTTTGATATGTACTGGCTTTTTTTGCAGGGAGACGTTATAATAGAAATAGTAGTTATTATAATACAATAAAGGAGAAGCATATTATGAAACAGGACATGATCGTTATTCTTGATCTGGGCAGCACCGAAAATACAGTCATTGCCCGCGATATCCGCAGCCTTGGCGTATATAGTGAAATCCATCCTCATGATATCACTGCAGAAGAACTGAAAGCTCTGGATAATGTAAAAGGCATTATTTTAAATGGTGGAGAAAACAGGATCGTAGATGGAGAGCCTGTAGTGATCAGACCAGAACTTTATGATTTAGGATATCCAATGATCTCTGTAGACTATCCGGAATCTCAGTGTGAAAAAAAATATGATAAACTTCCTGATGAGGAAAGCCTTAAGAAATTTGTTTTTGATGAATGTAAGGCAGAGCCAAACTGGAATATGAAAAATTTTATTGAGGATCAGGTAGAATTGATCCGTAAACAGGTTGGTGACCGCAAAGTACTTCTTGCACTGTCTGGCGGTGTTGATTCTTCTGTTGTAGCAGCACTCCTGATCAAAGCTATCGGTCAGCAGCTTGTATGTGTACATGTAAATCATGGTCTGATGCGTAAAAATGAATCAGAAAGTGTCGTTCAGGTGTTCCGTGATCAGCTTCATGCAAATCTGATTTATGTAGATGCTACAGAAAGATTCCTTGGAAAGCTTGAGAACGTTGCAGATCCTGAAGAAAAAAGAAAGATCATCGGCGGAGAATTTATCCGTGTGTTTGAAGAAGAGGCAAGAAAGCTGGAAGGAATTGACTTCCTTGGACAGGGAACGATCTACCCGGATATTATTGAGAGCGGAACAAAAACTGCAAAATGCGTGAAATCCCATCACAATGTAGGCGGTCTTCCGGAAGACCTTCAGTTTGAACTGGTAGAGCCACTTGCGCAGCTGTTTAAAGATGAGGTTCGCGCATGTGGCTTAGAGCTTGGACTGCCGGCAGAGATGGTTTACCGTCAGCCGTTCCCGGGACCGGGGCTTGGCGTAAGATGTCTCGGTGCAATTACCCGTGACCGTCTGGAGGCACTGCGTGAATCTGATGCGATTCTTCGCGAAGAATTTGCTAAAACAGGACTGGATAAGAAAGTATGGCAGTATTTTACTGTAGTACCGGATTTCAAGGCTGTAGGTGTAAGAGATAATGCAAGAAGTATGGGTTACATGGTGGTAATCCGTGCAGTCAATACCATTGATGCAATGACTGCATCTATTGAGAGAATTGATTACGATATTCTGGAAAGAATCTGCGCAAGAATTACAGCAGAAGTTCCAAGTGTCAGCAGAGTGTGCTATGAGATCACACCGAAGCCAGTGGCTACGATAGAGTTTGAATAATCCACGCAATTTGACAAAGCCAGTATTTATGCAGGTTTCAAACAAATTTGCTTAGTGCCTGGCAACAAAATGGAAACATTTTGTAGTTATTCGGCGAATAAAAATTTTATTTCATAACGTATATAAAGAAACCTTACTGATTTTCAGAAGTAAAAAACTGAATATCGGTAAGGTTTTCTTTTTTCTTATTTTTCTTTTTTAGTCAATTCTTTTATGAGGTAATCACTCAGCTCCTGAGAGGGTACCTTGGCATGTTTCTGGTAAGTATCCAGTTCCGGGTACTTATATCTCCATTCATCATATTCTTCCTTGCTGATTTCACTGTTTTCCAATTTGTCAGCTTGTTCCATCCATGCACGAAGCATTTCATCTGCAGATGAGCCGGGAGCAGATATGGAAGAGTCAAGGCAGAGATGAGGTTGTCCATCTATATTTTTTACCTTTAGACCATATATATCTTCCAGTGCAAATAGTGTGTGCATCAGACCTATGTGAGTATCAATATCGGGCACGGTTAAAGCATGAGTATTGACATCAAAAATCTGAGACATTTGTTTTACAAGATCAATCTTAGGAACTCTGGCTCCAGATTCATACTGAGCCATGCGGACATCAGAGGTTTTTCCTTTGAATCCCAGTTGTTCTCCGAGTTGCTTTTGTGTCATGCCGATACGGTTACGAAAATATTTGATACGCTGTCCGATTGCCATTTTTGTTTGCCTCCTTATAGTGGTCATTCGTGTTGCCATAATTAATTGTGATAGAAAATAAAACAATTCTGTTTAGGTTCAGTATAGCATGAGCAATTTCGGATAGCAAGAAGAACTTAAACAAAAGAATTTAATATTCGCATAAAATCGCTTGACTTAAATTAAAATGCTTAGTATCATGCAAATGTAATAACTTAAACAAATTGCGTTAAGATAGAAAGGGGAGATGCGATGTGACGAACAGAACTTTTATGACAGTAGAAGAAGTTGCAGCGGAACTGGGGGTTTCCAAGTCTTATGCTTATAAGATTGTCAAACAGTTAAATGATGAATTACAGAAGCTGGGTTATCTTACGGTAGCTGGCAGAGTAAACACCAATTATTTCCGCGAAAAAGTATGTTACAGCGAAATGTAAGAGAAAGAGAGGAGAATTTGTATGAGTATTCATAAAGATAATGCCACTGGAAAGTGGCGAGTAGTCTATCGCTATACCGATTGGACAGGAGAAACGCACCAGTCATCCAAAAGAGGATTTCCTACAAAACGAGAAGCACAGATGTGGGAACGAGAGCTATTGCTGAAGAAAGAAGCCAAACTGGATATGACTTTCGAAAGCTTTTATGAGATTTATGTGGAGGATATGCAAAATCGAATTCGTGATAATACCTAGGGAACGAAGACAAATATTGCCAGAACTAAAATTCTTCCTTATTTCGGAAAGCGTAAAATAGGAGAAATTGAGCCCAGGGACATTATTGCATGGCAGAATGAATTGCTTGCGATCCGTCAGCCAAATGGAAAACCGTATTCTGCTTCTTATCTGCAGAAAATTCACAGTCAGTTAAGTGCTATTTTCAACCATGCAGTTAATTTTTACCATCTCCCATCTAATCCAGCACAGAAAGCTGGAAATATGGGAAAAGAGGAACGCAGGGAAATGCTGTTCTGGACAAAAGAAGAATATCTGAAATTTGCAGATGTTATGATGGACAAACCTGTTTCCTATTATGCGTTTGAAATACTTTACTGGTGTGGGCTTCGCATGGGCGAGTTATTAGCACTTACACCAGCAGATTTCAATTTTGAAACGCATACACTACGGATTAACAAGTCCTATCAGAGACTGCACCGGGAAGATGTGATTACACCGCCAAAGACATTAAAAAGTAATCGAACCATTAAGATGCCGCAGTTTTTGTGTGATGAGATGCAGGATTATCTGAAAATGCTGTATGAGCCGAAAGAGGACGAACGGATTTTCACAATTTCCAAATCTTATCTGCATCATGAAATGAA
>ULYF01056133.1_pt1 | contig 12961 bp, 10 predicted proteins | sample 1961941 | NCBI WGS metagenome assembly ULYF01 (sample SAMEA4835857, study PRJEB28245) | human gut metagenome | biome: gut microbiome; material: fecal sample | place: Denmark | collected 2008 | reverse complement strand
GACAACAATGTGGTCCGCATGGGCTACCGTACGCATACGATGAGCGATAATCAACACCGTCTTATTTTGTACTAGGCGGGAAAGGGCCGCTTGAACAGCACTCTCATTTTCAACATCCAGAGAAGCTGTCGCTTCATCCAGCAAAATTACAGGAGCATCCTTTAGAAGTGCCCGCGCGATGGAGATGCGCTGCCGTTCGCCTCCGGACAAAGTAGAACCATTTTCTCCGATGACGGTTTGGTATCCCTGCGGAAGCTTACGGATGAATTCGTCGCATTGTGCAGCGCGGGCTGCTTCCAATACTTCTTGATCGGTCGCCTCGCGCCGTCCTAAACGGATGTTTTCCATGATGGTATCGCGGAAAAGGACCACATCTTGAAAGACAATTGCGTAATAGTTTAGCAGAGCTTCTGGCTCCACACGGGTCACATCAATGCCTCCCAGAGTAATGGTTCCAGAATTGACATCCCAGAAGCGTGCTGCCAATTTGGCGGCTGTCGACTTACCACCGCCAGAGGGCCCGACAAGCGCAGTGACCTCCCCTTGCTTAGCCGTAAAAGATACGTCGGACAGAACACCTTCATCCGAATGGTAAGAGAAAGAAACATGGTCAAATTGGATGTCATACCCGTTGGGAGTACAAGTATTGGAACCGGTTTGTACGGGTTGTTCCTCGATTTGACGCATACGTTCGATCTGCAGTTTTGCACTAAAGGTAGCGGCCAGGTTTTGCAACGCCAATGCCATGGGATCATAGAACCGTGCCGCGGCGATCAAAAAGACAAGATAGGTCAGAAGATCCACACCGCCTGTAATTAGCAGATGTGCGCCCACGAGGACGGTCGTTGCCAACCCTAGACGAAGAATCGCTTGGGCGGATGTGATAAACACGCCTGTAGTCAACTCAGCACGAATTGCAGCAGATTCAACGCCATCAATCTTGGCGTGTACACTCTCTAGGTAGTGTTCCTTTTGATTGCATGCCTTGATGTCACGGATGGTTTCCAGACATTCTTGAATTCCATCAGAGGCCGCACGTTTGGCAAGAATGCTGCGTGTTCCAAATTTGTCTTGTAGGAACTTGGAACCCACAGCAAGAATGAGTGCAACAGGAAGTACCCACAACACCGCCAATCCCAAGCGCCAGTCCATAGACAAAAGACCGATGGCGATGAGCGCCGTGGAAAAACAGGTAGCAATCAGCTGGGGAATGTAATGGGAAAAGGATTGTTCCAGGCTGGAGCAGTCGGACATGATGGTATTGGTCAAGTCAGCCAGGTCCCGGTTTCCAAAAAAGGAGAGGGGGAGTGCGCGGAGCTTTTCTGCAAGGCGAACCCGGCGGTTGGCACTCTCTTCATAGGTGCCCGTATATGTTTTGGCGTATTCCTTCCAATGGAACAAAAAGATGAACACAAGAATGATCAGGGCGCCAAGGGTGTATCCCCACACACCCGAAGAGGGATCGGTCCCTTCTGTCAAAGCAGCAATCATGGTCTGTAAGACAAAGAACAGGAGACCAACCGGCGCCATAAGGGATAAATTGCAGACCGTACACCAAAATACACCGCTGACCAGGTCCTTTGTCCCTTGTTCCGATAGAGCGAAGATGTGTTGCAATTTCCGAATCATTGCACAGCCTCCTTTCCAACCTTCCATTGGGCAGAGGTCTGATAATTCTGCCACATTTGTGCATATAATCCCTTTTGCTCCAGAAGTTGCTGATGGGTACCGCTCTGTAAGATTTGGCCTTCGGAGAGCACAAGAATCTGATCGGCATTTTGAATGGTGGAAAGGCGGTGAGCAACCATCAACACTGTTTTTCCGCGGGTCAAAGATTCAAAGGCCTTCTGAATCTGATACTCATTTTCAGGATCAGCAAAAGCAGTCGCTTCGTCCAACAAGACGATTGGTGCATCCTTTAAAATGGCACGCGCCAAAGCAATGCGTTGCTGTTCGCCCCCGGACAGGTAGACCCCTTTTGCACCGACGACGGTATCGATACCGTCGGGCAACTTCTCGAGAATATCGTCGCATTGGGCTGCATGAGCAGCCTGCAAAGCCTCCTCCCGGCTGGCTGAAGGCCGGGCCGCCCGGATATTTTCCAGGAGGCTGGCCTTAAACAAGCGCGTATCCTGAAAAACAAAGGCTACTTGAGCCATCAAATCGCGGGTGGAAATCTGCCGGACATCCACGCCGCCCACCTGAACAGAACCTTCTTGTGCGTCCCAAAACCGGGGGATCAGTGTAGCCGCGGTGGTTTTACCTCCGCCAGAAGGGCCCACTAAGGCGACTGTCGCCCCCTCAGGAACCGTAAAGCTCACGTGTTGAAGCGCAGGCCGGTCCGCGCCAGGATAGGTAAAGGTCACGTTCTTGAACACAACGCTGTGCCCGCTTGGAGACTGAGGATGTGCCGGTTCGGCCAAAGGCTTCTGTTCCAGAATCAGGTTGAGCTTACGAATCGCCTCGTCGGCTTCCATCAGAGCCTGCGAAGCGTACATAATGCGGTTCATCATGCCACCACAGGCCGGAGCAAAGAGGATATAAAAAATCATGTTTAACAGAACATCCCAGCCATCTCCACCGGCTGCAGCGGTCATGAGCATCCCCATAGGGATAAGCAAAAGGAAGGTGCCGTTTAAAACCGTGGTAAACCAAACCAAGGGGGTCCGGCAACTCATCGCATAACCGGAGGCCAGTTCCTTATAGGACATGATCGCTTGATAGAAGTTTTTAAAGGAATGAACGGTTTGCTGAAAGACTTTGACGACAGGGATTCCGCGGATATACTCCACTGCTTCGCTGCTCATATTTTCTAACTGAATCTGATAGCGTTCGAAAAATTTCGCATTTTTTCCACCCATCATCAACGTCATCAGCCAGATGGAAACGATCATAGGAATCAAACAAACCAATCCCATCCGCCAGTCGAACACAAAAAGCAATACGAGGGCAACAACAGGGGTGACGATCGCTCCCACTAGGTCGGGAAGTTCGTGAGCCAATAGGGTTTCAGTCATCCCGGCATTGTCGTCGATGATCTTGCGCAGACGGCCGGTCTGATTGCTGGAAAAAAAGCCGAGAGGGAGGTCGACCGCGTGATCGATGGCGGTCCGCCGCATATTTCGAGCGGTATGGAACGCGGCGAGATGGGTACACATCAAGGCCCCAAAATAGACGAGTATGCTGGCACCGGCAAATGCGACTGCCATCCAGCCAAACCGCTCGAGTCCAGTGGCCTGTGAAAGTGAAGGAAAAGCACGGAAGGCCCCCTGTACAGCAAGCCAGATACATACATAGGGCATCAGTGAAAGGGCCGCCGACACCCCGGACAGGGTACAGCCCAAGATGGTCAGCTTCTTGTGCCCGCCTGCATAACCCAGCAGGCGGGACAAGCTGCTCTGCTTTTTTTTGTTCATGGGGAATAACGCCTCCTTAATGAAATAAATTCCGGTTGGACATAGAACCGCAGATTGGGAAAGAAACAGACCCTCAAAGAATTTTAAGTTAGCGATAGCTAACTAAAAAGCAAAAAAATATCGGCATACAAACCATTTCACAAAAAAGAATGTTGATAGTTAGCTACAGCTAACAAAGGGCGAAAAAAGAGAGGCTCTTCAGAGCCCCAAGACCGTTCTCCAACCCGGATAGAAAAACTGACGAAGCGTAGTCAGGTAGTGTGCTGCCTCTTCCTTCGTAAAATCGTGCACGACCACTTCAAACAGAGCCGTGGAATATGCACTGAGAAGGAGGTGAAGCTCCCGTTCATCGATCGTACGGACGGGTACGCCGCATTTGCGCGCTGCTTCCATGAACTGCACGGTCTCTTTTTGCTCCAAAACGACGAAATCATGGATAAAGTTTTCGTATTTGGTTTCGGAAGATCAGCAGAGCAACAATTTAAACGCATCGAAATGGTCATAAATCAAATCGAGGAAATAGATCACTTCTGCATTACTAGCCCACATTTCGTCCAGCTGTTTCACAACCAACAGCTCATAGTCCCGTTCCTTGATGGTTTGGTAAACTTGGTCCAATTTAGAGAGCAATGGTTCTACCAAGGAGGCGAACACGGCCTCTTTATCTGCAAAATGGCGATATAATCCAGCCGATGTCATTCCAGCAGCTTCCGCGATGGATCGCATGGAAGCTTTTGCAAACCCTTTTTTCAGGAATTCAGCTTTTGCTGCGGGGACAATTCTGGCAAAGCTGGCGCTTTTATCCCTTGGCACAAAACCCTCCCTGCGGTGGCAACCGGTATAGATCCCGTTTCACTATTCATTGTAGCTTTGATTTCTGTTTTGTCAAGGGATAAAGGCGGCGAAGCCACATTGACAGAATAGGTTTTTTGTGCTACTTTAATTAGCAGAGACTAACTGAGGGGGCTTTAGAAATGGTCAACATTATTATTCCGGTCTTACTGGCATTGGCATGTATTTATGGTGTCTATAGCTATGTCCGGAAACTTCGTCAAGGGGGTGGCTGTTGTGGCGAACATGAACCGCCCGTCAAGAAGGTGAAGGTGGCGGATCGGGATAAAAGCCATTATCCGTATGAAACGGTTCTGACGATTGATGGGATGACATGTTCAAACTGTGTGAGGCGGGTAGAAAATGCGCTCAACAACTTGGATGGTGTTTGGGCCCAGGTGGATCTTGATTCTCGAAAGGCCATTGTACGGACAAAGCAGGTACTTTCAGAGGATACCTTACGCGAGGTGGTCCAAAAGGCAGGGTATCTGGTCCTTTCGGTACAACCGGGACAGTCAGAAGCGCGTGAAGAGAAATAGAAATTTTTATGCACAAAAGTTAGCTTTAGCTAACTTTTGTGCATCTTTTATCTTGCATACTGTAGCAAAATACGAATCTCCTGCTTTGTGGGGAGAGTAAAGGGTAACGCTTCCAGTATTGAGTAGAACAGCTGGTTATACAGGCACCTAAAAAGGAACCGGGCTTGGCCAAAAAGATGGGACCTGTTTACGGGTGACAGGACAAGCGATGCAAAAATGAGTGATACAGTGCTTCTAAGGGGCTGGATGGTATCAAGTCCTTATAGGGGTGATATAGTTCCTCGGCTTAGACGGGAATCGTGCCTAGATGGAATAGATGGGATGCGACGTTTGAATACACAGAGGCGATTTAAGGACGGTGAAGCGCAAAATGTAGATGGTTTTATACGTTCTTTTAGAGATGGCCTTATTTTGGATAGGAATTTATTCAATGCACGAGGGGGTGAATAAGATGGATAAACTCATGGAACTGTTGGAGGAGGGCCGCGCCTGGTCCGTAAAGGATCTGGCAGATTCCTTGCAAAAACCGCAAGAAGAGGTCCAAAAGCAGGTGGAATCCTTGGAGTACGATGGTTATCTTCGAAAGACATGCGGCTGTGGACCCCAGTGCAAAGGTTGTGGGCATTGTGGTTCGCATGGGCATCATACCCCCTCGTTCGAACTGGTAAAGCTTCCCCAGGAGGAACTGTAACGGGAACCAAGTCGAGTAAGAAATGAAGAAAGACGGACAAACGGCGTCCATCTACCTTTTGAAAGGGAGGGACGCCGTTTGTCCGTCTGCCATTTTCGGGCGACAGCCAGGTATCTTCGAAAGAACCATACTCAATGGTATTCTGTGTGCATTGTGCAGGCAACATTTCCTGAAAAAGCGCGTTGCTTGACTTATGAGATGTTTTGGAAGCGGTTGCCGGTGTTTTTTTATTCCAGCAGATTGGTCATGCTGCGCAGGCTGACGCCCAATGTAGACAGATTGTGCAGCATGGCTGAGGTCGCAGGAGGAAGGACGCCTGCAACACCGAGACCGATCAAACCGCCGTTGAATCCAATGACAAAGCGGTAGTTCGATTGAATCCGGCGCATCAGGCTGCTAGCAATCATACGCAGGTTGACCAGTTCGAACAAGTCGTCGGCTGCGATTGTAATATCGGCGATTTCCCGTGCAATTGCTGCACCGTCGCTGATGGCAATGCCTACATCTGCAGCGGATAGCGCAGGGGAATCGTTGATGCCGTCGCCCAGCATGATCACCGTGTGCCCCTGTGCACGCTCTGCTTCTACAAATCGAGCTTTGTCCTCAGGAAGGACCTCGGAATGGTATTCGTCCACACCGACTTGGGCGGCAATGGCTGCTGCGGTTCGCTCACTGTCTCCGGTGAGCATAACGGTTTTTTGAATCCCCAGGCGGCGCAGGGCATTGATGACCGCTTCAGCCTCTGTACGAAGGGGATCGGAAATACAAATGACAGCGGCCAGCTGTCCGCCAATGGCAAGGTACAGATGGGAGTACTGCTCTGGAAGCGCGCCAAAGCGCGGTTGGTCGCCATTCGGAATGGCACACGCCTCGTCTTCAAAGACAAAATGTGCGCTGCCGATCACCACACGTTCATTTCCGACCGTACTGGCGATTCCGTGGGCCACCAAATATTCCACCTGGGAATGCATTTCCTCGTGGGAAAGGCCGCGATCTCGGGCAGCCTGTACCACAGCGTTGGCCATAGAATGGGGGAAATGCTCTTCCAGGCAGGCCGCCAACCGGAGCATATCCTCCTCGCTGTGGCCGCCAAAGGGAATCACCTCTGAGACGACCGGGCAGGCGTAGGTCAGAGTACCGGTTTTATCAAAGACAATTGTATCCGCTTTGGCGACGGCCTCCAAGTACTTTCCGCCCTTCACAGTTACATGATAACTGCTGGCTTCACGCATGGCGGAAAGCACAGCCAAGGGCATGGCCAGCTTCAACGCACAGGAGAAATCGACCATCAGAACAGACAACGCGCGGGTGACGTTCCGGGTCCATAAATAGGCCAGGACACTCCCAAACAGGGTATAGGGCACCAGCTTATCGGCCAAATTGGATGCCTTGCTTTCCGCAGCAGATTTCAGTTTTTCAGACTGCTCAATCATGGCAACAATTTTATCGTAACGGCTTTCTCCGGATTGTTGGGTCACACGGAGCACACACTCGCCCTCTTCCACCACAGTGCCGGCGTAGACGGCTGTGCCGGGACGTTTCGGGACAGGAATGGATTCTCCGGTGAGGGATGCCTGATTGACCATTACTTCGCCTTCTTCGATGGTACTGTCTAAGGGGATCAGACCACCCATACGCACGGAAATGCGGTCGCCGGCCTTAACTTGATTTAAGGGTACCAGAATTTCCCCGGAAGATGTCTTAAGCCACACGCGGTCAATGTTCAAAGACATGCAGCGGGCCAGATCATCCACAGACTTTTTGTGGGTCCACTCTTCCAAGAGCTCGCCAAGTCCCAGCAAAAACATTACCGAACTGGCAGTCGAAAAATCGCGGCGGATCATGGAGATTCCAATAGATAGCCCATCCAACAGTTCCACGCGCATCTTTCCCTGGAAAAGACATTTGATACCGCGAAGGAGATAGGGAATCGACCGGCACAGCGTGTAGGCGATTCGCAAAGGTGCGGGAAAAAAGAGGGAACGGATGGCCTTAAAGACAACCCGCCCCACCAATTTTTCCTCGTAAGCGCGGTTGAGTGCCCGGCCGCTGTGCAGAGGAGCGAGATCGGCGATGCTCTCGGCGTCATAGGAGAAGCGGCTGATCTGTTGCAGCAGATCCGCACGGGGGTCTTGATAATAAATAACAGCACAGCAGGTCCGTTCATGGACCACCGCCTGCCGCACTCCAGTGATATGCTGAAGGTATGCTTCCAGGAGATCCGCCTGTTCCAATGTCATCCGATTTTGGCAGCAGCGGATACGCATGCGCCCACTGCTTTCATGCATAATTTGAAATTTCATAGTTGACCTCCGACAAGGAAAAGAGGGCCGCAACCGCGACCCTCTTTTATTTGTTATAGAACGGACAGCAGATTTGCCCGCATCAAGCCTCAGTTGCTTCCGTGGACGTATCTTCCACAATCTCTTCCTGTGCAGCGCGCTGCTCGTTGATATCCTTAGCTGCGGCCAGAATGTCCGCCGCATTCTCCTGAACCGAAGTAACGGTACCCATTACGGATTCCTTGACGCGCAGTGCTGCTGCCGTGGCGTGGGTATAGGCTTTTTTGGCATCCTTGCTGCTCAGCAGTTTGATACCGGCGGAGCCAAACAGTGCGCCGCCCACGAATAATGCGATCTTTTGATAAATGTTCATAAGGCAATTCCTCCAGTATTATTTGTGCCGATAGCCTGTGATGATAACCATCACCATACAGATGACAGCGCCCCAAGCCCAGAATTTGTGCTGCTTCAAATTGGACACCTCCTAGCGCACGGCATTCATTTGAAATTCAAATATAACACAGTCTATCTGAAATTGCCGCCGGAAATAGACAAAACTCACCGGTTTTGGACATTTTTTTGATGATATAACCTTCGGTATTGTGCCGGAGTCATGTGGTAGTACTCTTTAAAAGCAGTCCCGAATTGGCTGGTACCAGTATAACCCACAGAGGATGCCACGGCCAACACGCTTTCAGAGGTTGTGCACAGCAGACGGGCTGCTGTTTGTAAACGATAATGCTTGAGGTAGGCGTGGATAGGGGTTCCATAAAGACGGCGAAAACAGTTTTTCAGAAAGGTCGGGGACAGTTGAAACCGCCGGGCGAGTTCCTGTACCGTCAGATGTTGGTCAAAATGAGCCAGCATATAGTCATGAACGCTACGGACAACGTCTGCCTGATAATGGTCGCAGTATCCGGTTTCGTGGGGAACGGTTCCCGCAGCCTGCCAGCTACACAATAGATAGAACAATTCCCAAAGTTTCAGAAGAAAGTAAGCGCCCCGCTGCTCCTTGGAAAGCTGGCAGAGGGATGCCAGGCAGGAGGCGCCCCAAGTGGTGTTCCGGATTACGGTACATCCATCGTGAGCGTTGAGCAATGCCTGCACCTGTTCCAAATGCAGGGGGCTTCCTGATAGCAGTGCGCAGGCACGCGCAAAGGACTCCCCTGCGGCAGAATGGTCAAAAAAAGCAGCGATGCAACGAAAACAGCCGCGGTCAAAAGAAAAGTTACGGACCGCAGCGGCATCAGTGACCAGTAGAAGTTCTCCGGCCTCCACAGTCGTCACGGTTCCCTGTGCGGTTGTCACCTGAAGCTGGCCGGATTGACAAAAGATCCCTTCAAGGTGTGCAGGCTGCATCCCCGCGGGGTATGAGGCTTCATATTGGGCCAGACAATACTCCCGGACAATCACTCCGATTGTGGGGGAACAACGGTATATTTCTTCTGAGTACATTTGCGAACTAGCCCATGCGTCGGAATATTCAGCAAGCATGTGGATGCACCTCCCTTGTTATTTCTGGGCAGAAAAAGTGAAGAAGGAACGGAACCTGTTTATGCACGAAAGGGTGGGTATCCCCTTCGATGAAAGAAAAATTACCATAAGTTAGCCTTAGCTAACTTATGGTTCGAAAAAAGCCGCTCCATCAGAGCAGCTTTTGCTATGGCATAATCTTTTCTTATCATACCAAAGACAGGATTTATTTGTCAATAATAGGAGGAAAATCTTTCTTCCTGTAACCCTATGAAGTGCACAAAAACCTTGAAAACAAAACATACGGCCCAAAGGCTGACAAACCAGAGGCAGTCCCGCCCGGCAAGGCAAAACGTAAGACCTGAAAAGATTTCCGAAACCAAATGCTCCGTAGCGCGTGGAGATCTCCTGGATTGAACCCCTGAAAATCGAACTGTTTGTGGCCAGATACGGCCTGTATTTGGATAACAACATTCATGTAACTTTCTTTGCCCCATCGATGATTTTCAAATGGTTGCCTTGTCATTTCAGCAAATCCAAGGAAGAAACGATAAAAACGCGATGGGAAGTCAATGGAAGGACAATCCGAGTATCCGGCTAAAAAGCGCATGTATTTAACCAACCGGCCAGGGTTGGGGTGTCCAGAGCGCTTTGTATCAGAGCGTGCGCTTACTTTTGGAGCCCTGTAAACAATCCTTTTTGGAGGACAGTTGCTTTTCTCAGAACAGCCGGTCGCGGCGCTGGCAAGAAAAATCCATCCTATTCACTTGGTTCCATCGCCGCCCGCTTCTTCCTCCCGACGTTTTTGTTCCCGCCACTGTTTGATTTGTCGTAGGCGTTCCTGTACACGCGCTTCAGAACCCTGTGTGGTTGGGATATAGTAAGTCCGTCCTTCCAAAGAATCTGGAAGGCATTGCATGGAAGTGAGTTTTTCCTCTGTATCGTGGGCGTATTGGTACCCTTGCCCATAGTGAAGGTCCTTCATCAGACGGGTAGGGGCGTTGCGAATTTGGAGGGGGACAGGTTCATCCAATCTTTCCAGTGCATCCCGTTTGGCGGATTCATAAGCCATATACAACGAATTCGACTTTGGCGCGAGGGAGAGGTACGTTACCGCATGGGTCAAATGGACGGAACATTCCGGCATCCCAATAAAATGGCACGCCTGATAAACGGCTGTAGCGACTTCAATGGCACGGCTGTCGGCCATTCCCACATCTTCGCTGGCAAAGCGGATCAGCCGCCGCGCGATATAAAGCGGGTCCTCCCCGCCTTCCAGCATACGAGCTAACCAGTAGATGGCAGCATCCGGGTCGCTGTTTCGCATGGATTTATGCAGTGCAGAGATCAGGTTATAGTGTTCCTCCCCATTTTTGTCATAAAGCAAGGACTTCCTTGAGAGGCATTGCCTCAAAATGTCCGCCTCTACGGTTACACCTTCGGATGTGCGTTCCCCATTTAAGACCGCCATTTCCAGGGTGTTTAAAGCCGTGCGCGCGTCGCCATTCGCAAAATGGGCGATTGCCGACAACAACTCTTCTGAGATGGATATGGATTCCCCTCCAAACCCGCGGGTGTCCTCCAGTGCATGGCGAAGGAGGACCTCCAAGTTTTGCGTGGTTAGCGCTTGTAGAACGAATACCTTGCAGCGGGAAAGCAACGCCGAATTGACCTCAAAGGAAGGGTTTTCCGTGGTGGCGCCGATCAGTACAATGCTGCCACGCTCCACGAATGGGAGGAAGGCATCTTGTTGTGCTTTATTGAAGCGATGGATTTCATCCACAAACAGAATCGTCCGTTCCCCAAAACGCCGGTTTTCCTCAGCCCGTTGCATCACTTCCCGAATTTCCTTGATACCGCTGGTCACTGCGCTGAAGTCAATAAAATTGGCATGTGTCCGCCCGGCAATGATGCGTGCCAGAGTGGTCTTTCCCACCCCAGGAGGACCCCAGAAAATCATGGAGGAAATGCGGTCCTGGTCGATCAGCTGCCGTAAAATTTTACCCGGTCCCAGTAGGTGTTCTTGTCCGACAAATTCCTCCAGAGTATGCGGCCGCATGCGGCTGGCCAAGGGGCGGTCCATGCCTTGCTTTTCAAATAAGGTCTGCTGTTCCATAGGGTGCCTCCATCGAATCGGTTTTTTCTATTCTACCACTTCGGGTAAAAAAGAACAAGAACAAAGTTTCGCTTAAAGAGCGAAATGAGACAAAACCTTATAATATGGTGTACATGTGAGGAAAACAGAATTTATCTTTAAAAGATGGCCTAAAATACTTGACTTAGAGTGCACTCCAAGGGGTATAATCGGGGCAACATTAGAGGGTGGAAACAGAAGGTTTCTGCCGGCTGGATGGAAAAGGAGTGGGTGGATGATGCTATATAAGAGCTTTCAGGGATGGAAACTCTCTGCCCTCGGCATGGGCGCAATGCGCCTGCCCGTGATCGATGGCGACGATTCCCGAATCGATGAGGCGGCAGCGGAACAGATGGTGGCGTACGCTATGGAGAGCGGGATCAACTATTATGACACAGCGTGGGGTTATCACAACGGCCAATCGGAGTTGGTGCTGGGGCGCCTCTTACAGAAATATCCGCGGGAGAGCTATTTCTTAGCAAGCAAATTTCCGGGTTATGACCTAGCCAATATGGATAAAGTGGAAGAAATCTTTGAAAAGCAGTTAGAAAAATGTGGTGTGGACTATTTTGACTTCTATCTATTCCACAATGTTTGTGAAATGAATATTGACGCATATTTAAATCCGAAATACGGGATCTTTGCGTATCTGATGAAACAAAAACAGGCTGGGCGAATCCGCCACTTAGGGTTTTCCGCACACGGCAGCTATGGCGTGATGAAGCGTTTTTTGCATGCATATGGGGCGGATATGGAATTTGGGCAGATTCAGTTGAATTACCTTGATTGGAAATTTCAGGATGCCCAAGCAAAAGTGGAACTTTTGCGGGAATTTGGCATCCCTGTGTGGGTGATGGAGCCCTTGCGCGGCGGCCGATTGGTTACATTGTCCAAAGAAGATACCGAAAAACTCCACAATCTTCGCCCGGAGGAACCTGTCCCGGCCTGGGCATTTCGGTTCCTACAATCGATTCCCAGTGTGACGATGGTGCTCTCCGGCATGTCCAACCTGGAACAGATGCAGGAAAATATCCGCACGTTTGAGGAAGAAAAACCGTTGAATCCCCAGGAGATGAAGGCATTGCTGTGCATTGCAGATACTATGGTGAGGAAGAACATACTCCCCTGTACAGCCTGCCACTATTGTGTCAGCCATTGTCCGCAGGGATTGGACATTCCATCCCTGCTTGCTCTGTATAACGAACACCACTTCACAGAGGGTGGTTTTATTGCACCCATGGCACTATCTGCAATTGCACAGAATAAATGGCCCAGCGCCTGTATCGCATGCCGGAGCTGTGAGGCCGTCTGTCCCCAACAGATTGAAATATCGGCGGCAATGGCCAGTTTTGCGAAGGAATTGGGATAAAGGGAATTTGATGGGGGTATATACAAAGCGGCGCCCCAAGAGGAATCGGTATACAGATAAGAGCGAAGAGGACCGAATGAGAGCTGTGATGAGGAGGAAATCGTATGGAATATCGCAAGTTGCCACATGGTGGAGAGAAAATCAGCATCATTGGGCTGGGAAACAGTTCGTTGGGACCAGCTGGAGAAGCGGAAATTGAAAGGATTGTACGTTTGGCGATTGAAAA
>ULYF01036864.1_pt1 | contig 13011 bp, 9 predicted proteins | sample 1961941 | NCBI WGS metagenome assembly ULYF01 (sample SAMEA4835857, study PRJEB28245) | human gut metagenome | biome: gut microbiome; material: fecal sample | place: Denmark | collected 2008 | reverse complement strand
CCATTGGAGAACCCCACCATTATTTCCGACCTGATTGAGCTGTACTCCATGATGCTCTTCCCCGGCGCCTGCGTCATCACCTTCGGCAAGATGGTGCGCGGCCGCAAGAAGAAGGATGCCGCCGGCGACAAGGCGCTGGCCGGCAGCGAATCCGCCGGCCAGCTGTCTGCGGGCGGAGCTGAGCAGGGCCCCCGCCTGAAGGACCACAGCCTGACGGCGTCCATCTACGGCTGGGAGGGCCGCACGATCTTCCTGGCCATGGGTATCATCTTCCTGGTCGGCCTGGGCGTGTGCTACTGGTCGGAGCTCCAGGGCAACCCGGCTCTGGCAAAGATCGGCCTGGATCAGTCCATGGGCAGCATGGAGGGCAAGGAGGTCCGGTTCGGCATCGCCCAGTCGGCCATGTTCACCACCACCACGACCTCTTTCACCACCGGCACCGTCAACAACATGCACGATACCCTGACGCCTCTGGGCGGCATGATCCCCTTGCTGCACATGATGCTGAACGTGGTCTTCGGCGGCAAGGGCGTCGGCCTGATGAACATGATTATGTACGCCATCCTGGCAGTGTTCATCTGTGGCCTGATGATTGGCCGTACGCCCGAATACCTGGGCAAGAAGATCGAGGGCCGGGAGATGAAGCTCACCGCGCTGTGCATCATCATCCATCCCTTCCTGATCCTGTTCTTCTCCGCGCTGGCGGTCTCCACCTCCGGCGGCCTGGAGGGAATCACCAACCCGGGTTTCCACGGCCTGAGCCAGGTGCTGTATGAGTACGCCTCTTCCGCGGCCAACAACGGCTCCGGCTTTGAGGGTCTGGCAGACAACAGCTACTTCTGGAACATCACCGCAGGCCTGGCCATGTTCTTCGGCCGGTACCTGTCCATCGTGATCCAGCTGGCCATCGCCGGTTCCCTGATGCGCAAGCGGTTTGTCAACGAGACCGTGGGCACCCTGCGCACGGATACCCTGTCTTTCGCTGTGATCCTGGTGTTCGTAGTTTATATCTTTGCGGCGCTGACCTTCTTCCCCGCGCTGGCGCTTGGCCCCATCGCAGAGCATCTGACCCTGTGGGCCTAAGGAGGGCGTTTTCATATGAGTAAGAAACAAAATAAGAAATTTATCACCCCGGAGATCCTCCGGGGGGCGGTGAAGGGCGCGTTCGTCAAGCTCAATCCCCGCTACATGATGCGCAACCCCGTGATGTTCGTGGTGGAGATCGGCTGCTTCATCACCCTGCTGCTCTCCTTCTTCCCCGGCCTGTTCGGGGATGTGGACGCGGGCTCCCTGCGGATCTACGATATTATCGTGTGCGTGATCCTGTTCATCACGGTGCTGTTCGCCAACTTCGCCGAGGCTGTGGCAGAAGGCCGGGGCAAGGCCCAGGCCGCCAGCCTGAAAAAGACCCAGAAGGACACGGAGGCCCACCTGCTCCATGAGGACGGCAGCGAGACCATCGTCCGTTCCAGCGAGCTGAAGAAGGGCGACATCGTCATGGTGGTGGCCGGCGAGGTCATTCCCGGCGACGGCGAGGTCATTGAGGGCATCGCCTCCGTGGATGAGTCCGCCATCACCGGCGAGTCCGCCCCCGTGGTCCGCGAGAGCGGCGGCGACTTCTGCTCCGTCACCGGCGGCACCACGCTGGTGTCCGACTGGCTGAAGATCCGCATCACCTCCGAGCCGGGCAACAGCTTCCTGGACCGGATGATCGCCCTGGTGGAGGGAGCCAGCCGCAAAAAGACCCCCAATGAGATCGCGCTGAACACCCTGCTGGTGTCCCTGACCATCATCTTCCTGATCGTGGTGGTGACCATGTATCCCTTCGCCGTATACAGCGGCGTGCAGATCCCCATCTCCACCCTGATCGCCCTGCTGGTCTGCCTGATCCCCACCACCATCGGCGGCCTGCTGTCCGCCATCGGCATCGCGGGCATGGACCGTGTCACCCGCTTCAACGTCATTGCCATGAGCGGCAAGGCAGTGGAGGCCTGCGGCGACGTGGATACCATGATCCTGGATAAGACCGGCACCATCACCTTCGGCAACCGCCTGGCCGCCGACTTCTTCCCGGTGGAGGGCGCCAGCCGCAGCGATCTGATCCGCTGCGCGGCCCTCACCAGTCTCCACGATGACACCCCGGAGGGCAAGTCCACTCTGGAGCTGGCCCGCCGCCTCGGCGATAACAGCGTGGAGCCCGAGGGCTCCAGCTTCCTGGAGTTCACAGCCCAGACCCGCATGAGCGGCGTGGACCTGCCTGACGGCACCAAGGTGCGCAAGGGCGCCAGCGACGCCATTGAGCAGTATGTGAAGGAAAACGGCGGCAAGGTCCCCGCGGATCTCCGCACCCATGTGGAGGAGGTCTCCTCCCTGGGCGGCACGCCTCTGGTGGTGTGCGAGAACAACAAGGTCCTGGGCGTCATCTACCTGAAGGATACGGTGAAGCCCGGCATGGTGGAGCGGTTCGAGCGCCTGCGGGCCATCGGTATCAAGACCATCATGTGCACCGGCGACAACCCCCTGACTGCGGCTACCATCGCCAAGGAAGCCGGCGTGGACGGCTTTGTGGCAGAGTGCAAGCCTGAGGACAAGATCGCCCTGATCAAGAAGGAGCAGGCCGAGGGCAAGATCGTCGCCATGACCGGCGACGGCACCAACGACGCCCCCGCCCTGGCACAGGCCAACGTGGGCCTGGCCATGAACTCCGGCACCACTGCCGCCAAGGAAGCGGCCAACATGGTGGACCTGGACTCCGACCCCACCAAGATCCTGGAAGTGGTGGAGATCGGCAAGCAACTGCTGATCACCCGCGGCTCCCTGACCACCTTCTCCATCGCGAACGACGTGGCCAAGTACTTCGCCATCATCCCGGCCATGTTCAAGCTGGCTGTTCCTGAGCTGAATGTGCTGAACATCATGGGGCTGGCGACCTCTTACAGCGCCATCCTGTCCGCGCTGATCTTCAACGCCATTATCATCCCCTGCCTGATCCCCCTGGCCATGAAGGGCGTCAAGTACCGTCCCATGTCCTCCGGGAAAATGCTGGGCCGGAACATGATGATCTACGGCCTGGGCGGCATCATCGCCCCCTTCGTGGGCATCAAGATCATCGACCTGATCATCGCCCCGGTGCTGGCTGCCCTCGGCTTTGGTATGTAAGGAGGAACCTGAATGATGAACGAGAAGAAACATGGCATCGGCCGCAATATCCGGCAGGCCGTTCTGGTCACCGTGGTATTGCTGGTGCTGTGCGGCCTGGTGTTTCCGGTGCTGCTCAGCGGCCTCTCCGCTGTGATTTTCCCCAGCCAGGCCAAGGGCTCTCTGGTGACGGCGGACGGCGTTGCCGTGGGTGCCAAGAATGTGGGTCAGGACTTCACCGAGGATTACTTTATGTGGTGCCGCCCCTCCGCGTACAACTACAATACTTACTATGAAGAGGACACCGATGGCGACGGCCAGGTGGAGCAGTACTACAACGACGGCTCCGAATTCGCCGGCCTGAGCTCCGGTTCCAACAACTACGCCCCCTCCAACCCCGCCCTGACGGAGCGGGTGGAGGCGGACATCGAGGAATTCCTGGAGAAGAATCCCGGTGTCAGCCGGGAGGATATCCCCACTGACCTGATGACTGCCTCCGGCTCCGGCTTGGATCCCCACATCTCTCCCGCCTCTGCGGAGGTGCAGATTCCCCGCATTGTGGAGGCCTCCGGCCTCAGTGAGGATGAGGTGCGCCAGATCATCGCCGACAACACCAAGGGCAAGACCCTGGGCGTGTTCGGAGAGGAGACCGTCAACGTGCTGGGCGTGAATCTGGACATCGCCCTGGCCATGGGCCTGGTGGGTGAGATCTCCAAGTAATCACGGGCCCCGGATGCCTTCTTGGGCAGAGGACACTGGTATGCAGTTTCATTTTGAGAAAACGCTGGAAAAGCGGTATGAGCCGCAGGTCACTGTTACGAACGAGACCCCGGCGTGGCTGATGATTTGCCTGGCGGAGTCCATAAAGGACTGGATCGGCCAGAGTCCCAGAATCTTTTGCAAAAGTGAGGAGCCGTACCTGCAGTTCGGCTATGAGGTGCTGACGTTCCCGGTTGCGGAGTTTGCACAGATTTTCGGCCCGCTGATCTATGCGATCAATCAGGCATGGCCTGTGCAGGTATTTGGAATGGGAAGCCAGGATGAGCTGGTCGAGCTGTCCTTCACAAAGGAGGGGACAGCCCCCACTATCCAGCAGAAGAACGTCTCCGGGATTCCATGTGCGGAATTGAGAGACCTGTACTTCTGCGTGAAGTTCCCGGATCCTCTGGCGGCGGACTGTATGTTCCGTTTGCTGGACGCGGTGGAGAAAAAGTCTGCTGCCGTGGCCCTGGAGTGGGAGTACGCCGATTTTCTGGAACAGCAGCGGCTGGCAAGAATTGACCGGACACTCTCCTATTGCTATGTCTCCCTTGAAGAAGAGGAGAGCGCGGACCCGGTCGGATGGCTTTCCGGACTGACGCTTCAGCAGAAATGCGAACTGTGGCGGATGTTTTTGGGAAAGCGGCTATTTCTGCCGGAATTCGAATGGCTCAGAGATGCAATGCTCCAGGGAGCTGTTCCAAACTGGATCGAGTGGCATTTAGCACTCTATCGTGTTCTGGAGGAAGAGAACATTCGCTTTTTCTGTAAGGACGGACAATTTGAGTTGCTGGACAAGGAAGGACACCGCATCTATTTCGGTGTAGACCATTCTGAGGCGGCAGAGCAGGTGCTGATGAAAGTCCTGTTCCCGCTCAACCAATGACCGAGAGATTCTGAAATAAGGCTGAAAGGCGGACCGGTACATCCGGTTCGCCTTTCAGCCTCTTATGATTCCTTAATACGGGAAACGCTTTCTTTTTCCCGATTTAAGCTGAAAAGCAGTATGATAAGGTCAAAGGAAGGGATGATTATGATGACCTGGAAAACGAGGCTCCTGCATTTTGAGCGCATGTGTGATGGGCTCGTGGAGCATTTCCTGCTTCAACACAAGATCCTTGGATTTCTATTGATTTTTATTGGGATGCCTCTGGTGACGCTGTCGGCAGTATGTATTTGCTCCACCGTTCTTGTACTGCCGCTGGCCTTGGCGTTTGGGTACCTGTGAAGAGGGCCTTAATACAATTTTAATACGAGCCCTTAAAAATTAATGCCCCTTTAAGACGAAAAGTGGATAATGTGATTAAGACTCCATAAAGACATATTAAGGGGTGGGGCTTACGCAGCGGCCTTTTCATAAAAGCTGGTCGTCTCCGTTTCGGATCATCATATTCGGATTTCTCTTGGTGATTCTGCTGGGGAGCTTCCTGCTGATGCTTCCGGTTGCCACAAAAGAAGGTGTTGTCACGCCGTTTTCGGATGCTCTGTTTACTGCCACGTCGGCGGTATGCGTGACAGGTCTGGTTGTTCACGACACTGCTACTTACTGGTCGAATTTCGGACAGTTCATCATCGTATTGCTTATCCAGATCGGGGGCCTTGGGGTGGTAACCGTGGCCGGTGCTTTCGGTATCCTCTCCGGGCGCCGGATCGGCCTGATGCAGCGCAGCACGATGCAGGAGGCCATCGCTGCGCCGAATGTGGGCGGGGTCGTGCGCCTGACAGGTTTTATCCTGAAAACTGCCTTGGTGGTAGAGCTGTTGGGGGCTGCCGCGCTGTTCCCCGTTTTCTGGCAGGAATTCGGCTTGATAAAGGGACTTTGGTATGCCCTGTTTCACTCTATTTCCGCCTTTTGCAATGCGGGATTCGACTTGATGGGGATCAAGGAGCCCTTTTCGTCTCTTGTGGATTACGCGGACAACCCGGTGGTCTCCATTGCGATCCCGCTGCTGATTATCATCGGCGGCATTGGATTCTTGACTTGGGATGACATCCGTACGAACCGCCTGCACATAACCAGATACCGGATGCAGAGCAAGGTGATTCTGGTGGTCACCGGCAGTCTGATTCTGCTTCCCGGCATCTATTTCTTCCTGTTCGAGTTTGCGCGGGAGCCTGTGGGGAAGCGACTCCTCTTATCCTTTTTCCAGGCGGTCACGCCCCGAACTGCGGGTTTTAATACGGCGGATTTGACCGCTATGAGCGAAAGCGGGCAGACGATTATCACCATGCTGATGCTCATAGGTGGTTCGCCAGGCTCCACTGCGGGCGGCATGAAAACGACAACGCTGGCGGTTCTTCTGGCGAACGCGCTGGCGGTTTTTCGGCGCAATGAGTATCCGCATTTCTTTAACCGCCGGATCTCCAAAGAGACCATCTCCCAAGCGGCGACAATTTTTGCGATGTATCTGGGGCTGTTTCTGGCCGGAGGACTGGTAATCAGCCGAATGGAGGGGCAGCCTATTCTGGACAGCCTGTTTGAAACGGCTTCGGCCATCGGAACTGTGGGCCTGTCCTTGGGACTGACGCCGCAGCTGCATACGGTCTCACGCCTGATTTTGATCGGCCTGATGTTCTTTGGACGGGTAGGGGGGCTGACGCTGATATTCGCTGCCCTTTCCAGCACCCAGAATTCCAGCGCCCGACTGCCGCAGGAGCGGATTACGGTAGGGTGAATCTGTAAATAAAGAGGATGAAATACATGAAGACAATTTTGCTGATCGGTTTAGGCCGCTTCGGCCGCCATGTGGCCATGAAGCTCCACGAATTGAACCATCAGGTGATGGCGGTGGATCAGGACGAGGAAAAAGTCAACCGGATTTTGCCCTATGTGACCAGCGCCCAGATCGGAGACAGCACAAACGAGGAATTTTTGGCCTCTTTGGGGGTGCGGAACTTTGATGTATGTATCGTCGCTATCGGCGATAATTTCCAGAGTTCTCTGGAGACGGCTTCCCTGCTGAAGGAGGCGGGGGCGAAAAAGGTGGTGGCCCGGGCCGCACGGGACATTCAGGCCAAATTCCTGCTGCGAAACGGGGCGGACGAGGTCGTCTACCCAGAGCGGCAGATCGCGGTCTGGACCGCCATCCGATACAGCTCGGATAATATTTCGGACTATATCGCGCTGGGGGACGATCATGCCATCTTTGAGATTCAGGTTCCGGATAACTGGGTCGGCAAGACCATCGGCCAGCTGGATGTCAGGAAACGGCATCATGTGAGCATACTGGCCATCAAGCAGAACGGACACTTCGCCATGACGGTCATTACGCCGGAGACCTGTCTCCCGGCCAACAGCACCATGCTGGTTTTGGGAACAAACCAGAACGTTCAAAAATGCTTCCACATCTAGCGGCTGCGGCTCCAGGCATGGAAAGGACAGGTTGGGATGGAGTATATGATTTTGCTTGGCGGCCTTCTCGTGTTTGCGCTGGTCGGTTTCTGGATGATGGGAAGGGTTGACAGGTTTCTGAATGCGGCGCGGGCAGAGCAGGAGGGGCGGCAGCATGCCGAGTGCTTGAAGATCGCGGCATCGGACCCCTGTGTGATGCAGCCTGTTTTTAAAACTGTGTCGGCGCTTAAGGAGCAGCACCCGGACTTGTGGTGTGAGCTGTCCTTCGGAAGAGAAGCGGAGGTTTTGGGATGTCTCAGCACAGGCAATGTGGACGTTGCGATTCTCCCCGGTGAGACAGGGGGCGGAGCGGCGTTTGAAAGCAGAGACTTTCTGTTTTCGCCGGTTTCTTTCCGGGCGGTGGAGGATTGCACGACCTTGTCATCTATCGACACAAGCGTGCGGCGGCAAAGGATATTGCTGAAACAGAATACATCTGCTTCCCTGGCTGCGGAATTTGTTCAGAGAATTTGTGAACAGAAACCGTAGAAACGTGCTATAATAGAGCCGTTTGAAGGGAGGCGGTAATATGGAGACTTCTGCGCAGGTCGGACGGGGAGAGCGGAGGCGGAAAGGATCCCTTACGATTTTTGCCGGTTATTTCTCCGGCACGGGAAAGACCTACCGGATGCTGGAGGCTGCCAGCCGCGCCGTGCGGGCTGGAGAGGATGTTGCCGTCGGCCTGCTCTCCTGCAGTCAATGGCCGCAGACGCAGATCTTGGCGGATGGCTTTGAGACGCTGCCGCTCAAAGCGTTTTCGGAGGCGGGGAAGACCGTTTATGAGCTTGACGTGGATGCCTGTCTGAAGCGCGGCCCAAGGCTTCTCTTGATCGACGAGCTCTCTCATGAAAACGCGGGCGGCTCCCGCCACAGAAAACGCTGCCAGGATATTGAAGAACTGCTGCAGGCAGGGATTGATATCTATACGACGCTGGATGTACAGCACATTGAGAGTATTCAGGACACCGTTTCCGAAATTTTGGGCGCTCCGGCCGAGGAGCGGATTCCGGACAGGGTGTTCGATCAGGCCGCGCGCGTGGAATTCGTGGACTGTGAACCGGAAGACCTGCGGGAACGCCTGATCCGGCAGAACCGGACGGATCTGCTGTCTGAATATTCACAGCCCAAATTGAGCGCGCTTCGGGAGCTTGCCCTTCGCCGCTGCGCGGACCGGACGGCTCTGGATACACAAAAAAGCCGGGGCGGAGAGAGGTACCGGACCCGGGAGCATGTCCTGGTTTGCCTTTCCGCAGCACCTTCCAATGAACGTGTCATCCGAACGGCTGCCCGGATGGCCGACGCGTTCCGCTGCGGCTTTACGGCGCTGTTTGTTGAGACAAAAAATTTTCAGTCCATACCGCAGCCGGATCGGAACCGTCTGAGGGCCAATCTGCGTTTGGCTCAACAACTGGGTGCATCCGTCGAGACGGTATATGGCGATGACGTGGCCTACCAGATCGCCGAATTTTCCAGGCTGTCCGGCGTGACCAAGATTGTGCTGGGCCGTGGAGAGACTTCCAACCGCATCCTGTTTTGGAAGCCCTCGCTGACGGAACGGCTGGTTGAGCTCACACCGGAACTGGACATCCACATCATTCCTGACACTGGAACAGCAAGGCGGTTTGCCTCCCATTACAAAAAAGAGCTGTATGCACCCGCGGTCCCCCTCCTGGATTTGCTGAAAAGCACTCTGCTCCTGGTGCTGTCTACGCTGGTGGGCCTTATCTTCTATTATCTGGGCTTGAGCGAGGCCAATATCATCACAGTCTATATCCTGGGGGTGATGCTGACCTCTATCTTCACAAAGAGCGCGGTTTGCAGCTTTCTGAACTCGGTTGTGGGCGTCTTGGCGTTTAACTTCTTTTTTACGGAGCCAAGATTTTCACTGCATATCTACGCCAGCGACTATATGGTCACATTTTTGGTCATGTTTCTGGCATCCCTTCTTACAGGCTCTCTGGCCGCCAAGCTGAAATCTCTGGCGAAGCACTCAGCCCAGCTGGCATGGCGGACCAAGCTTTTGTTTGAAACGAATCAGGAATTGCAGAAGGCCGGAACCCAGGACGAGATCCTTTCTGTCACCGCCCGGCAGCTGCTGAAGATTTTTCAGCGCGATATTGTCACCTATCGGTCAGATCAGGGACAGCTGGACGCGCCGAAGATCTTTCCGGTTGATGATGCGTTTTCCGAAAGCAAATACTCCGCCGCATCGGAGCATCAGGCGGCCCAGTGGGTTCTGACCAACAACAAGCGGGCGGGCGCCGGGACGGAGACGTTTTCGGATGCGTGCTGCACATATCTGGCCGTCCGGACCGCAGAACAGGTATATGGGGTCATAGGCGTCGCGGCCTCTGGCGAGGAGATGGATTCCTTTGAAGGCGGACTGCTCCTCTCGATCCTGGGGGAGTGCGCCCTCGCTATGGAAAACCAGAAAAACCTGGAGGAGAAAGAGGCGGCTGCGGTCCTGGCCAAGAACGAGCAGCTGCGGGCCAATCTGCTCCGCTCGATTTCCCACGACCTGCGCACACCGCTCACCTCCATCTCCGGAAATGCCAGCAACCTTCTCTCCAACGGAGATATGTTTGACGCAAAGACCAAGCATCAGATGTATGTGGATATTTATGACGACGCCATGTGGCTCATCAATCTGGTGGAGAATCTATTATCCGTCAGCCGCCTGGAGGGAGGGCAGATGAATCTGCACCTGTCCACAGAGCTGATAGGTGAAGTGGTGGCTGAGGCGCTGCGGCACATCAACCGCAGAAGCGCGGAGCACCATCTGCATATCCAGAGCGGCGACGAGTACCTGCTGGCGCAGATGGACGCGCATTTGATCGTGCAGGTCATCATCAATATCGTGGACAATGCGATCAAGTACACGCCGCCTGGCTCTGACATTGAGATTAGCTGGGAGCGGCAGGGGCGGTTCGCCGCACTGTCGGTTGCTGACAACGGCCCGGGCATTCCTGACTCGGCAAAGCCCCGCGTTTTTGACATGTTCTACAGCGCCTCGAACCGGATTGCCGACAGCCGTCGCAGCATGGGGCTGGGGCTGGCGCTGTGCAAGTCTATCATTACGGCCCATGGCGGGGAGATCACGGTGGCTGACCATGCGCCCCATGGGACAGTTTTTACGTTTACCATACCAATTGAGGAGGTTGAATTGCATGAATAAACCCTTGATTTTGGTCGTGGAGGACGATGCGCCTGTCCGCAGTCTGATCACAACGACTCTGCGGGCGCACGATTACCGTTTTCTCTCTGCGGCCAACGGGGAATCCGCTATTCTGGAAGCCAGTTCGCACAATCCGGACATCATGCTGTTGGATTTGGGACTGCCGGATCTGGATGGCGTAGAGGTGATTCACCGTGTCCGCACCTGGTCGAATCTGCCGATCATTGTGATTAGCGCCCGCAGCGAGGACACGGATAAGATTGAGGCGCTGGATGCCGGGGCAGATGACTATCTGACCAAGCCGTTCTCCGTGGAGGAACTGTTGGCCCGTCTGCGGGTAACCCAGCGCAGGCTGGCTACCCTGCAGGCCGGAGTGGTGAACGAAGGCGCTGTATTCACCAACGGCAGGCTGAAGGTGGATTATGCTGCGGGGTGCGCGTTTCTGGGCGAAGAGGAACTGCATCTGACGCCCAGTGAGTACAAGCTGCTATGCCTGCTGTGCAAGAATGTGGGCAAAGTGTTGACGCACACCTTCATCGCCCAGCAGATCTGGGGCAGGAGTTGGGAAAACGATGTGGCATCTCTCCGGGTCTATATGGCCACCCTGCGCAAGAAGTTGGAACGGGATCCGGATTCTCCGCAATATATTCAGACGCACATTGGAGTAGGGTACCGGATGCTAAAGGTGGAGTAACAGCGGATGCATTCCAATTTCAGTGAAAAGATCGTTTTATTCTTCATGTGATGTGTGATGCATTTTGCGGCACTTGAAATACTGGATTCCATGGGCATAAATGAGTCGAGATTGAAAAAAATTGCCTGGACGACTGTTTCACACCTATTTGTAAATAACCCGGAGCTGTTGCGGTGCAACGGTTCCGGGTACTTCTCCTCAATGTGCCGAAATTTGTGCAACTCCACGGAACCCCTTGTGCTCCAATGAGTTTCTCTTTGACGGACTGAGAACTCCAACTTTGCAGACCATTGCCTCGAATGCAGCTGGGCGCACCAAGGACCGCCGAAAATTAAAAATTTTCGGCGGTCCTTGTCTGCGGCTATGAAAAACGGCCCACTGACAAATTGGAGCTGCGGGGGATGTCCCATCCGGCAGTGTGACAAAGGCGAAAGAGACAGCCCCGGCGTTCATGAGGCAGAGGCGTCCCGGCAGCGGTCTTTACCGCAGGTACAGGGCATTCCGGCTGATGAGAAACGTAAGCGCGGTTGTTTCTGCTGCCTGTCTGGCCTATCCGGCGTGATGGGGAAATTGGGGTTCCAAGTTTTTAAGAGCCGACAAATCAACTGGGAGGCGTATGCGCAGAAACTGGAGGCTCTGTGAGAAGGAGGAAGCCTGTCCCGAAAGGGGCAGGCTTCCTTTGCTGTGAGATGGATACTATTGAGAGTGGTTAAAGAGGATAAAAATAAAGTTTATACGGGGCCCCATGGTACAACCAAGTAAAAAGGCGGCCAAAACACGATGAAGGGACTGTATGAACTGTTGTCATACTGCCGGCCCTATCAAAGGACCGCATACTTGCGTGGAGTGATTGGCACGGTATTCCCGCGGTGTCATACCAGAGAGAACATTGAGCTGCTTATGGAAGTAAATTGCGCTGTCCAACCCGCAGCTTGAAAAGAACCACACATGTGTCTATTCAGAAGGAAAAACCATTCAACGTTATGATGCCAATATGGAATAAATTTGCCCAGCCACAAATTGTTGAATATAACCTTGATTAGCTGCGCAGGGAAAAGCCGCAGTACCGCGCGGAGCGGTTTTTTCGCAATAGGCACCCAGCGATATTGTGTGTTCGATGATTATCGATCGTCTTCCTGCAGAAAAACAAGGAGAGCAGTCTGGGGGTTATCTGTTCTTAAAAATGCTTCCTGCCGTATCTGCAGTCAAGAGCGCATCTGCAATTTCTGCTTTCGGTGCGTTTTTGGGTACCGACTGAACAATCGTGCAGAAGGGAATCAGCTTGCCGTGGAGAATTCTGTGCAGCTCAGGAATAAGGGCATAGCATTTCCGGATGCTGTGAGTCACCGCTAGAATGCCGCGCTCAAAACCGACGCCGGATGGATGGGTGCTGACCTCAATGATGTTGTCCGTGGCAGATGTGCAGATCTTGCGTTCTCCTGCGAATGTTGCCGCATAGCCGTTCTCCGGCAGAGGGCGGCCAACCATATATCCGCGATGACCGGAGGCCCCCCGGCGCGGCTGTTGCTTCTCGAGTGCAGGCAAGCCCCGGTTTCAAACCATGTCACCATTGCGTCACCCATTCCTGCGACCTAAAATCTTGCGGGAGGAGGGCAGATCATGCAGGGATCTACCATAACAATATCAGGGCTTGCATCTAAAAACAGATAGGCGTCAAACACACCCCGGTCATCATACATCGCGCTGAGAGAAGAGCGGGGAGTCTGCTGAGCATACCTGAAATCTGGCATCTTCGGAAAGCCAGAGCAGGCAGAAAAACGGAAAGTCTTTCTGCCTGTTCTGAATACTGGAGTTACTTCTTGTAGTAGGTGGGTCGGCCCTTCTCGTCGTGGT
>ULYF01054763.1_pt1 | contig 13056 bp, 13 predicted proteins | sample 1961941 | NCBI WGS metagenome assembly ULYF01 (sample SAMEA4835857, study PRJEB28245) | human gut metagenome | biome: gut microbiome; material: fecal sample | place: Denmark | collected 2008 | reverse complement strand
AGTATACTCTGTACAAATTTTCTACCAACATACGCAAATATGCGGAAGAACCAAAATAAAATCATTTTCATCCATGCCAGATTGTCCTGTGCAATATAAAATTTAAAGTTATTCACATCCGGAAAGTTTTCTGTGAGTTTCTATATACTCTTAGCTTTAAAACTTTTCAGATTGTGGATAACAGTCATAAATATCTGAATTTCAGGTTTTTATTTTCAGGTATTCATGACTGTTATCCACCGTCAAAATGACGAAGGTGACAGAATGTAAAAATAGCCAAAACCCGTTGATTCTGCTATAATACCACTCAGGAAAGTGAGGTTCGGTTATGGCAGTCAAGTATACGGAGGAACAATTAAATAGCGTTGATAAGTCGTTTCTTATCCAGCTTCTTTTACAACAGCAGGAACAACTGGAAGCCATAACAAAGGAGCTTCACGCATCGAATGAAAAAATGCAGCTTCTGATGGAACAGGTGATCCTTGGTAAGCAGAACCGTTTTGGCAGGTCTTCTGAAAAAATGGAAGATACCAGCCAGATCTGTTTTCGTGAAGTCGACGGAACAATTGTATTTTTTAATGAAGCGGAAGCTGTCTGTGACCTCAATGCAGCAGAGCCTGAGGATCTAGAACTTAAATTACCCAAACAGCCAAAACGCAAAGGAAAGAAAGAAGCAGATCTTTCCGGGCTTCCTGTCAGACGGATTGATCATTATCTGTCTGAGGAGGAATTGGAAGCGGAATTCGGCGTCAAGGGGTGGAAACAGTTACCGGATACCATTTCCAGAAAATACCATTTCGTACCTGCGAAGGTAGAAGTGGAAGAACATCACATCGGCGTGTATGCCAGTAAAACAGATGAACACATGGTCAAAGCAGACCACCCAAAGTCATTACTGCATGGAAGTCTGGTGTCACCATCTCTGGGAGCTGCAATCATTAACGGAAAGTATGTGAATGCAGTGCCTCTCTATCGTTTGGAGCAGGAATTCCAGCGTTATGGTCTACAGATCACACGGCAGAACATGGCAAACTGGTGTATACGTTTAGCAGAGGAATATTTATCAGTTCTTTATGATCATCTTCATGAAGAATTGTATTCCTACCATGTGATCCAGGCAGATGAGACACCTGTGCTTGTAAATCATGACGGACGCAAAGCCGGAAGCAAAAGCTGGATGTGGGTATACCGTTCCGGGCATCTGTATCAAGACCGTCAGATTGTCCTGTATGAATACCAGCAGAAGAGAAATGCATCCCATCCACGGGAATTCCTGAAAGAATACGACGGCATTTGTGTAACAGACGGTTATCAGGTCTACCATACTTTAGAAAAAGAGCTGGAAGAACTGACCATTGCCGGATGCTGGGTGCATTGCCGCCGCAGATTTGATGAAGCTTTAAAGCTGATTCCTAAATCCTGCCAAAAGGAATCCAACGCATTTCTACTGATGAAACAGATCCAGGCGATCTATCGGGAAGAAGGGAAGTTGAGCGACCTTTCTTCTGATGAACGGCTTAAGCAACGGCAGGCGGTTATCAAACCGCTTGTGGATGCGTTTTTTGCGTACCTGAAAACCACAAATGTGTCCAAGAAGGATAAATTTGGTGATGCTGTCGGCTATACGCTGAATCAGGAAAAATATCTCCGTGTATTTCTCACAGATGGAGATGTTCCGATTGATAATAACGCATCTGAAAGAGCAATCCGTGGTTTTTGTATTGGGAAAAAGAATTGGCAGATGATTGATACGATCAATGGTGCCAAGTCTTCCGCAATCATTTACAGTATTGTGGAAACTGCAAAAGCGAATAATCTGAAGCCTTATGATTATGTGCAGTATCTCTTGGAAGAGATCCCGAAACACATGGATGACAGGGATTGTTCTTTTTTGAAAGATCTTCTGCCCTGGTCAGAAAAACTCCCGGCAGAGATCCGCAAAGCTTAAATACTGGTGGCTGCAAAGCAGCCGCCTAAAAATGTCAAGGTACTCGCTATTTTGCGTTTACGAGGCTGTGAAGTGGTTTGTCCAACGAGAGCAGTGGCATTAGATGGTTTTGTCAGGCATCTAATCATGTTGAACAATGTATCGATTGTGGATTGTGTGAGAGGATATATCCAGTTTTTAATATTGAATCCGAAATACCGCTGAAAGCATTTAGTTTTGTGTAAACTGAAAAAACTGATATAAGTTATCTTTTTCCTTGCCATAAAATAAACCTCCAGACTGGTAAGTCTATCTTACATCAGTTTGAAGGTTTACACAAAATTTGGGATACTACCCTGTCATTCATTTGCTTTTTTCTGTTATTTTGAGAGTATTGCTATTATAATCTGCTTCTAGTATCCATTTTTCGTTGGAATTTTCTATTTCAAAATATTCTTCTTCTAAATAATTAGATGTAATCATATATCTTCCTGGTGGAAGGGTTAGTTCTTTTCCTTCTGTGTCAGTTGCTGCAATTCCTAAAATTTCTGCTGTTTCTGGATTTGAAAAAGTGATTACATCTCTTTCGGTAATGCTTTCTAGGCCTTCGTATTCTAAGGTAATAATAGCTTGATTTTTATTTTCTAATAAATCTGTAGTATTTTCCGTTATATTATAATTATTATCTTGATTTTGCATATGATTTGTGAATGCACAACCTGTTAGTGAAGCACTTAATATCATTCCGAATGTTCCTATTGTACATAATTTTAGTTTGCCATTTTTAAAAAAATTACTATTAATATTTTTTATCATATCTTTGATTTTCCTTTTTTAATTCTACAAACTTCTATAGTTATCACCCCAACTCTTGGCATAGAACTTCAAAAAAATGGCTGCCGCATTTGCGACAGCCATAATTAGATGATTTTACAGCGTACTTAAAGAATATTTTTTATTTTAATATCCTTTTGCCTGATTATACAAATCAAATACAGTGATATCCTTGATTGGATAGCCAGCAAGTTTTTGAAATTATAATAATTCCCGTTTCGCAAGCTCCAGTAATTTATCAACTTCTGTTTTGATTTCTGGTTTTACTTCCGGAACAACATCCTGTTTGATCAGGTCAAGGGCACGGTCAGCGGCACGTTCTGTAAGAGGTGTTTCACCACATTTGATCCAATCAGCCCATACACTGTCGAATCCGATAGATGGCTGGAATACTTCACTACGAAGATGATCGATTGTGTGTTCCTGCTCAAGGAATGTTTCACCGTCATTGATAACGTATTCAAGAGCTTCCAGACCAAGTTCTTCGTCTGTGAATTCGAAAGGTTTTTTAGCTTTACGGATCATTGCACAGATTTCATTATCCAGAACTAACTGGCTGAGTGAACAGCACATTACACTTGCTGTACTTCCGAAACCGGTAACCATAGTAGCGCCGGCAATTGCTGGAAGAAGACCATTGATCATCTTCTCATAACCAGCCTGTTCATCCATAGCACAGCTTGTGCAGGACAGACCGTAAACGTCGGACATAAATCCACAGTAATTTGCCAGCTGAACAGCGAGTGCACTGGAGATACCTGTCTCTGGCAGGCCAAGGATACTCTGGCTGTTTCTCATATTAGCGAAGAATGTTCTTGAACCGTAGAACAATACACATTCAGGATTCATCAGATATGCAACAGCTGCAAAGGCAAGAATTTCTGCATGAGCCTGTCCAACAGTACCTGCTATTGAAAGCGGGGATGTAAGTCCGCCCATCGGTGCAGCCAGAATACTTACCGGAATACCTGCTTTTACGATATGGCTCATGGTATCTGTGATTTCTTTTGGAAGGAACAGCGGAGACTCTGGAGAAATACCAACCAGACCGATTGGGTTGTTCTGAAGATCACTGCCTCCGTAAATCTTGAATAATTCTGCGATATATTTTGCATTGCTTGCGATGGAGATACCTGGTCCATAGATTGGTTTATGGGAATACTCAAGCATCGTTGCTGTCTGCTGGAGCTGAGTGATCGCAGATGGTACTTCGCTTGGATAAACGAGAGCACATGGAACATCCAGTTCAGGAAGCTGGTTCATAACACGTATTGTGTCGATCAGGTCACTCAATTCACCATTACGGCGTTTTCCGGTTTTCATATCAGCGATCCATGGAGCACCACCGGTACTGTGGATGAATGTTTTGCCGATTTCCATTTCTTTTTTCATTCCGGTAACAGGTGAAGTCAGGGTAACATTTCTTTTCTGAGCTTTCAGTGTTCTGTTGATCAGATCTTCACAGAAATATACGCGATCCCCTTTCTGTGTACAGCCATTGTCGCAAAGCAGTGCTCTGATCTGCGGATCTTCAACACGCATACCAAGATTTGCAAGAAGTCCGACTCCGTATTCGTGAAGTTTTTTGATCTGCTCTTCACTTACATAGTTTAAACGTGGGATATAAGTCATAATTACCTCCTTGAGTGAAAAATGATAAAAATTTTACATTAGTGACATAATATTTGTGCATAATCACGTGCTTAATAATAAAATCATTATAAGATACTAAAGTTAAAAAGTCAATCATGTCGTGAAAAAATAAAATAAAATTTCATTTTAATAAAATTAATTAATTTTTTAAGGTATTTATTTCTAAATTAGATTATTGTATAATGGAAACGATTAACAGAGAAATGGATAATAGGTAATTGCGAAACAAATTATTTCCATTTCATTTATTACGCAATTCCTGAGAGTATTTTAGAAGTAGGATCAGAAGTGTGTCTGTTGGGATTACGAGTATACGCTAGGTCAGAAGTGCTTTGGTCATTGGATAAAGCAGATGCCTGCAAGGTCTTCCGGTACGAGTATGAAAATGGAAAACAAAAGAAACAGGAACAATTAAATTAAATGAATAATTAGGAAAGGCGAGATAGCATGGGAAATATTGAAAGGATTGGCAGCAGTCTTCGTAGTTTGCGTAAATCAAAGAAAATTACGCTTCAGCAGATAGCGCAGGACACAGGATTGTCAACAGGATATTTGAGCAACATTGAACGAAATATGACCAGTCCGACTCTGGCGAATATTCAGAAGATTTGTGAAGTGCTGAATAGTTCATTAGGTGATCTGTTGGAAAGAAATGCAGAAGAAACGATTGTGATTCGCAAAGACGACAGGGAAATTATGGTTGATGAAAGCAGCATGCACATTGAGAATATAGATTTTGGAATACCGAATACGAGCTTTCTGTACGTGGAGATGCCGCCGAACACGAATGCCCGTAATGAATGGTGGGTACATGAGTTTGATGAGGTTGGAACGGTTTTAGAAGGAACCATGTGGATTGATATGGATGGCCAGACTTTTGAACTTCACAGCGGAGACAGTGTCTATGTGAAGGCACATACCAGGCATAATTTTTATAATAATAGTGAGACAGAAACAATCAAGTCCTACTGGACGCGAATATGGGTGCAGGAAGAGGATTGATTGTATATATAACCATAAATAAAAAAGCTGCGGGACAGGTTCCTGCAGTTTTTTATTTTATAGGAGAGTATTACATTCTGTACTGACTTTCCTATAAACAAAAAACGCTCCGCGAGGATGCGGCCAGATGCATGCGAAATATGACTGTCCATTGCAGTCTGCATTTGGCGTGCCTCACGGAGAAAGTCCATTAAGGCTTGAGGGAGTCCGAAGTAAACCTGCCCGCTTGATTCTGAGAACACAAAAGTATAGAGTGATATTTCATGAAAAGAACTTTTGAACAAAAAATAGGGCGAAAATTCTTAAAATATGCTGAATTGACATTAGAATTTCATAATTATATAATTTTAATATAAATTTTCATATATGAAATATATAAAAATATTTTCATGAGGAGGGAATTATATGGAGCGTGTAACAGAAAAAGCAAAAACAAAACCGTCTGTGGGGGTCGAAGTCTTCGTTTTTCTGGCGATTTTCGTGGGAATTTTCCTGTATTTAGGAAGCATTATGGGTGCTGTCAATATGCTCAATACGATGATGAACACAGGATATCAGCTGCTGATTGATACCGTATTGTATATTCTGGCAATTGCAGTACTGGCTGGAGCAATATCCGGACTGTTCACAGAGTTTGGAGTTGTGGCGCTGATTAATAAAATCCTTTCCCCGCTGATGAAACCGTTATATGCCTTGCCGGGCGCAAGTATCATTGGAGTTCTGGCAACATATCTTTCTGATAACCCGGCGATTTTGACTTTGGCAAAACAGACGGAGTTTCGGCGGTATTTTAAAAAGTATCAGTTTCCGGCGCTGACCAATATCGGAACAGCGTTTGGTATGGGACTTGTTATTACCACATTTATGATTGGGGTAAAAAATCCTTCTGGCGGGACATTTATCGTACCGGCGCTGATTGGAAATCTGGGAGCAGTGATAGGCAGTATTGTCAGTGTTCGTATTATGTTGTTTTTTACAGCAAAAGCTTTTGGAAAAGAAGAAAGCTGTGTACAGGCTGATGCCGGACATGAGATGGGAGGCAATGAACGCGAAATCCGCAGTGGTTCTTTGGGAAACCGTATATTGGGCGCCGTTCTTGATGGTGGAAAATCAGGTGTTGATATGGGACTTGCGATCATTCCAGGCGTAGTTGTGATCTGTACATTAGTTATGATGCTGACCAATGGTCCATCCGTTTCCGGCGCATATACTGGCGCTGCTTATGAAGGCGTTGCACTTTTGCCGGCGCTTGGGGATAAGCTTCGTTTCTTATTGGAGCCATTATTTGGATTTAACAGTTCGAAGTGTGTGGCAGTTCCAATCACAGCTCTTGGAGCTGCTGGTGCGGCAATTGGACTGGTGCCGAAAATGGTTCAGGAGGGAATTGCAGTGGGAAATGATATTGCAGTGTTTACAGCAATGTGTATGTGCTGGAGTGGATATCTCAGTACTCATGTAGCCATGATGGATTCTCTGAAATGCAAAGAACTGACCGGAAAAGCCATTTTCAGTCATACGATTGGCGGGTTGTGTGCCGGTGTGTCGGCTCACTGGATTTACCAAATAATTTCGACGATTTTTTGAAAAATTGTAAAATATGTACAATAATCATTGCGATAAAAATAATTGTGTGATATATTTATAAATGAAATAATCATGTGCGTGAAATAAAAATTAATAAGTTTTATGGAGGTGGCTTATGGACGTAGTAAGAGTAAGGCAGATAAATGCTTGTAAAATGCTGAAGCAGGCGGGTTTTGATAAAGCGATCATTGGTGATCCGATGGCAATGAACTATCTGACCGGAATCAATATCATTCCATATGAACGTTATTACAGTCTGGTGTTGGATGCAAACACACAGGAAGCAGTAATGATCAATCCAAGTGTGGATACTGGATGTATGAAGGGTACAGTGCCGGAATATACATACACGGATGAGGAAGGTCCGGCAGCTACGATTAAAGCTGTTGTTGGTGATTGTAAAAAGCTGGCAGTTGAGAAAAAATATTTTTCAATGCTGATTGGTGAGATTTTCTATTCAATTGGATGCGAAGTAGAAGATATCGGTGATTGCATTGCTCGTCTTCGTATGTATAAGGACGACGCTGAAATTGAATTTATGCAGATGGCAGCGAAAATTGTTGATGAGGCGTTGGAGTATGTAAAAGGTCAGATCAAACCGGGTATGACAGAAAAAGAACTGAATATGATGCTCTTTAATTTTATGTCAAAATATCCTGGATTTATTACAGACGAACAGATCGTTTACGTTCTTGCAGCAGCGAACTCTGCAAATCCACATGGTGTGACAGGTGACTATGCATTCAAAGAAGGCGATATTGTATTGATGGATTTCTGTGCTTATTACAAGTATTACTGGTCCGATATCACACGCTGCTTCTTTGTTGGCAGGATTGGAGATCCAAAACTGGCTGAGATTTATGATATTGTACTGAAAGCAAACCTTGCTGCGATCGCAAAAGTAAAACCAGGTGTGAAAGCCTGTGAGATTGATAAGGCTGCAAGAGATGTGATCACAGAAGCTGGTTACGGCGAGCTGTTTCTCCATAGAACGGGACATGGACTTGGTTTAAGTGTTCATGAAGAACCATATATCACAGCGGTAAATGAGCTTGTCCTGGAAGAAGGAATGACATTTACCATCGAGCCTGGTATCTATATTGAAGGTGTTGGCGGCGTTCGTATTGAAGATGACATTCTGGTTACAAAAGACGGATGCAGAATTCTGACTTCCTATTCTAAGAAACTGGAAGATCAGATTGTGCCTATAAATGAGTAAAATTAAAATAGATACCGGTAATTTTTCAACTGGATAATGTCACTTATTCTGCGGTATCCGTTTAAATTACTAACATACAGGGGGAAAACAAATGAGTAAAGCAGCTGAAGGCGGAAAGCTTAAGAAAAATCTATTTACACTATTTTTGTTGGTCGTTTCTGGTGCAATGGTGTATTCATTGCCGTATTTCAGAAGCTATTATTATGACACATTCTTGGTTGAGTTTGGGTTGAATGACGTACAGATGGGAGCTCTTGGAAGTGCATACGGAAGTTTCGCGGTTATCGCATATTTCCTTGGCGGATTCTGTGCTGACCGTTGGCCGGCAAGAAAACTTCTGACACTGTCTCTGGTACTGACAGGTGTTCTTGGTTTGATTCTGTTATTAAGACCAGGATACTGGGGACTGTTTGCAATTCATGCAATTTGGGGTATTACATCAATCCTGACTTTCTGGAACGCTTTGATCAAAGCACTTCGATCTATTGCCTCTTCGGAAGAACAGGGGCGAGTATTCGGTCTGTTTGAAGGCGGACGCGGTGTTACAAACATGGTTCAGTCTGCACTGGTTCTGGCGCTGTTTGGTATTGTTTCCAAAAAAATAAATGCTGGTGCTGGTCTTAATACAGTTATTATCGTTTATTCTGTTATCAATATTGCACTTGGTCTTTTAATTTTCTTTTTCTATAAAGAAGAGGAATTTAAACGTGATAAAAAAGCGCTTATCAATGTGCCTGAATTGAAACGTGTAGTAAAGATGCCGGAAACATGGCTGAATACAATAATTATCTTTTGTTCTTATGCTATGTGCTGCAGTTATTTCTATATCACACCATATGCAACAGAAGTTTTCGGTGCAACAGCGATTATTGGTGCAGCAGCAGGATATTTTTCACAGTTCGTCCGTCCGGTCGGCTGCTTCATATCCGGTTTTGCAGCAGATAAAATTGGCGCATCCAAGGTATGTGCAGTTTCCTTCTGTGTTATGATCGTGAGTATGATTGGTATCATTTGCACACCTGGCAAAATGTCTCTGATCTGGATCGTTATTGTATCTCTTGCCGGTGTATATGCTTCTATGTATGCTTGTCAGTCCATGCATTTTGCAATTATGGAAGAAGCTGAATATCCGGTAGAATTAACAGGTACAGCAACCGCTATCCTGACACCGCTTGGATACAGTGCTGAAGCAATTGCTCCATTGGTAGCAGGTTACTGTCTCCAGACATGGGCTGGTGAAAAAGGATATAAAGTATTCTTTGTTATTCTGACAGTAGTTGCAGTTGCTGGTCTGATCGCTAACCTGGTTTGGCTTGTCAGAACAAAAGAAAAACGTCAGATGCTCCATGCAAAGAAATAATTGACGGGTATCTTGTTTACTAATTAAAATTTATATATAATAGGAATTGTCGTAGAAGCTCTGCGGCAATTCCTTTGTTTTTGGGAGCAGTTTACAGGAGACAGTGTGGGTATGGAAAATTACGATAAACGTGTGTTGGACGTGGCGATGGGAGCCGGCAAAATTTTGCTTCAAAGTGGAGCAGAGATTTTCCGAGTGGAAGAGACGATTCAAAGAATTTCGGTTCATTATGGTGTGAATGATCAAAGTGCATTTGTACTCAGCAGCGGGATCTTTTTGACCGGAGAGAATCAGACGGGACAGATGTATGCAAATGTAAAACATATACCGCTTCACGCGACGCAGCTTAGCAAAGTGGATGCGGTCAATCACCTCTCAAGAGACATTGAACAAGGTCTTTCTCTGGAAGAGGCGGAAGAACGTCTTCGGTTTATCGAGACGATGCCTGGGAAAAAAAGCAGAACAATCATTCTGGCTTCGGGTATGGGAGCGGGATGTTTTTGCTATATTTTAGGCGGCAGTTTACTGGATTGTTTTGCGGCTTTTTTATCCGGATGTATTCTGGCGATTTTCCAGGAACTTTTGGAAAGGCGAAAGCAGCAAACCTCGAAGCTGATCAAAAATCTTTTAGGGGCATTTTTAGCTACGGGATGTGCATTAATGTTTTACTGCCTGGGGTTGGGAGATGATTATAAGGTGATTACCATTGGTGCAATCATGCCGATGCTCCCGGGAGTTTCATTTATGACATCTATTCGAGATCTGACAGATGGTGACTATATTGCGGGAGCAGTGCGTTTGATTGACACATTGCTGGTAACCGGCGGCATTGCCATGGGAGTTGGTCTTTTTTATTTGTTATTGTCCAGACTTGTGGGAGGATTTGTATTATGATCACCAATATAGTCCTTCAGTTTATTGCATCTTTTTTTGGCACTATTGCATTTTCTATTATGTTTCTTGTACCGCGGAAGTACTATCCATGGTGCGGATTGATCGGAGGATTGGGGTGGATCACCTGTTGGATTATCACGCATCCTTTTTGCATGTCTAATTTTACCGGGACAATTGTGGCGTCGGCAGTGGTTGTACTGCTTTCCAGGATCTGCGGTGTGGGGCTTAAATGTCCGGCAACGCTGTTTATGTTATCAGGATTGTTTCCATTGGTTCCGGGGGTTGGCATTTACTGGACTGTTTATTCTGTGATTACAGGAGATCTTATTGAAGCTTCCAGATATGGAAGGCAGACTTTTGGAACAGCGATAGCTATTGTGCTTGGTATTTGTTTTGTATTTGAGGTTCCGCAGAAAACAATCGCGAAGATTGCATCATTTTTTGATATAAAAAAATTTTTTAAATGAAAAAGTTTATGTCCCCCCATCTGAGGGGGGATAATTTAAAAGCATAATTCCTGTATCAAAATGTGTAATGCTGGGAATCAGTTTTTGAATTTGGATAAAAACCTGAGCCGGGAAATGCCTGTTTTATGGGCTTTCCTGGCTCTTTTTATATCCGGAGGAAATATTTTAAGATTTACTGCTGCAGGTAGAAACAGATGGAAAGCAGAAGTGATTTGAATAGAAATGATTATACCGTTTCTTTGATGATAATGAACTTATTTCTGCATCTTTATTGAAATCAAAAACCTGAGTTTTCTTGACAAGGGACAAATACTGATTTATTATATAGGTAACCAATATATATAGATTATCTATATAAGGAGAGTGAACGATATGGCGATAGAAAAAGCTTTAGTTTCCGGAAGTATGACCTTGCTTATTTTGAAATTATTATCAGAAAAGGATATGTATGGTTATGAGATGATAGATACTTTACGCCAAAAATCTCAGAACGTTTTTGAATTGAAGGCAGGAACATTATATCCGCTTCTGCATAGCCTTGAGGAAAAGGGGGCGCTGGTGGTATATGAGCAGGAAGTTGGCGGAAAAACCAGAAAGTATTATAGTCTGACCAGGCAGGGGAGAGGACTTCTGGACAAAAAAACAGAAGAATGGAGAGAGTATTCGGAGGCAGTATCAAATGTTCTTGCATTGGAGGTGTAGCTTATGGAAGAGTATCTGAAAATATTGCTGGAGCAGATCCGCTGCAAAAAGGCGCGGCCTTATATACGGCAGGAACTGCAGGATCATATGGAAGATCAGATTGAGGAAAATATTCAGTCAGGTATGGATTTTGAGCGTGCAGAAAAAGAGGCTGTGAAAGATATGGGAGATCCGGTGGAGACAGGAATTTCTCTTGATCGTATCCATAAACCGCAGATTGCCTGGAAGCTTCTTTTTATAGTGATCATGATCAGTGTTGTCGGTATTTTTGTACAGATCATGATTGCAAGGCAGGCAAAGGGAGAATATGTATCCGCATCCGGGAGATATGTAGTTCATGTTATGATAGGGATTGCCGTTATGATCTTTTTATATTTTTTAGATTACACGGTACTTGCAAGATTTTCCAGAATCATTGCCAGCGGGCTGATAGCCCTGTGCTTAGTGGCAGTTTTCTCCGGGAATATGGTAAACGGTATGAGATATTATATTGCAATAGGGGGAAGATCAGTATCTGTACAGGCATTGATGATGTTTTACGTTCCGGTTTACGGAGGAATTATTTACAAGTATCATGGATCAGGTTATGCAGGACTGATGAAAGCAATAGCATGGATGATCGTACCGGTCATTTTTGTGCTTCGACTGCCGGCTCTGACAATAGCAGGTATGTTGATGGTATCTATGTTGGTGATGCTTACAATGGCCATACAGAAAGGCTGGTTTTGCATACATAAGAAAAAAGCAATATGCGGGCTGTGGGGGATTTTTACAATCCTGCCGGCTGCAGTTCTTTTTATAATGTATTTCGGGCATGGTTTGATGCCTTATCAGCAGGCGCGTATTCAGGCGATCTTTGCTGGTGGAGGAGAGGAGAATCCGCTGAAAACTCTTATGAATGCAAATAAATTTGTAGGAAGCAGTGGTACAGAGGTAAACATGCTTCTGCCTGAGTTTAACAGAGATTATATATTGAGTTATTTATCATCTATGTATGGAATGATTGCCGGAATTCTTATATGTTGTGTTTTGGCTGTCCTGATCATTGCGGTTTTTAATACTGCTGTGAAACAAAAAAATCAATTAGGTATGATAATGGGATGTGGATGCGGCATGGTCTTTCTTGTAAGCTTTCTGGCTAATGTATTGGAAAATGTTGGAATATTTTCATCTTTTTCTGCATTTCTTCCATTTATATCTGCAGGAGGAAGCTACATTATTGCTTCTTATGGATTAATGGGAATCGTACTAAGTATATATAGGTATAAGAATGTTTATCCATGTCATGTAAAGACAAGTGCTCACAAAAAGAAAACCAATGACAGGATTATAGGCTGACATTTCAGGCAACAGGTAGTCATATGATTACCTGTTGTTTTTTTGTTAGGGCAAGGCCCTGTTTTACATTGTGGAG
>ULYF01005094.1_pt1 | contig 13084 bp, 10 predicted proteins | sample 1961941 | NCBI WGS metagenome assembly ULYF01 (sample SAMEA4835857, study PRJEB28245) | human gut metagenome | biome: gut microbiome; material: fecal sample | place: Denmark | collected 2008 | reverse complement strand
GGCACGAATATCAAGGAGACATACTCCGATGAAGCGTTAGAGCTTATGAGGGATAATTGCTCAGAGCTTCGAGACTTAGCGATTATTGATATGCTTGCGTCAACGGGTATGCGTGTTGGCGAAATGGTACTGCTTAATCGAAATGATATTGATTTCAACGAGAGAGAATGTATCGTGTTCGGTAAAGGCAGTAAGGAACGAGTAGTCTATTTTGACGCTCGCACAAAGATACATTTGCAGAATTACTTGGATAGCAGAACGGACGATAATCCGGCATTGTTTGTATCGCTGAAATCGCCTCATAAAAGGTTAAAAATCGGCGGTGTTGAGGTTCGTCTTAGAGAATTTGGAAAACAATTAGGGCTTAACAAGGTACACCCGCATAAGTTCAGGCGTACACTTGCAACTATGGCAATAGATAAAGGAATGCCCATTGAGCAATTGCAACAGCTCTTGGGACATAGAAAGATAGATACGACCTTGCAGTATGCAATGGTCAAGCAGAGCAATGTTAAAATTGCTCATCGAAAATATATCGGATAGAGAGGAAAACGAACATGGCTGAATGGATTGAGTGCAAAATATCTGACATTGGTACGGTTGTTGGTGGGGCTACTCCATCGACAAAGAAACCTGAGAATTATGAAAATGGAACTATTGCTTGGATAACACCGAAAGATTTATCTACATTCACCGGACGCTATATTCAGTGTGGCGAAAGAAACATTACCGAAATAGGATTGAAAAGCTGTTCTACGCAGTTGCTTCCAAAGGATACCGTATTGTTTTCTTCAAGAGCGCCTATTGGATATGTGGCTATCGCCGCAAACGAGGTGTGTACTAATCAGGGATTTAAGAGTGTTGTCCCAAATGAAAATACCGACCCTCTTTTCTTATATTATTTGCTTAAATACAACAAGGATAAAATTGAAGGTATGGGAAGCGGAACAACATTCAAAGAGGTATCAGGAAACACAATGAAAAATATTGTTGTTTCTGTTCCAACAGATAAGAAAGTGCAAGAGAGAATATCCTCTATGCTCGGTTCTATTGATGATAAAATTGAGGAAAACGAGAGAATAAACAATAATTTAGCGGCTTAAATCTCGATGTTAGAAACATCAAGTTCACCTGACATAAGGCGAGGAAGCAGAGAATCTCTCAATAGTGAAAGCATTTGGTTTGAAAGATAATTTTGCTCAATAGCTTTCCTTATGGGTGACAATAAGTCCTCCAATGCATTCATTGTTGGCAGAGCGAACATAGGAAACAGTAACAAGGGAATATTTTTAACATTTAAAGCGCCCATTATTGTTCCTTCATCAGTGTTCTTCATTATCTCCCTGCGAATGTGAGGTGATAGCAAGGCTGTGATAAGATATGAGTAAAAGGGTTTATCATTCCTTAATCTTATACAAGTCATATTTCTGCCCATAGCTGCGTGTGTACCATTAGGAGCTTGTGATACGGCTCCTATCCTACCAACATTGGTTATTACACAATCACCTTCGACTATTTCACACTTGCGAGTCCAGTTTTCATAATCGGACTTGGAGATATAATACTTTGATGAAAGGTCAAGAAAACCACTATCTGTAATATTGTTTAGCTGTAATAGCTGATATGTCGTACCGTTAACAGCCTTCGGTTTTTTGGAATGAAGGCAATCAATGATTTCTGCCATATCACCGAGGGGAGACAGTACATAAGGGTATTTGCACATAAATTCCGCAAAGATGGCTTGTGATTGCTCAGCTAAATTATTGTTTATAAGGATAGGAGGGTTAGAAGTGAATAGGTTTGATAATGAAGATAAGATAATATCTCAATTTCAGGAAGTCAACGACAATGAGGTTATGTTTGCAACTCAGTCTGAGACGATTGAAGCTGTTTATTCTTCAATTCATACAGAAGCCTTATGGAAAAACTGGATAAATAGTTCCGGCAAGTCTGACCCGCCACCTGATTACTATTCGCCAAAAGACGAGCTGATGATGGATGTTATGCGAGTTGACGACCACGCTTTTGTAGATAAAAAAGGGAAAATTCAAAATCCGACAAACGCCGGAGAAAGCAAGCTTTATAAAGAACTTAAAGAAAGCGGCATACAAGAAATCTTCCCTAATGCAGAACTTATAGTTAATGCCAAAACACTTTTGCCGTCAGAGCAAGACCATAACTATTTGTTCTACAAGTCAAACTTTGAACGAATAGTTTCCGAACATATAAAAAAGCTTCCGCTTTACCAAAGTAACCACGTCGGTTACAAAACCGTTTTGTTCGTTATGGATGAGTCCTCTGCGTATCTTCAATGTGAAAGCAATAAGCCGAATATGGATAAAGTACACGAAGGCGAAATGATAGCAGGAAAACCACACTTGTTCTTTTGGGATGAAAACTTCGTAAATGTCTTTTTACATAGCGGTATTGATTACTTGATTTGGTATGCACCATATAAACTGCTTAGAACATCACAAGGAATTTTTGAACTTCCTAAGGTTGTGATGTTTGACTGTAAAACCGGAAACTACGACAATTTAATTAAGTATAACGAAGAAAGAATATGCAGCTCCGAGCTGTAAAAAAAGGAGAAACGAAAATGCCGGGATTATATACCGAAGCCGATTATGAGAATTCAGTAATCGAGCTGTTCAGAAATGATTTGGGATACGAGTACGCATACGGTCCCGATATAGAAAGGGACGTTTACAGTCCACTATATGAGGAGATTTTAATTGACTCTCTGTATCGTTTGAATAGAGAACTGCCTGATGACGCAATTCAGGACGCCTTATTCAAGCTCAAAAATTTTGAAAACGGGGAGCTTGTGCAGAAAAATGCTGTCTTTATGGACTATCTGCAAAACGGCATTCCTGTTAGATTTTTTGTCAGCGGTGAGGAACACTCCTCTATCGTCTATCTTGTTGACTACAAAAATCCCGACAATAACTCCTTTATTGTAGCAAATCAATGGACATTTATTGAAAATAGCAATAAACGCCCTGATGTAATTCTCTTTTTGAACGGCTTGCCGGTTGTATTGGTCGAGCTTAAATCTCCGTCCCGTGAAGAAACGGACGCTTCCGAAGCGTACAGGCAGCTCCGTAACTATATGATTGAGATTCCGTCAATGTTCATTTACAACGCAATTTGCGTAATGAGCGACCAGTTGACCTCTAAAGCGGGTACGATCACCTCCGGTGAAGACCGCTTTATGGAGTGGAAAACAAAAGACGGCGACTATGAAAACACGCAGTATGCACAGTTTGATACTTTCTTTGAGGGTATGTTCCAAAAGGCACGACTGCTTGATATAATCAAAAACTTTATTTGCTTTTCTAACGAGGGTATCAACTCGTTTAAGATACTTGCAGGGTATCATCAATACTTTGCAGTCAGAAAAGCGATTGAATCCACAAAGCACGCTACCGTTACCGACGGTAAGGGCGGTGTGTTTTGGCACACCCAAGGCAGCGGAAAGTCGCTGTCTATGGTGTTCTATGCTCATTTGTTGCAAGAAGCGTTGGACAGCCCGACGATTGTTGTTATCACAGACAGAAACGACCTTGACGACCAGCTTTACGGTCAGTTTGCAAAGTGCAAAGACTTTTTAAGGCAAGAACCAATGCACGCCGAAAGCAGAGAGAATTTGAAATCTCTCCTTGCCGGCAGACAGGCAAACGGTATTATTTTTACCACTATGCAAAAGTTCGAGGAGGCTCACGAAGCGTTATCCGAACGCCACAATATCGTTGTTATGGCAGACGAAGCACACCGTGGACAATATGGACTGACCGAAACCGTGGACGCTAAAACCGGTAAGGTTAAAATCGGTACGGCTCGTGTTATCCGCAACACCTTGCCTAACGCTACATATATCGGCTTTACAGGCACGCCTATTTCTTCTAAAGACCGCAGCACCCGTGAGGTGTTCGGTGACTATATCGACATTTACGATATGACTCAGGCTGTAGAGGACGGAGCAACCCGCCCGGTTTATTACGAAAGCCGTGTAATTAAGCTCAATCTCGATGAAGCAACGCTACGGATGATTGACACCGAGTATGATATTATGTCCGCCAATGCCGATGAAGAAGTTATCGAAAAGAGCAAGCGTGAACTCGGTCAGATGGAAGCAATCCTCGGCAATGATAACACCATCAATTCACTTGTAAGCGATATACTCGACCACTACGAGAACAACAGAGAAAACCTGTTGACAGGTAAAGCAATGATTGTTGCTTACTCTCGCCCTATCGCTATGAAAATTTACAAGCGTATTTTAGAGCTGCGCCCTGCTTGGACGGAAAAAGTTGCGGTTGTAATGACTTCCGGCAACAACGACCCGGAAGAATGGCGTGAGATAATCGGCAACAAGCACCACAAGGACGAGCTTGCAAAGAAATTCAAAGATAACAACAGTCCGCTTAAAATCGCAATCGTTGTAGATATGTGGCTCACAGGCTTTGATGTGCCGTCCCTTGCCACTATGTATGTTTACAAGCCTATGTCGGGACATAATCTAATGCAGGCTATTGCCCGTGTAAACCGTGTATTCCGTGACAAAGAGGGCGGTCTTGTTGTTGACTATGTGGGTATTGCAACAGCACTTAAAAAGGCTATGAACGATTACACCGCCCGTGATAAAAAGAATTACGGCGATACCGATGTTGCAAAGGTTGCATTCCCGAAATTCCAAGAGAAGCTGTCCGTTTGCCGTGATAAGTTCCACGGATTTGATTATTCTAAGTTCCAAACCGGCACAGACCTTGAAAGGTCTAAGACTATTAGTGGCGCTGTCAACTTCATTATGGGCAGAGAAAAAATTGACGATAAGGACTCGTTCGTAAAAGAAGCGCTTATGCTTCATCAGGCATTGTCCCTCTGTTCCTCTATGGTTGATGAGGACGACCGTATCGAAGCAGCGTTCTTTGAGTCTGTGCGTGTACTTGTTTTAAGGCTTGCCAATACAGGTGTCGGCAAAAAAATATCCTTGCCCGAAATGAACGCAAGGATTAACGAACTCTTAAAACAGAGTATCAAGAGTGAAGGTGTTATCAACCTTTTCTCGGACATTAAAGAAGAATTCTCCCTCTTTGACCCGAAGTTTCTGCAAGAAGTTGCGAATATGAAAGAAAAGAACCTTGCCGTCGAGCTTTTGAAAAAGTTGATTGCAGAGCAGGTTTCTGTTTACCGCAGGACAAATGTGGTTAAATCCGAAAAGTTCAGCGAGATTATGCAGCGTTCGCTCAATGCATATTTGAACGGTATGCTGACCAATGAAGAAGTCATTGAAGAAATGCTAAAACTTGCAAAGCAGATTGCGGCAGCGCAAAAAGAGGGCGACCAACTCGGACTTACAGCCGATGAGCTTGCATTCTACGATGCCCTCACAAAGCCGCAGGCAATCAAAGACTTCTACGAAAATGACGAACTTATAGCCATTACAAAAGAGCTTGCAGATACTCTCCGCAGAAATAAAACGATTGACTGGCAAAAGCGTGAGTCTGCAAGAGCAAAAATGCGTATGCTCATTAAGAAACTTTTGAAAAAGCATAAATACCCGCCGGAGGGTATGGACGACGCAGTTCAAACGGTTATGACCCAATGCGAACTTTGGACGGATAATATGATGGAAGCGTAGGTTGATGGAGAATAAATATGGACAAGAGATTTCAATGGACAGAATTTTATATGGAGTTGGCTTCTGCCCTACTTCCTTACAAAAACAATAGAAGTGACTTGATTGCTAAACTCAAAACTATCTTTGCTGATGCCGGAATGAATTTTCCGTTTAAGGAAAGAGGAAAAGAAGTATATGAGGACATCTGCCCGTTTACCGTTTTCGGCTCGTTTAATAAGGGCATAACAAATGCAAATCGTATTGCTTTGTTGGAACAATTCGCAAAGCAATTTTCGATTAAGGCGGCTGTGCCGACAGAGTTTGACGGTATTCCGGTAGTAATGAATTTAAGTGCGTGGTTCTTTGCGTATAAAGAAAATCGTGGAGAACACGACATAGATAACCTTTGGGATTTGCTTGAAAAAGCAATAGCATATTCCGATGAAGCCTCCACAGATAATAAAAATGCTTTCATTGCTGCCTATGACACAGTTACAAAGCAGAAAATGATTAAGTGGAATATTACGATGGGACTTTATTGGGCAAGACCATATACATTCATCAATTTGGACTCTACCAACAGAGCTTTTATTACGGATGTGGACAATATGCCCCATTATTTTACAACCATATTCTCTGATATAAATAAAGGATTACCCAACGGAAGAAACTATTTGTTTATGTGCGAGCAGGCAAAGAACGCTCTTAATCAGAAAGAATATGAGTATCACAGTTTCCCCGAACTGTCTTATTATGCTTGGAAAAGCAACCAATCGGGCAAAACAGAAGAAACCACGACAACCACAGTTGATTCAAATATAAAAGAAACGAATTATTGGATTTACTCTCCCGGTGACAACGCTTCAATGTGGGACGAGTTCTATAAATTCAGCATAATGGGTATCGGTTGGGACGATGTTACAGACCTTAAAGGATTTTCTTCAAAAGAGGAAATCAAAGAGTATATGAAAAAGGTTTACGACCCAAGTTACTCCTACAAAAACAACGCTCATTGCCTTTGGCAGTTTGCAAATGAAATTAAAGTCGGCGATGTGATTTTCGTCAAAAAAGGAATGCATAAAATTATCGGAAAAGGCATTGTAACATCCGATTATATCTATGATACCTCAAGAAGCACATACAAGCACATTAGAAAAGTTGACTGGCAAAACAAAGGCGAATGGGAACATCCCGGTCAAGCAGTTATGAAAACGCTCACCAACATATCGGCTTATCCCGATTATGTTCAAAAGCTGCTTGCTCTGTTTGCGGAAGATATTTCTGAGGAAGTATCGGAACAAAAGGAAATCAAGTATCCGTTGTATTCAAAAGATGATTTCCTGAATGAAGTCTATATGGATGAGGATACATATAACACGCTTACGGAATTGCTTGAAGCAAAATACAATGTTATTCTACAAGGCGCACCCGGCGTAGGTAAGACTTTTGCAGCAAAGAGGCTTTCTTACTCTATTATGGGACAGAAAGACACCAGCCGTGTAGCAATGGTACAGTTTCATCAAAGCTACTCTTACGAAGATTTCATTCAAGGATACAGACCGTCAAAAGACGGCTTTGAACTTGAAAACGGGACATTCTATAAGTTTTGCAAAGAAGCGGAAGAAGATAATGAACGCCCCTATTTCTTTATTATTGATGAAATCAACCGTGGTAATTTGAGCAAAATTCTCGGTGAACTTATGATGTTAATCGAGAAAGATAAACGTGGCGAAAAAATCAAACTGCTTTATTCTAATGAATGGTTTACTGTACCTCAGAATGTCAGAATTATAGGTATGATGAACACCGCTGACAGAAGCCTTGCATTAATGGATTATGCGTTGAGAAGAAGATTTGCTTTCTTTGATTTCGCACCAGCGTTTCCTTCGGAAGGTTTCAAGAACTATTTGGCGGAAAAGAATTCTCCAAAATTAGAAAGCCTAATAACTGCTGTCGAGTCATTGAATAACACTATTTCTGCTGATGAGTCATTGGGAGATGGTTTCAGAATCGGTCACAGCTATTTCTGTACCGATGGAGAAATTACTGATGAATGGCTCAAATCCGTTGTGGAATATGAAGTAATACCGCTTATCAAAGAATATTGGTTTGACGAGCCGACAAAAGTTAGAGATTGGTCTGCTACTTTAAGGAGTGCAATTAAATGATTCGCATACAGAACATATACTATATGCTTTCCTATGCGTTTCAGGTTCTCAACGAAGATGGCTATAAGCAGGTTGCTACCGAAGAATTTGAAAATGCAGCCGAACTATGTGCTGCCATATTGATAAAAGGTGTTTCTTCTCAGCTAAAACGAGGATTGGGCAAAGAGTATATTGTTCAAACGGAGGAATTATCTTCATTAAGGGGTAAAATTGATATTTCTGCTTCGGTAAAAGAGCAAACTATGCTGAGAAAACGCCTTGTCTGCAACTATGATGAGTTTTCGGTCAATTCATATATGAATAGAATTATCCGAACAACAATGGACACGCTCGTAAGAAGCAATATCAGCAAGGATAGAAAAAAGCAACTTCGTAAACTCCTCATTTATTTTGCAGAAGTCGAACCTTTGAATCGTGAGAGCATAAATTGGAAGCTTCAATTTAATAAGAATAATCAAACCTATCAGATGTTGATTTCGATTTGTTATCTGATACTCAAAGGCTTGCTTCAAACAACTTCTGACGGAAGCACAAAGTTAATGGACTTCCTTGATGAGCAGCGTATGTGCAGGCTTTATGAGAAGTTCATTCTTGAATACTACCGTAAGGAACACCCTGAAATTCGGGCGTCAGCGTCTCAAATTCCTTGGGATACCGACGATGATTACAGAGAAATGCTCCCTGTTATGCAAAGCGATATTATGCTTAAAAGCGGAGATAAAACTTTGGTAATTGATGCAAAATACTATGCTCATACCACGCAAAGTCAGTACAATACAAATACGCTACATTCTGGAAATTTGTATCAGATATTTACTTATGTGAAAAATCTTGATACAAGCAACTCCGGTAATGTTGCTGGAATGTTATTATATGCCAAAACGGATGAGATTGTGTTGCCAAATAATGATTATAAAATGGGTGGAAATCAAATATCAGTAAAAACACTGGATTTGGACTGTGAATTTGCAGAAATAAAGAGGCAGTTAGATGATATAGTACAAAGATATTTTGATTGTTCCTAATTATGGGCAGGATATTCGCAAAATTTACAAGGTCTGTTATGAAACTAAAATAACAGACCGAAAAGAGGTATGAATATGGGCGAGATTGTAAAAATGGATAATGGGAAAGACAATGAGATAATGGCAATGCTGAACGATGCATCGTTGTGTCCGCTGTTAGAGGAAACAAAAGTTGGTGTTTCCAATTACACAAAATTACCAGTAACAAGATTGACAGCTATGGGAACAGCGTTTCAACCATTGACAACTGCTGTGCAAACCGCAGTAACCGGAGCTGGTGGAAGTGGATTGTACTATGTTAATACAGCCGGAAAAACAATGTTTCAGATGAAGGAAACGGGCAATTTTATCGGTTCTCTGAAAACATCAGCAGGTTTGGTTGGCGGAGGACAGGCTCAGATGATGCCGCTTGCTTTTGACCCAACAATGCTATTTATGGCGGCAGCACTTGCGAATATTGATAAAAAACTGGATTCTATAAAAGAAATGCAGCAGGAAATGATGGATTTTCTTGTTCAGAAGGAAAAAGCTGAATTAAAAGGAAATCTTACATTTCTGTATGATGTGTTCAATAATTACAAGTATAACTGGAATAATGAAATGTATAAGAATAGCAATCATACAATGGTGCTTGCTATAAAAAAAGAAGCTGAAGCAAAGATAGTATTTTACCGTGAACAGATAATTGCCAAAGTAAATAAGAAATCTTTGATTCATAGTGACCAGACGGTAAACAAGCAGTTGCAGGCGGTACAAGACCAATTTAAAGATTACCAGCTTGCATTATATACACTTGCATTCTCATCATTCCTAGATGTAATGCTTGTGGGAAATTATGACAAAGAGTATTTGTCCGGTATTTCAGAAAAATTGGATGATTATTCGATGAAATACAGAGAACTTTATACGCAGTGCTATGAGGAAATATCTGGATATTCTTCTACTTCCATACAATCCTCTTTGCTGAAAGGATTATCAAAGACAACGAAAGCAGTCGGCAAGATTGTAGAGCGGATACCAGTTGTTGGAGATACGCAGGCTGATGAAACGCTCATTGCAGCAGGGGAAAAGCTTGGCGATATAGGAACAGAAAAAATCCGCAAACAGATGCGGCAGTTGATTGAACGACAGAGTAACTTTGTCCGTCCGTTTATTGATAATATTGATACTGTAAATCGACTGAATAATAATCCAGTGCAGTTATTAGTAGACAAAGACAATCTTTATATTGCAACGATATCATAATTTACTCAAAGGAATTTTAGAAGGGAGCATAGAATGATGGCAAAGCAAAATACCTATATCGCAATCGACCTCAAATCATTCTATGCTTCTGTGGAGTGTAAAGAGCGAAATCGTGACCCTTTGACAACAAATCTTGTGGTTGCAGATAAGAGCAGGACAGAGAAAACTATCTGTCTTGCGGTATCTCCGTCATTAAAAAGGTATGGGATACCCGGCAGACCACGCTTGTTTGAAGTCGTGCAAAAGGTAAAAGAGGCTAATAACAACCGAAGATGGAAAGCACCAAATCGTACATTTACTGGTTCGTCTGATGACAGTACAGAATTAAATGTGAATCCAGCGTTGGAGATTGATTATATCGTTGCACCACCTCGTATGGCATACTATCTGGAGTATAGTACCAAGATTTACAGTGTTTACTTGAAATACATCGCTCCGGAAGATATTTTCCCGTACTCGATTGATGAAGTATTCATAGATGCAACAAATTATCTGAACACCTATCAGATGACTGCAAGGGAACTTGCCATGACGATGATACAGGATGTTTTGAAAACAACAGGAATCACAGCAACAGCCGGAATCGGCACGAATATGTACTTGTGTAAAATTGCGATGGATATTGTGGCAAAGCATATTGAGCCGGACAAGGACGGTGTGCGAATTGCCGAATTGGATGAAATGTCTTACCGCAGACAGCTATGGAATCATAGACCGCTTACAGATTTCTGGAGAGTTGGTAAAGGCTATGCAAAGAAACTGGAAGAACATGGACTTTTTACTATGGGAGATATTGCAAGGTGTTCCATCGGAAAGTCGAATGAACTGTATAACGAAGAGCTGCTCTACAAGTTGTTTGGAATCAATGCGGAACTGCTAATTGACCATGCTTGGGGATATGAACCTTGTACGATGGAGCAGGTCAAAGCCTATAAGCCGGAAACCAACAGTGTATGCTCAGGACAGGTACTTCACTGCCCGTATGATTTTGATAAGGCGAAGTTGGTTGTAAAAGAAATGACTGACCTTATGGTTCTTGATTTAGTAGATAAGGGACTTGTTACTGACCAGATTGTGTTGACGATAGGTTATGATATAGAAAATTTGACAGACCCAGACCGAAGCAGAAAATATAAGGGAGATGTCACAATTGACAGATATGGAAGAAGAGTTCCTAAACACGCTCACGGAACAACAAACCTGAAAAGACAGACATCATCAACAATGCTGATAACTGATGCTGTGATGGAACTGTATGACAGAATCGTGGATAAAAATCTGCTTATCAGAAGAATTAACATTACAGCGAATAGACTTGTAGATGAGAACTCAGCAAAGAAAGAAGATAAATATGAGCAGCTTGACCTTTTTACAGATTATAAGGCAAAAGAACAGGAGCAAGTCAAAGAAGAAGCAGCTTTAGAGCGTGAAAAGCGTATGCAACAAACAATGCTTACGATAAAAAAGAAGTTTGGGAAGAATGCCATCTTGAAAGGAATGAATCTTCAGGAGGGAGCGACAGCCAAAGACCGTAATGAACAGATAGGTGGACACAAGGCGTAGAAAAATAAAGTATATGATTAAGGAAACAGAATATGAGATGGATATATGAACTTTCGTGGCTGTGGAAACCAATAGGGATATTTATTCTGATTGTTGCCATATGTGAGTGGTGTGCAGCTTTGATTTACAAAGGAATGAAGAAGCATTACGGAGTGAAAGCGGCAATAAGTGTTGCAATCGTAGCAGTCATTTTATCTGCCATTTGCATTTTCATGCTCGCACGGATACCTATGCCACTGTAAATGGAGGAAGATTATGGAGAATCAAGACAATCACAGATATGATGATATTATCAATCTGCCGAATCCAACTTCAAAGAAACACCCTCGTATGTCCCTTTATGACAGAGCAGCACAGTTTTCGCCTTTTGCGGCACTTACTGGACACGAAGCAGCTATTAAGGAAACTGCAAGACAGACGGATGAAAAATTGATGCTGAGTGATGAAGTCATAGCTGAATTGAATGAAAAGTTAAATTTGATTGCTGAAACCATCGGTACACAGCAAAGGGTTAGAATCACTTATTTCGTACCGGATAAAAAAAAGCTGGAGGAGCATACATTACCTGCTCCGGTTGCGTAAAGAAGTTTGATGAATATGAGCATACAGTTATTATGGAAGATAAGACAGTCATCCCGATTGAACAGATAAGTGATATAGATGGAGAAATGTTTGGAGATATGTATTAGTAGTTGGAAAGGACAACAATGGAAACAAAGCCAAGGATTTTATACCTACAAAAGATTTTACTGGAAAGAACTGATGAAGAAAATCCTCTTTCCACAACACAGATAATCAATATATTAAATGATGAATACGGAATATCTGCACATAGAACGACGGTCACAAAAGACATTGCTGCACTTCAAGAGTTTGGAATGGACATTGTTACTATCCACTCTACTCAGAGTAAATACTTTGTAGCCAGCCGCAAGTTTGAATTGCCGGAACTGAAACTGCTAATAGATGCAGTGGAGTCATCGAAGTTCATTACAAAGAAGAAAAGCGAAACTCTGATTGAGAAGATACATACGATGACAAGTCCGGGGCAGGTGGTAAAGCTGAAGCGTAACAATTATGTGGTCAATCGTATTAAGCCGGATAATGAACAGATATATTACATCATCGACGCTATAAATGATGCCATCAATGCAGGTAAGCAGATTTCTTTTCAGTATTATGATTATACCGGATTGAAGAAAAAGGTTCTGAAGAACAAGGGCGAAGTGTATAAGTTGAACCCGTATAAACTTCTCTGGTGTGGGGACTATTATTATGTTCTCGGATATTCAGAGAAGAAAAGCAAGGTTATCAATTTCAGGGTAGACCGTATTGCTTCCAAGCCGGAGATACTGGATAAGGATATCATTCCTATGCCTGATGATTTTGATATTGAGAATTACACAAAGGAAGTATTCTTTATGTTCTCAGGCGAAAAAGTCCTTGTAGATTTACGGTGC